>PVMK01177535.1_pt1 | contig 30413 bp, 27 predicted proteins | sample 1853481 | NCBI WGS metagenome assembly PVMK01 (sample SAMN08533507, study PRJNA380276) | Marine sediment metagenome, whole genome shotgun sequencing project.
CGGTTGGGGCGCGTCCGGCCGCAACGGCGGCCAGCTCATCGGCGGCATCAGCGGCGAGAGAAAACTGGTCCGGCGATATGGCGACGGCGTCGCGGACGTCGTTTGGGATATGCACTGGCGAGGGAACGACATCATCCACGAACGGGTGGAAAAGTATGGTATCGACTGCGACCTGAAGAATGGTTACATCGAAGTGGCGATCAAGCCACGACACATGAAGGAACTCCAGGAGCAATACGACGACTATCAGGCGCATGACTTCCCCTACGAGTATCGCATCGTTTCCCGCGAGGAGACCCGGGAAATCGTTGGCACCGATGCCTATATCGGCAGCATGATCAACATGCGCAACGGCCACCTGCACCCGCTGAATCTATGTTTAGGGGAAGCTCGGGTCGCCGCCGGACTCGGCGTGAAAATTTTCGAACGATCACCCGTCACCGAAATTCAACATGGTGAGAATCCGCGGGTCATCACCGGCCAGGGTGAGATCAAGGCCAACGCTGTCGTATTGGCCGGCAATGCGTACCACGCCCTGGAACGTCGGTCTCTTTCCGGCCTGACCTTTCCGGCGGGGAGCTACATCATCGCGACCGAGCCACTTTCACCAGAGGTGGTTCAATCCATTAATCCGCTGGACCTGGCCGTCTGTGATCTGAATAACGTGGTGGACTACTTTCGCATGTCGGCCGATGGCCGCATGTTGTTTGGCGGCCGCTGCAATTACTCAGGCCGGGAACCCCGCAGCATTCATGCCACCATGCTGCCGAGAATGCTGAAGATTTACCCGCAGCTCGAGGGCGTACGAATCGATTACGAATGGGGCGGCAAGATCGGCATCGTGGTCAACCGGATTCCGGTGCTCGGCCGGATTGGCGGCAATGTCTATTACTGCCAGGGCTACTCCGGGCATGGCGTCAACGCCACCCACGTCGCCGGAGAAATCATGGCCGACGCTATCACCGGTACGATGGAGCGATTCGACCTGTTTGCCAACACCCGGCACCTGCGAATTCCGCTCGGGCAATGGTTCGGCAACCAGATTATCGCCCTGGGAATGCTCTACTATCGTATGAAAGACTTGATCTGAGGTGCCGGTGTTGGCTTATTGCCTTATTTCAAGCAAACGTGCTGGAGCAACAGGTACCTGTCTTGTTGAAATAAGGCAATAAGCTAACACCGGCACCCGTTACTTCAGCGCATCCAGGTACCACTCGATGAAGTGCTGTGTGAAGTCCTCCATCTTCGAGTAAGGCCCGGGTTCGTAGAAACGCGAATTCACGCCCTGCTGATTGTGCTCGATGATGTGCTGATCCGCGATTGTCGTGATATCCCATAGCCAGGTCAGTTCTTTGACGTCGTAGTCTCTGCCTTCCTCGGCATTCTCATTGACCAGCCACGTGATGTCGCAATCGGTCGAGTCGACCGACAGCGGCGTAAATCGATACAGCACTACATGATCGCAATACGCGAGCGCGAAAGTTACCGGCCCGATCTGAAAATCGGTCGCCCCACCGTCGTAGTCTTTAATGTCGCCGAGCAACGGCGCGACCGGCTTACCGGTACGGCTGCCGGTCAGATGGCCGCGTATCAAGGGATAGCGCTCGTAACTGCGGTCGTTACCGAGGCATCGGCATCCAGATACATGGCGGTGACGCTCTTGCCGCTGAGACCGCAGGCGTCGGCCCGCGCCATCACCTCTGTCAGCAGATCCGCGTATTCTTCTTCGGGCATCGCGAGGCCATGGCCCAGCGAATACTCCGGATGCGCCGGGGCACAGTGATAACACTCGGAATAGTTTTCGACCGCGAGTTTCCAGTTGGCCGCGATCGGGTAGCTTTGCCGGTGCGCGACCTTGGACTGGTCCAGGCGATAGGGTCGAAGGCAGTCGCTCAAATCCCGCGTAATCGGTTCGAACGGCGCCGGGTCCGCGGCGAAATTGACGAAGATCATGCCGTCAAGTAACTCGAGATGGATCGACTTCAGTGCGACACTCGATTTGTCGAATGACTCCGGCATATTCGATGCGCCGCGGAGCCTGCCATCCAGCGCATAGGTCCAGCCGTGATAACGGCAGGTCAGTTTTGATGCCCGTCCGGTCGCCTCCAGGCAAACGCGTGATCCCCGATGGCGACAGACGTTGATCAACGCGTTGATCGCACCACCCTCGCTGCGGACGATAATCACGGACTCGCCCGCAAAATCAAACAAAAAATAGTCGCCGGTGTTCGGTATCTCACTCTGGTGGCCGGCATACAGCCAGGAGCGCAGGTAAATTTGCTGAACATCGCGCTCGTAAATACTCGAATCGCGGTAAAACGCCTGAGCCAGGGAATAACCAGGCTTTCGTTGCGCGATTAATCGGGCAATCGCCTGTTCATCCATGTTCCGTTCCTGCGGGGCTTTCCTTGCCTCGCATGATCAGGCCAGCCGCGATCACACCGATCGAAACCAGCACGATAATCACGGTCGCCAGCGCATTTACATCCGGTGTTACACCCAGGCGCACCTTGGAGAAAATCAGCATGGGCAGCGTCGTCGACCCGGGACCGGAAACGAAACTCGCGATGACGAGATCATCGAGAGAAAGGGTAAACGACAATAACCACCCCGCCATCATGGCCGGCGCGATCATGGGTGCCGTGATATCGAAGAATACCCGCATCGGTCGCCCGCCCAAATCCATGGCGGCGTCTTCGAGGGATTGGTCCATGCCGCTAAGGCGCGAGCGAACGATCACCGCGACGTAGGCCATTGAAAAGGTGATATGGGCAATGGTAATCGTCATTGCCCCCCGGGACCCCGGCCACCCGATCCAGTCGGCGAGCGTGATAAACAGGAACAACAGGGAGATTCCGGTAATAATCTCGGGCATGACCAATGGTGCCGTAATCATGCCAGTTAAAAGCAGCCGGCCGCGGAAAGAACCCAGCCGATTCAGCGCCAGTCCCACCAGGGTGCCGAGTATCATGGCCACCGTGGCGCTGATTGCGGCAATGCGAAAACTGAGCAGCGCGGCGGACCAGATCTCCTCGCTTTCGAACAGCACCCGGTACCAGCGCAAGGAAAAACCACCCCAGAGCGTCACGAGCCGCGAATCATTGAATGAATAGAAAATAACCGAGATCAGCGGACTATAAAGAAACGCATAGCCGAAGACCGCGACCGTCAACAAGGCTGTACCACGGTCTTTCATGTCTCGCCTGCCACCTGCCGGGACTCGAGGCGCTGAAACCACATCATAGGTAGCACGAGGATCAGCAGCAGCACGACCGAGACTGCCGAGGCAACTGGCCAGTCACGGTTGATAAAAAATTCGTCCCAGAGAATTCTGCCGATCATCAGCGTGTCTGAACCGCCGAGGAGCGCCGGAATAATGAACTCGCCGCTGGCCGGAATAAACACCAGCAGGCAGCCGGCCACGATGCCCGGCGTGGACATCGGCAGCGTTACATCGACGAATACCTGCCAGCGCCTGGCGCCAAGGTCGGCCGCGGCGTCGTGCAAATCCAGGTCCAACCGCTCTAGGTTGGCGTACAGGGGCAGGATCATAAACGGCAGATAGGAGTAGACGATGCCGACGTAAACGGCGAAGTCGTTATAGATCAGTGGCAGGGGTTGGTCGATCACCCCGAGCGCCATCAGGGCGTTGTTGATCACGCCGCGATTATTTAGCAGCCCGATCCAGGCGTAGACCCGCAACAGGAAAGAAATCCAGAACGGCAGAATAACTGCGAGCAGTAACAGGTTTCGCCGGGCGGGCCGCTGGCGGGCAATAAAGTAGGCCATCGGATAACCCAGCAACAGGCACAACGCGGTCCCGATGGCGGCTATCTTGATAGAACTGAGATAGATGGTTGCGTAGAAACTATCCTCGAATAGAAAAACGTAGTTGTCGACCGTGGCCTGGATTTTCTCCAGACCGGGCGCCGACCAGTCAAACAGGGCCGTGAATGGCGGCAGCGCAACGAGGGGATCGGCGAAACTGATTTTTAAAATGATGATGAATGGGGTCAGAAAAAACAGCAACAACCAGACGTAGGGCGTCAGCAATGCCCGACGCAGCCATCTGCGGCGGCCGTCGCCACCCATTGTGTCGTTAGCACTCATCGGTCGAGAAGAATGGCACTGGCCACATCCCAGGACACGTAAACTTCATCATCCCATTCCACCGTGCGCTCGGCCGTTCGGCGCCGGTTCTGGGCGCTGACCTGGAGCACGGTCCCGGTCGGGAGTTGTACACGATAGACCGACAAATTGCCGAAGTAGCCCAGGTCAAGAACGATACCCTTCAGGACCGTACGGTCGCCGGATTGTGGTGGTTCCTTATCGATGAAAATCTTTTCCGGCCGCACGGCAATCCATTGTTGGCTTCCGGCACTCGGTGACAGATCACTGTGGGCGATCAGTACGCTGCCCGCAGCGTCACAATTCAACTTCACGCGACCATCGGTGGAATCGATGACCGTGGTTTCGAGCAGGTTGATGGTACCCACGAAATCCGCGACGAAGCGGTTGATGGGATATTCATAGACCTCGCCCGGCGTGCCGACCTGCTCGAAGCGGCCTTGATTCATGACGGCGATGCGGGTCGACAGGGTCATGGCCTCTTCCTGATCGTGGGTGACCACGATGAAGGTGATGCCCAGGTCTTCCTGAAGATTCATGAGCTCGAACTGGGTGTGTTCTCGTAGTTTTTTGTCGAGCGCCGCCAGGGGTTCATCCAGCAGCAGTAACTTCGGGCGCTTGATCAGCGCCCGGGCAAGGGCGACCCGCTGCCCTTCGCCTCCGGACAGCCGGTCCGGTTTTCTTTTGGCCAGGGTTGGCAGCCGGACAAGCTCCAGCATCCGGGCGACCCGGTCTTTGATTTCATCCGACGGCACTTTTTCCTTCTTCAGCCCATAGGCCACGTTCTCTTCAACGGTCATATGAGGAAACAGCGCGTAGGACTGAAACATCATGTTCACGGGTCTCAAGTAAGGCGGGATCGCCGTCATGTCCGCACCGTCGATCAGAATTTTTCCCTGGCTGGGACGCTCAAAGCCACCGAGCATGCGCAGCAGTGTTGTTTTACCCGATCCCGATCCGCCCAGAATGGTGAATAACTCGCCCTGGTAGATATCCAGATCGACGTGATCCACCGCAGTGGTGTTGGAGAACTGTTTCGTCAGGCCGCGAATCTGCACCAGGGGCTTGGCATCGGGATCCAGCCAGGGCGTGTCCTCGAACGCGACGTTGCCGGACGGGGACACTGGCCTGGATTCGTCGTTCATAAGCGCCTATACCCTAAAGGCCCGTTTTTATGCGCGACCAGGCGCGGGTGCGCCGACGTTCGAGCTTGGGTCCGAAAATAAAACCGACATTCATATTTTCAAGTTGTTCCGCGGTCGGATAAACGGCCGGATCCTCGGTCACCTCGGCAGGAAGCAGCGCAAGGGCAGGAAGATTCGCATTGGCGTAGCGAATGTGGTGAGTGACCTCCGCGATCACATCCGGGCGCAACAGGTAGTTAATGAACAAATGGGCATTGTCAGGATGCGGTGCGTCGGCGGGGATAAACATGCCATCGAACCAGACGACGGTGCCTTCTTTTGGTGTCGAATAAGCCAGCCTGACGTCCGTACCGACCTCGATCGTTCTTTGCATGGCCTGAGCGTAATCACCGGACCAGCTCATGGCAATGCACAGCTCTTCGTTCGACAGATCGCTGATCATTCTCGAGGAATTGAAATAGCGAATAAAGGGCCGTACGGCCTTCAGCAGGTCTTCAACCTCGCTGATGTGAGCCGGCTCGATGCTGTTGGGATCGTGGCCCAGGTACAACATGGCCAGCGGGATGACGTCCGTCGGTTCGTCGAGGATGCTGATGCCGCAATCGGCGAAGCGGGAGACGATTTCCGGATTGAAAATCATATCGCCACTGTCGAGCGGGGCGTCGGGCATGCGCTCATTGATCATGTCGATGTTATAGGCGAAGCCGGTGGTCCCCCACATGTACGGAAAGCCGTATTGATTGTCCGGATCATAGGTGCTCATGGTCTGCAGAACCCAGGGATCCAGATTTTTCCAGAGTGTCAGTTTCGATTTATCGAGCGGCTGATAAACCCCGATCGGAATCAAGCGAGCCGAATAACGCACGGCGTGGACGACCACGTCGTAGCCGGTTTTTCCGGCCAGGAGTTTTGCTTCGACAACTTCCGTGGAAGCGTAAAGATCGTAGTTGACGTCGATGCCGAACTCGGCCTCGAAATCGGCAATGGTGTTTGGACCGATGTAATCCGACCAGTTATATACGTTGAGTATCTTTTCTTCATCCGCATTCGCGCACCACCCGATGAGCAGAGCGGAGCAGAAAAAAACATGCCGAAACGAACTCAAGATTTACATTCCATGAAGACCCCTTTTCACCAGTGCCCGGGCTATGATCAGGCGCTGCACCTCGCTGGCGCCCTCCCAGATTCTGTCGACCCTGAGTTCCCGGAAGAAACGCTCTGCTGCATTCTCGCGCATGTAGCCGCGGCCGCCAAATATCTGCACCGCCCGGTCCACGATACGATTCGCGGCTTCGGAGGCATACAGCTTGGCGATGGAGCAGCGCGCATGCAGGGACTTCACGGCCTCGCCGCGATCATGGGCTTCGGCCGCCTCGAAGGTGATCAGCCGCGCCGCCCATAATTCGGTGACACTGTCGGCCAGCATTGCCTGGATCATCTGCTTTTCGATCAGCGGTTCGCCGCCGATGACGCGGCCTTTGGCAAACTCGGCCGCTTCCTCGATCAGCCGCCCCGCCGCCCCGCAGTTGCGCGCCGCGATCATCAGACGTTCGCGGCGAAACCAGCTGTGCGAATACGCCATGCCGTCGCCTTCCTCGCCGAGCCGGTTTCCGGCCGGCACGATCACGTCGGTGAACCGGTAAGTCGGGTGATGGGTGTCGAAGGTGTGGCTGAACAGCGGCGTCTCGACGACTTCCACGCCGGGCGAATCGATGTCGACCAGGAACAACGCGTCGGCGCCCGCGTGCGGGCCGTCGGCGAGTTTTGCCTGCAGAAAAAAGTAATCGGCGTGGTTGGCGCTCGTGACATACCATTTCTCGCCGTTGATGCGATAGCCATCGTCTGTTCGGTGTGCCGTGGTTTCGATGCGCACGTCAGAGCCGGATTCTTTCTCCGTGATCGCGTAACACTCTTTGCGTGAGCCATCCATCAGCGGCAGGATGTACCGCTTTATCTGATCGTCGTCGCAAGCTTCGAACATCCACTGATGAGGCTCGGAGAAACACCAGCACAGTGCATTGGTTACCCGGCCGAGCTGTTCCCATACCGCCACCTGGTCCACGGTTCGAAGTTCGAGTCCACCGTGGCTCGCGGGCACGTCCATGGCGCTGAACCCGAGCTCGATCGCCCGTTTCTTGTGGCGGGCGCTGGTTGCCCCGGTCAGCTTGCCGGCGTTCATCTCCGCCTCGACTTCATGCGGAATTAATTCATCGTCGGCGAATTTCCGCGCCTTCTCCTGCCAGCTCCTGGCCCGATCGTCCAGATCTATCTGCACCGTATCGCCTCCTGGGCTGGGTACATTATTCGCCGAAATGTTTTGGAAAAACGCCGGCCAGGTAGGCAAGGCAGATCGATTTCCCATTTTCACTGGTCGTGGAATCCGGGCTGAGCAGCATGTCAAGCCACAGTCCCTCGCTCATCGCGGATAAGCCGGTGGCGACGATTTCGGGGTTTACACGCGGGTAGGGACCCTCGTCGACAATATCTTTACACAGTCCCACCATCATTTCGTCGTAGCGCCGGTCTCGTTCGGCGCAGATTTTTCGATAGGTCGGTCGCGATTTGCTTTCACCCCAGAAGGCGAACCAGACTGCCAGCTTATTAGGTTCGCAGACGGGCCGTGAAAAATCCACGTCGACGATCGCCCGCAAACGGTCCCGGCTGGAAGGTTCTGCGTTCTCCAGCGCTTTTTCCCAGGTGCGCGTGTATTCGTCTGAGACATACTGCAGTGTTTCGATCAGCAGTCGTTCCTTGCTGCGAAAGTGCAGGTTGACGATGCCCAAACTGAGGTTGGCTTCCCGGGTCACAGTGGCCATGGTCGTGTCGGACAGGCCGCGCCTGGCTATCGAGCGGATTGTCGCCTTAATCAGCTGCTCACGGCGCTCCTCTTTGGGTGCCGTGCGCCGTTTCGGGGTGTCTTTTCTGCTTGTTTCTGGCATTTACAATATACTGTAAAACAATAGCTTAGAGTATTTCGGGGTCGAATCCATACCCCATATTAGCGCTTCCGGGCGCCATTGCAATGAATGAATAACCATTCATTTATCTGGACACCGGGGGTCGGGGTATGCGACCCTTCGTGCATCCGAATTAACCCGCGGGACAACCATGGGTCGCTCGCTCGCCCAGTCAAATCAGCACTATAAAAAAGCCCTCACCCGGCTGCCACTGGGCGTCACATCTAATTTCCGCTACTGGGGCGAAGACAAAACTATCTATGTCGATCACGCCAAGGGTGGCCGGTTATGGGACATCGATGGCAACGAATACATCGACTACCGATTGGGTTACGGCCCCTGCATTCTCGGCTATGCCGATTCGCGTGTCGACGCGGCGGCGCGCGCCGGGATCGATGTCGGCGGCGTGTTTGCGTTGTCGACCGAGCGCGAATACAACGTCGCCGAGCGCATTGCGAAGATGGTACCCGCGGCCGAGCTCGTGCGTTTTTCGAATTCCGGAACCGAGGCCGTCATGGCGGCTTTGCGTCTCGCGCGGGCGTACACGGGCAAAGATTCTTACGTCATGGTCGAGGGGGGCTACCATGGCATCTGGGACGCGGTGGCCTGGTATACGCCGATGAAGAATTGGGACCCGTCACACGGTGACCCCGAGGTCGCGCCGATGAGCGAGGGGATTCCCGCGCTGGTCAAAGAACTGTTACACATGGTGCCGCTGAACGATGCGAATCGTATCGCAGAACTTTTCAAGGCGCGCGGGCACGAGATCGGCGCATTCCTGATCGAGCCGATGATGGGCAACTGTTGCTCGATCACCGCGACCCGGCAATACCTGCACGATGTCCGCACGTTGTGCCGCGAGCACGACGTGATCATGATTGTCGATGAGGTGAAGACCGGGTTTCGGGTCGCGCGCGGTGGCATCCAGGAACTGATGGAATTCAAGGCAGATCTATGCACGTTCGCGAAAGCGATGGCAAATGGTTATCCGATCGCGGCAGTCGCCGGGCGCGAGGACATCATGCGAATGATCGGTGACGACGTGCTTCACGGCGGCACGTTCACCTGTCATTCGGTCGCGATTGCCGCGGCCGAGAAAACCCTGGAGATCCTCGACGAAACGCCCGCGCTGAAGACGATCGAGGACTACGGCGTGCGCCTGCAACAGGGCATCGGCCGGATTCTCGAGCAACGCGGGATCGCGCACTCGTTCGTCGGGCATCCGTCGATGAGCGGCTTGTTTTTCAGTAACGATCCGCCGACAACCTATCGCGACTGGGCCAAAACAGATTACACATTTTATGAAGCGCTGGCTCCGGAACTGCACGAACTCGGAATTATTTGCGAACCGGATTCGCGTGAGCCGTGGTTCATCTGCGAGGCGCACGACCAGTCATGTCTTGACGAAACGCTGGACATCTTCGAGCAGGCGGTCGACAAGGTTCTACAGGAGCTCAAAACCGCAAGTGGCGACGTCCCGAAAAAATACCGGAGATCATTGTAGTGACGAAATACGATGCCATCGTTATCGGCGCCGGACATAACGGCCTGACCAATGCCGCATTTCTCGCGAAAGCCGGGCTCAAGGTGCTGATGCTCGAGCGCAATCCGTATATCGGTGGCGCGACGGTCAGTCGCGAGCTCTACCCGGGGTTCCTGTACTCCAATTGTTCATACGTATGCAGCCTGCTGCGGCCGGAAATCTATCGCGGGCTGGATCTTGCGAAACACGGACTGCAGATCGTCCCGTATGGCGGCAGCGTCACGTTTGCAGAAAACGGCGATTATTTCGGCAATTTCACCGATCATGACGTGAGCCGTCGCGAGATCGAACGGCACAGCCTGCGAGATGCGAGCGCGATGGTGCGCTTCGATCGCGACATCATGCGCCAGTGCCGGTTTATTCGGCCGTTCCTGATGCGTACCCCGCCGGATCCGACCTCGTTCCGGCCGCGCGACATCATGGAACTGATCCACCTCGGCAGGGAATTCTACAAGCTCGGTGAGGACGTCATTTACGATACGATTCGTTTCTATACGATGAGCATCGCCGAGTTCCTCGACGAGTATTTCGAGACTCCAATCATCAAGGCCGCGCTTTCGGGCTCGGGAACGATCGGCTCTGCACTCGGCGTCATGTCGCCGGGTACTTCATACATCCTGCTGCACCATGCGATGGGCGACGTCGACGGCGGCATGGGCTCCTGGGGATTCGCGCGCGGCGGTATGGGGGCGATCGCGAACGCACTGGCAGGCGCGTTTCAGGAGTACGGCGGCGAGATCAAGACCGATGCAGGTGTCGCGCAGATCGTCTGCAAGGGCGGACGCGTGAGCGGTGTCGCGCTCGAGAACGGCGACGAGTACCACGCCGATCTCGTGGTCTCGAATCTCGATCCGAAACGCACCTTCCTCAAGTTGATGGATGAGAAAGACCTCGAACCGTCTTTCGTGGAGAAGGCACGTAATTTCAAGATCCGCGGCTCGTCCGGAAAGCTGAACATCGCGCTCGACGGTACGCCGGAGTTTCCGGCACTCGGCAAGGACAACGAGCTGATTCGCGGCGACATGCATTTCATCGATTCGATCGAGCGTTTCGAACGCGCGTATGACGACTGGAAAAACGGGACCTGGTCGAAGGATCCGTACGTCGACATGGTGATCCCTACGCTGACAGACCCGACGATGGCACCGCCCGGCAAGCATTTCATGTCGGTGTTCGTGCAGTACGTACCGCCGAAGATCAACGGTCGCGACTGGACGGACGAGGATCGCGACGCGTTCGCGAAGACCGTTATCGACCAGATTTCAAATTACAGCCCGAACTTCAGGGATCTGATCCTGCACGCTGAGGTCAGGACGCCGCGCGAAATCGAGGAGGAGGTCGGGCTGACCGAAGGGAACATCTTCCAGGGAGAGCTGACGATGGATCAGTTGTTCTTCAACCGGCCGTTCCCGGGCTACGCCCAGTACCGTGGACCCGTCAAGGGCATGTACATGTGCGGATCCGCAACTCATCCGGGCGGCGGTGTCATGGCCGCGCCGGGCGCCAATGCCGCGCGGGAAATCCTGATGGATCTGAAGCGACCGAATACCGTACCGGAGGGCTGGGTCGATGACTAATTCGATGACGGAGGCGAAGCGCATAGTCGTCGTCGGTGGCGGCCATAACGGTCTCGTGTGCGCGGCGTATCTCGCAAAGAAAGGCCGCGAGGTCGTCGTCGTAGAAGCCGCGGACCAGGTCGGCGGCGCGGCCATCACCCGTGAAATCGCGCCGGGTTTCAGGGTGTCCGCCTGTGCCCACCTCGTGAATCTGCTCGACGAGGGCATCAGCCGCGAGCTCGATCTCCCGTCGCACGGCCTGCGTTACTCGAAGCAGGACCTCGCGACAATCGCGTTGGCGAACGACGGCAATCATATGACTTACACGGGCGATTCGGTTTCCGGCGGTGACGTGTCGGGCGCGGACCAGGCCGCTTATTCGCGCTATCGCCGCCGCATGGAAAAGTTTGCCGGCGTGCTCGCGAAACTGCATAACCGGAAGCCATCCCGGCTTGGCACAGACAATCGCGACGATCTGATCGGCCTGGGCAAGCTGGCCCTCAATATTCGCCTGCTCGGCCGCGAAGACATGCGCGAGTTCCTGCGTATCGCCGGCATCAATATGTTCGACATACTCGAAGAGCAGTTCGATAGCGAGTTGCTAAAGGGAGCGCTGAGCCTTGACGGCATGCTCGGTGGCAGTCTCGGGCCGCGATCGAATAACGGTGTGTTCGCGGCGCTGCACCGGCTCAGCGGTCGCGTCGGTGGCACGTCCGGAGCCCGGTCGGTACCCGCTGGCGGCATGGGGGCCGTAACGGCCGCGATGGCACGTGCCGCGGAGAAGAATGGCGCGAAGATTCGCTTGTCCAGCCCCGTCGCCCGGATTTTGATGGATGGCGATCGTGTTTGCGGCGTCGAACTGGAAGGCGGCGAGCGGATCGACGCCGGCATCGTCGTATCCAACGCGGATCCGCGCGTGACGCTTCTCGAGCTGCTAGGCGCGCGACACCTCGAGGCGGGCGTCGTGCGGCGCGTCGGGAATATCCGCATGAAGGGTAAGGCAGCGAAGCTGAATCTCGCACTGAACGGTGCGCCGGAGTTCGCCGGCCTCGACGCGGGGCAGCTCGGCGAACGGCTCGTCATCGCGCCCGATCTCGTGTACGTCGAGCACGCATTCGATCATTCGAAGTACGGCGAACATTCGGTCGATCCGGTTCTGGAGATCACGATTCCGAGCGCGCATGACGACAGCCTGGCGCCGGCAGGTCAGCACGTATTGTCCGCGATCGTGCAGTACGCGCCCTACGATTTGAAGGGCGGCTGGACGATTGCTGCCCGGGACTCCTTCCTGGATCGGATCATGGCCGTCCTGTCACGTTACGCTCCGGGTATTCGCGATCAGGTCGCGCATGCCGAGTTGCTGACGCCCGTCGACATCGAGCGCGAATTTCGCATCACCGGCGGTCACTGGCATCACGGCGAGCTGACCCTGGACCAGGCGCTGATGTTAAGACCCGTCCCCGGTCTCGCGCAGTACGCGACGCCGGTCGACGGCCTTTACCTGTGTGGCGCCGGTAGCCACCCGGGCGGTGGCGTCATGGGTTCGGCCGGGCGCAACGCGGCGGCGAGTATCTTGAGTGGAGCCTGATGAAATGAGATCCCGACAACATTACCAGCGCAACGTCTACCCGAGCCCTTTCCACTCGCGGCTTGAGCCGCTCAACAAGCTCAAGCAATGGGGGCGCTGGCACGATTACCTGTCCGCCGATACGTACTTCGACGATTCCGTGGAATATTTCGCGGTGCGCAATTCGTGTGGTGTCTTTGACCTGACGCCGATGGAGAAGCAGCGTGTCACGGGTCCCGATGCGTTGCCGTATCTCGAACGACTGCTGACACGCAACGTCGAGAAGCTCAAGCCGGGCCGCGTCGGCTATTGCGTCTGGTGCGACGACAACGGCAGGCTGCTGGACGACGGCACGCTGTTTCATCTTCGCGATGGCGACTATCGCATGTGTTCGCTACACCCGCAGCTCGACTGGATGCTGACCAACGCGATCGGCTTCGATGTCGAGATCACCAGGGAGACGCATGAAGTTGCGGCGCTGGCACTGCAGGGGCCGACGAGCTGCGCGGTGCTGAAACGAATGCAGCTGGACGATATCGAAAACCTGAAACCTTTCGGTATCAAGCACTACCCGTTCGCCGGCGTCGAGCTGATGGTGTCCCGCACCGGCTATACGGGAGATCTCGGCTACGAACTCTGGATCGAACCGACCGCGGCCGAAGTACTGTGGGACAGGATGTGGGAGGCGGGCGCCGATTTCGGCATTGCCCCGATGGGTGGCAATGCGCTGGATCTCGTGCGAATCGAGGCCGGCCTGTTGTTGTGTGATGCTGACTTTTTGCCAGCTGATCAGACCGTGCGGCCGGAGCGGACGCGCTCGCCGTACGAGGTCGGTCTTGGCTGGCTCGTCGATCTCAGCAAGCCGTGTTTCAACGGCCGCCAGGCATTGATCGAGGAAAAGAAGAACGGCTCGCGTTACAACTTCGTCAAGCTCGATATCGATGGCAACAAGCCGGCTTACGATTCGTTCATCATGCTGAAGAACGAGACGACCGTCGGACACGTGACATCGGCCATGTGGTCACCTTCGGCAAAGGCAAATATCGCGTTGGCGTCGCTCGAAGCGCCGTACGGCAAGGTAGGCGAGGAGTTTCTCGCCGAAATCTACTATCAGCGCGAATTGAAGTGGACGCGGGTACTGGCGCCTTGTCGCGTCATCGAGGGCAATTTCTTTGAACCGCCGAGGCGGAAAATGACGCCGGCCCCGGATTTCTAAGCGCCCCGTTTCGCGTTAGTCATGTCGCACCGCCTGGATCCGCTACTCAGGCCCAGTTCCATTGCGCTGCTGGGAGCCACGGAACGCCCGGGTTCCGTGGGCCGTCAGACGATAGAGAACCTTCTGCGTGGGCGGTATCCGGGCCCGCTCTACGCGGTCAATCCAAACTACGAATCCGTCTGTGGAATTCAGTGCTATCCAAATCTGGCCGCGCTGCCAACCACAGTTGAGCACGTCATATTCGCGATCAGCGACGCACGGATCGAGGCGGTCATCGATGAAGTCATTGCCCACGGTGCACGAGCAGCGACCATCATGTCTGCACTGGTGTTGGAAAACGACGGCCATCCAAATTTGCAGCAGCGGGTCGGGGAAAAAATTCACAGCGCCGGCCTGCTCGTCTGCGGCGGCAACGGGCTGGGGTTCTACAACTTTAGTGACCGGGTCTGGGCCTGTGGTTTCGATACTCGCGACACTCATCAGAGTGGCAGCGTGACCTTGATCAGTCATTCGGGTTCCGGAATGGCCGGCATTGTCGACGTCGATGAGCGCATCGATTTCAACCTGGCCGTATCCACCGGGCAGGAACTCAGCGTTTCGATGGATGAGTACATGGACTATGCCCTGGATCTGCCGGAGACCCGGGTCGTAGGCCTGTTCATGGAAACCGTCCGTAATCCGCAGCGGATGATAGCAGCGCTGGAGAAGGCGAATCGGCAGGCTATTCCGGTGGTCGCTTTAAAAGTCGGTCGCACGGATCTCGCCGCTCGCCTGGCGGTTTCCCACTCCGGAGCAATCGCCGGCAACGATGCGGCGTACCAGGCTTTATTCGACCGTTACGGGGTTCAGCGCGTAAACGACATGGACGAACTGGCGACGACATTAATCATGTTTGCGCAACCGCATCCGGTTGCGGACGGCGGGCTGGTTGCCATTCACGATTCAGGCGGAGAGCGTCAGTTGCTGATCGATCGGGCCAGCGACTTTGACGTACCACTGGCGGATATATCCGCAGCGACGGCGTCGCGCCTGGAAGAGTTGTTGGACCCGGGTCTGCCGGCCGTCAATCCACTCGATGCCTGGGGCGCAGGAGGGCCGGAGGCCGATCGCATCATGGAAGATTCGTTCGCCGCGCTAATGACTGATCCCAACGCCGCACTGGGTGCGGTCGTTCATGATCGCGCGCCCAGCGGCGAGATTTACGCGGAATATCTGGAGTATATGCGCGCGGGACAGGCTGCCTCGGGCAAGCCGGTTTTTCTGGTCGCAAACCGGCAGGGAACTGGCATTGATCCCGCGGTGATAACGGCAACCCGAGACGGATTTCCGGTGCTGGATGGCCTCGGCGCGTTTCTGCGAGGCGTGAAGTGTCTGTTCGGTTATCGTGATTTTTGCGCGCGCGCGGTTGCGGAGTCTCCCGAATTCTCGCGCGGGAATGCAACGAAATGGCGTGCCCGGCTCCACGAGACTCATGTTCTCGATGAGTTCGAGTCCAGCGCATTGTTGACCGATTTCGGCATGCCCGTAAATCCTGTCCGACTGGCTGACACCGAGGCGGCTGTGCAGGTTGCGGCCACGGCAGTCGGGTTTCCGGTGGTATTGAAAACAGCGGCCACCGGAATCACGCACAAAACCGATCGTGACGGGGTCAGGCTGAACCTGGGTGATGACGAAGCCCTGGTCGCCGCGTACCGGGACATCTCTGCGAGACTCGGGCCAAGGGTTCTCGTTTCCCATATGATAGATGTCGCAGGCATCGAAATGATGATCGGAATGACACGTGACGAGCAGTTCGGACCGCTGGTGATTTTTGGATTTGGCGGGGTGAACGCGGAGGTGTTCAAGGATTGTGCCTATGCGTTACCGCCGATCGACACCCTAACGGTGCGCAGGCTCCTCGATGCGCTGAAGATGCGCCCCCTGCTTGATGGTCACCGTGGTGGCGAACCGGTGGCAATAAACCGGTTCTGCGAAACCGTCGCGCGGTTTTCCCGGATCGCTGCGAACCTGGGTGACGTCATTACGGAAATAGACCTGAATCCGGTCATTGTCAGCAGCGAAGGGTGTGTTGCCGTTGATGCACTGGTCGTTGGTAACGGGAACGAGCGCGGTTAGGACCGCAAGGAAAACGACATGAGTTTGGCAAGCATTAAAGAACATGATTTGACGCAATGGCAAACCATTGCGACGAGCGCCACACAGCGGATCGAAACCCGCCTTTTCATCGACGGCGATTACGTCGACGCATCAGAGGGCGGGCGTTTTGCTACCGTTGATCCGTCGAACGGCGACACGCTGGCCGAAATGTCGGCAGGCACCGGTGCCGATATCGACCGGGCCGTCGCCGCCGCGAAGAGTGCCTTCAAGTCGGGCGTATGGTCGCGGCTGGCGCCGCGCAGCAGGATGGAGATTCTGTATCGCTTCGCCGATCTCATCGATGAGCATGCCGAGGAACTCGCCGTACTCGAAACGCTGGATATGGGCAAGCCGATCAGCGATGTGATCGCGGAAGACATTCCGGCCGTGATCGAGACGATTCGCTTCATGGCCGAAGGCATCGACAAGATCGAGGGCTCGGTGACGAATACCGCAGATGACGTCATGCACATGGTCCTGCGTGAACCGCTGGGCGTCGTCGGCGCGATCTCGCCGTGGAACTACCCGCTCCTGATGGCCACGTGGAAAATCGCACCGGCGCTGGCCGCCGGTAACACCGTGGTGCTGAAGCCGGCCGAGCAGGCGCCGATGAGTTGCCTGCGTCTCGCCGAATTATTCGTCACGGCTGGCGGACCCGATGGTGTCTTCAATGTCGTCAACGGGATCGGCGATATTGCGGGTAAAGCGCTCGCGTTACATGAGGATGTCGCGAAGATCACTTTTACCGGATCGACCGAGGTCGGCAAGCTGATGCTGCAGTACGCCGGCCAGTCCAACATGAAGCGGATCGCGCTCGAGTGTGGCGGCAAGTCTCCGCAGATATTCATGACGGACTTGCCCGATATGGACGACGCGATATCCGCAGCCTATGCCGGGATTTTCGGGAACCAGGGTGAAGTCTGCAGTGCGGGTTCGAGATTGCTCGTCGATCGCCCGATCTACGATCAGTTCGTCGAACAGTTCGTTGCCGAGGGTCAACATGCCTACGTGCCCGGACCACCACTGGACCCGAAGACGAACATGGGCCCGCTGGTCACACGCGAGGCGCAGCAGAGCGTGCTCGGGTTCATCGAGACCGGGAAAAAAGAGGGGGCCAGGCTGCATTTCGGCGGCGGAGTCCCTGACGGCCTGGATGCGGGCGCATATATTAGCCCAACGCTATTCTCGGACGTGAATAACGAGATGACGATCGCGAGGAACGAAATTTTCGGTCCCGTGGCCAGCGTGATCCCATTTGACGGTGTTGATGAAGCGATCGCGATCGCCAATGACACGATTTACGGACTGGCGGCGGGCGTCTGGACCAAGGATCTGGATAAAGCCTTTCGCATGATCAAGGGCATCGAGTCCGGCATGGTCTGGGTCAACTGTTATGAAGGCGGCGACATGACCCAGCCGTTCGGCGGCTACAAACAATCGGGCCAGGCCCGGGACAAGTGCATGGAAAGCCTAAGGAGCTTCACGCAGTTGAAATCGGCGTGGATACAACTCGGGTCGGATAGTTAGATGTCATTCGAAACGATCATTTATCAGACCGACGGCCCGGTGGCGACGGTTACGCTGAATCGCCCGGAGAAGCTCAATGCGATCAACGCGGCGATGGTGGCCGAGCTCGATACGGCGCTCGATCAGGCCGAGGCCGACGACACAATAAAGGTTATCGTCCTGGCCGGTGCAGGCCGCGCATTCTCGGCGGGTTTCGACCTCGACATGGACTCGGATGACGATCAGACGGACCTCCCCGCGCTGCGCCGCGAGTTGACCGACGGCTTCAATATCATCATGCGCTTCTGGGACTGCCCCAAACCGACGATCGCAGCGGTGCATAAATACTGTCTCGGCAGCGCAATGGAAATGGCGGTCGCTTGCGACATTACGATCACGGCGGACGACTGCCGGTTCGGCGCCCCTGAAGTGAAGTTCGGCAGCGGAATGGTAGCACTCGTACTGCCGTGGTTTATCGGCCCGAAGCGCGCAAAAGAATTGCTACTGACCGGCGACGACAAAGTGACCGCGGAACAGGCACTGCAGTATGGCCTGGTTAATCGTGTGGTCCCGGTAGATCAAGTGATCGCGGAGGCTCGCTCGGTTGCAATCAGCATCGCGAAGAATGATGCCCTCGCCGTCAGGATGACGAAACAGGCGATCAACAGGACTTATGAAATCGCCGGTATGCGCGACGCTCTGCTGCATGCTCTGGAGGTGGATATCGAAATCGAATCGACCGAGACGGAAGAATCCCGCGAGTTCAACGAGATTCTGAGGACAAAAGGCACGAAGGCCGCGATCGAATGGCGGGATGCCCGACTCGTCCAGGAATCCCTGAATGAAGTATGACTGAGTTAGGAAGACAGCATGGCGCGTGAAAAATCCAGCAAGGAATTGCAAAGCTTTCTGCAGGCGTATCCGGATACGAAGCTGCTGGAGCTGCTGCAGCCCGATATGAACGGAATCTTCCGGGGCAAACGTTTGCCTGTCGACGAATTCGCCAAGCTGTTCGAAGACGGCGTGAATTATTGTGCCAGCTCGGTCGTCATGGACACGAAAGGCGAGGCATTCGACAGCATCTACTACGGCAACCTCGACGGTGATCCGGATGTTATCGGTCACGCGGTCGAAGGTTCACTGGCGCCGGTGCCATGGGCGTTGCAGCCAACTGGCCAGGTTCTTTTGACACTGGAAAATACGGATGGCAGCCCGTATTTTGCTGATCCGCGCGTCGTACTTGAAACCGCGCTCAAGCCGCTGACCGACATGGGCCTGAAGCCCGTCGTCGCGACCGAGCTCGAGTTCTATCTGCTCGAACACGATGGTGAGAAATTTCTGCCTATGGTTGGCAAGCTACCGGGCTCGGATCTGCGCCAGGACGGACTGCAGTTCTCGACGCTGGATGACCTCACGGTGATCGACCCGTTTCTCGCTGATGTCGATCGTATCTGTCAGGAGCAGAATGTTCCGGCGGGCACCGCACTCTCGGAATACGCACCGGGGCAGTTCGAGATCAACCTCAAACACGTCGACGATGCTGTCCTCGCCTGTGACCATGCGGCGTTATTGAAAAGAGTGGTCAAAGCCGTGGCACAGCAGCACGGGCTCGCAGCCAGTTTCATGGCGAAGTCGTTCACCGAATTCGCGGGGTGCGGGCTGCATATCCATATCAGTCTGCTCGACAAAAATGGCAGTAACGTGTTCGCCGGCAGCTCAGCCGACGGCGATTTTTCAGACACGTTGCGACACGCGATCGGCGGCCTGGCCGACACCATGGCCGAGAGCATGGCTATCTTCGCGCCGAACGCTAATTCATACCGGCGTTATGGACGAAATTCCTACGTGCCCAGAGCCCCGAACTGGGGACCGAACCACCGCGATCTCGCGCTGCGAATCCCATTGTCATCGCCGCAGAACACGCGCGTCGAGCATCGTGTCGCGGGCGCCGATGCGAACCCGTATCTCGCCATGGCCGCGGTACTGGCCGGTATTCACCACGGCATTACGAACAAGTGTGATCCGGGCGTCATGGTTCAACCCGGCCAGGAAGTCGATGACGAGGTCAAACTGCCGATACGCTGGGAAATGGCTTTGGACAAATTTGCCGCGGGTAAAACACTACCGCAGTACCTCGGCAAGACCTACCACGAGGTTTTCGAGAAATGCCGGCGTGAGGAATGCGATCGCTTCCGTTCGGAAGTCAGCGAGCGCGACTACGAGTGGTACCTGCGGGCCGTCTGACACTTGGAGGTTTTGAATGCGACGTCAAGGCGAAGCCGATCAGGACGGGGTTTTTCATGAGCCTCTGATGGTTGCGGAGCCATCGGATGCCGCCGGCATACTCCGGGTTACGGCACCCTTCGACCAAAAGTTGATTGCCGAAGTCGAAACCTGCGATTCGACACACGTCGAGGATGCGTTGCGAACGGCGCATGCGCTGTTCCGCGATCGGGAATCCTGGTTATCGCTGCACGAACGCATCGGCATCCTGGAGCGGACGATCGAGCAGATGGTTAAGGATCAAAAAAGTTTGACGCTGCTCGCGGCTCGAGAGGGCGGCAAACCGCTGCGCGACACACAGGTAGAAGTCACCCGCGCCATCGATGGCGTGCGTTTGTGCATAGATTCATTACGATCAGATGCCGGCCGTGTCGTGCCGATGGGCGCGACGCCGGCGAGTGGCGAGCGGCTGGCGTTCACTCAGAAAGAGCCGATCGGCGTTGTCGTGGCGGTCAGTGCGTTTAATCATCCGTTAAACCTGATTGTCCATCAGGTTGCCGCCGCCGTGGCCGCGGGTTGCCCCGTCATCGTCAAGCCGGCCGAGGACACGCCGCTGTCGTGTCTGCGGTTTGTACAGATTTTGCGTCGAGCGGGATTACCGCCCGCCTGGTGTCAGGCCTTGATGACGATCGATAACCCGACGGCCGAGCAGTTGGTCACGGATGCCCGGGTCGCTTTTTTCAGCTTCATTGGCAGCGCGCGTGTAGGGCTGGATGCTGCGTTCCAGGTTGGCGCCAGGCACACGCTGCGCCCTTGAGCATGGCGGCGTGGCGCCGGTGATTCTAACTGACGATTTCGACCGCGAGCTCGCTTTTGCCGCAATCCTCAAAGGCGGGTTTTATCACGCGGGACAGGTTTGTGTGTCGGTACAGCGCGTCTATGCGCCCCGACGAATTGCCCGCGAATTTGCCGCAGATCTCGCTGGACGCGCCGCCGGGCCTGACGGTCGGCGATCCGACAGATCCGGACACCGATGTCGGGCCATTGATTCGTCCGTCAGAGGTTCAACGGGTTCACGAATGGGTTCTGGAGGCGGTGGATGGCGGCGGAGAACTGCTCGGCGGCGGCGATCCACTGGGCGCCAGTTGTTATCCCTGTACCGTGGTGTTTGATCCATCTGTTGACGCGAAGGTAAGTACTGCGGAGATATTTGGGCCAGTCATTTGCGTGTACCCTTATGACGATCTCGGCGACGCGATAGATGCGGCTAACAGCTTGCCATTCGCTTTCCAGGCGGCAGTATTCAGCCGCGATATCGATGTCGCGCTGCGCGTGTACCGACGCCTTGATGCCTCGGCGGTTATGGTCAACGACCACACTGCCTTTCGTGTTGATGGAATGCCGTTCGCCGGCTTGCGGAATTCCGGACTCGGTGTAGGAGGCATCCCCCAACACGATTGCAGATATGCAGATTGAAAAGATGATGGTTCTAAAATCGTCCGAGTTAAGTGGATGACAACGAGACGTATTGCCATGTTCGACTTCATTTGTTCATTTAACAGGTTAGAAAGACATCGACGCCATTGGCAGGTGTGATGTGGCGCGCCGGGATATCAATGCCCGCGCGCCAGTTCCCCACCGCCTGCTGCTTGCTGTGTCCGGCGATCACAAAAAAGACGTTATCGGCCTGACTCAATCGATACGCGCTCAGTGTGATGCGGCTCGGCGGTGGCTTCGGTGCGTCATGCACTGCGAGTACCGTCCTGGTGTTTGTTTCGACACCTGGATAGCGGCCCGGGAACAGGCTCGCCGTGTGACCGTCTTCGCCTAACCCTAATAGCACCAGGTCGAATTGATCTATCCCGGCAAGAACTGACGCGTATTCATCAGCAGCTGCATCGGCCTCGAGATGCGCGGCTATGGAATGAATCTGTGCCTTTGGAATCAGCACATAATCGAGCCAGGCTTTCATCGCCATCGTGTCGTTGCGTTCCGAGTCGCCAAGTGGGAGACAGCGTTCATCGCCAAAGTAGATATGCCATGCGCCCCAGTCTGTATCGATGTTGCGCAGTGTCTCGTAAATTTTCCGCGGAGTCGTGCCGCCCGCAAGCACGATATGAAAACTGCCCGTTTTGGCGATTGCCTTCGACGCGCACCGGGCGATCGCGAGTGTCACCGTGTCGACAAGATCGACCTCGGTAGCGCAATCGTGCCAACGCACCTGCTGCTCCATCGGCTACGGTTCGTTGCGCCAATGCTGATTACTGGCGTCGAATAACTCCTCGGCTCCGGGCACGCCCCAGGTTCCGGCGGGGTAGGTCGTGATCGACTGTCGCTGCTGTTCCCAATGGTTTAGCACGGGCTCGACAACGCGCCACGCCCACTCGACTTCATCGAAACGGATGAACAGACTGCGATCTCCCTCGAGCACATCCAGCAAGAGCGTTTCGTACGCGTCGAGCGGGACTTCGTCGTCCTTGCGGTATTCAGTGTTGAGTTTGACGGTGCGGGTCGCCATCTCGAGACCCGGTCGTTTAGCCTGCAACTCCATCAGCATGCATTCGGTGGGCTGGATAGACAGAGAAATCCAGTTCGCCTCTACATGCTCGACCAGCGTGCTGTGGAACAGCCGCTGCGGTGGATGTTTGAACCGGATTGCGACCAGGGACATGTTCTTCGGCATCCGTTTCCCGGTGCGTAAATAAAACGGCACGTCACGCCAGCGCCAGTTATCGATGTAGAATTTTGCCGCGACAAACGTTTCTGTATTGGACTCTCGCGCCGACGCCCGATTCCTCCAGATATCCGGGCACCGGGACCCCGCCCACTGTACCCGGCTGCGTATTGACCGCGAACCGCATATTATCGACCGCATCCGCAGGGATGGGACGAATGGATCGCAGTACTTTGACCTTTTCATCGCGCAACGCATCACTTTCCAGCGAGGCCGGGGGTTCCATGGCCACCACGGTCAGCAGCTGCATCAGGTGATTCTGCACCATGTCACGGAGCGTCCCCACCCTGATCGAAATAGCCCGCGCGACTTTCGATACCCTCCTCGTAGGCGGCTGTGATTTGTACGTGGTCAATGTAGCTGCGATTCCAGATCGGCTCGATCAGGGTATTGGCGAAACGGAAGACCATGAGATTTTGTACCGTTTGCTTGCCCAGAAAATGATCAATCCGATAAATCTGTTCTTCACTGAAATGCTGATGCAGCTTTTCGTTTAATTTTCTGGCGCTATCCAGATCTTCACCGAACGGTTTTTCGATGACCACACGGTTTCGGCCATGTATCCGGTTAAAACCCGCCCGGTCGAGCTCGTCGATGACGACGGTAAATTCCGTGGGTGGAATGGCGAGGTAAAAGACGAGGTTCTCGCAGCTGCCCTCGCGAGGTTTGCTGATTTCCTGCTTTAGTCGCTCATATGCGGCCGGATCCTGTAACTCGCCAGATACGAAATCGAAACGCGCGGCGAATCGGTCGTAAATCTTCGCGTCAAAGCGGTCGCCCAGCACGTCACTCATCAGCGTTGCCATGTGGCCGAGCCAGTCTTCACGCCCCCATTCGCGCCGGGCGAAGGCGACGAAGCGCAATTCGTCGCCGAAACGACCCGCCGCTTCGAGGTGGTACAGCGCCGGCAGCAGTTTCTGGCTGGCCAGGTGGCCCGTGGCGCCGAAAATTACGAAATAGCAGGGCTCAGACATCAGGGATATTGGCTCCGGGAAATTGTCTCTGTCTGCTCTATCTACCGTTTTTTGACGGCATGACCGCCAAAGGCTTCACGCATTTTCGCAAGCACCTTGGAAGAGTAGTCTTGTCGGCCCTGGCTGGCGAAGCGCATCGACAATGCGAGACTGATGACGGGTGCCGGGATGCCTTGTTCGACTGCTTCCACGACTGTCCAGCGCCCTTCGCCTGAATCTGCGACAAAGGCTTCGACATCTGCGAGCTCCTGATCGCGCGCGAGAAAAGACGCCGTAAGATCGAGTAGCCAGCTGCGAACGACGCTGCCGTGGCGCCACATCTCGGAAATCTTCGCGAGGTCCAGGTCAAAATCCTCGCGACCCTTCATGAGCGCGAAGCCTTCTGCAAACGCCTGCATCATGCCGTACTCGATCCCGTTGTGGATCATTTTCACGAAGTGACCGGAACCGACCGGGCCACAGTGCAGCCAGCCCTTATCCGGCGCGGGCGCGAGAACCTTCAGGATCGGCTCGACTTGCACCACGGCTTCCACCTCGCCGCCCACCATCAGGGCGTAGCCTTCATCCAGGCCCCAGACCCCACCGGAAACCCCGGCGTCTATGAAATGTATATTGCGTTCTGCGAGTTTTTGGCCGCGGGCCATGGACTCCTTATATAAAGAGTTCGCACCGTCGACGATAATGTCGCCCGGTTCCAGGCGCGCGGCAATTTCATCGATATGCTGCTGAGTGATATCGCCGGCCGGTAACATCAGCCAGACGACACGCGGTGAATCCAGCTTCTCGATCAGCGCATCGATAGACTCTGCGGCGATAAGACCGGTTTCCTGGGCGAGTTGCTCAGTACGAGTGAATTCCCGATTGTAGGCAGCGACGTCAATACCGCCACGACGAAGACGGCGCGCCATATTACCGCCCATTCGTCCGAGGCCAACCATTCCGAGTTGCATCGCAACCTCCTGATCTGCCGGGAGCGCTTTGGGCTCATCCGGCCGGGGTTAAAAGACTTGCCGTGGAGTGGTTATAACAAAAATTTGGGGTTCATAGGTGTGGGAGCCGTCTATGAGACTATAGCTCCCGAGATCACGCGAATGGGCAAGCCGACGCTAATTACCCCGGAAGTGAAATAATCAGATATTTTCCAGAATCCTGGTCAGCAGAAGAGAAAATATCCTCGGTCGTCGTGTCCGGCGGGGTTGTTTCAATGGCGTTTTCGATTTTGGCTGCCTGGCGCACCTTCCCGCTGGCAGATTGTATGATTGATACGCGGTCGGTGAACCTGTATTTGTTGGCTGGCGTATTCGGGATCGCGACGATCACTTTCGGAACCTGGATGGTATTACGTCAAATCGGATTTCCGTCATTTCGCCGGTTGTCAGTGCTCTTCGGAGGAATCGGCGTCAGTATTTGGCCGGTAATGGAGTACGTTTGTTGACCTGCACCATTAACACAGCTGTGATTATGGGTTAGAGTTCTCCATCTCAATTCAAAAGCGCACATGATTTATGGCCAGACGAAGCCCACAGACCCAAGCAAAGCGGCAGCGAGAGTTCGACAAGGCCGAAAAGCGCCGACAGAAAAATGAGCGGCGGGCGCTCAGAAAAGCGCTAAAGTCTGGGGAATTGAGCGACTCACCTGACGCCGCAAACGAAACCAACGCTGCTGCTGACACGGACGTCGACACCCCCGAATCTGGATAAATAGGGTCGAACCCTCGCAATCCATTCACCTGGTCGCGTAATTCAGGTTTATGGGACAGCAGTGGGTTCGACCCCATTTATTCATTCTGCTATGATCCGCCCGCCTTCACAGGATGGACGGCCCCTAATTGCCTTTTCAATCAAACCCTTGCCAGCTGGTGGCCGGTGTTTGTGGGCCGATGATTCAGCCATAAAGTAACCTGGTACAAAATCTTGATCTCTACAGCAAATCTGTCGATTCAATTCGGCGCCAAGCCCCTGTTCGAAAATGTGTCCGTCACTTTCGGCAATAGCAACCGCTATGGCCTGATCGGTGCGAACGGTTCGGGCAAATCAACGTTCATGAAAATTCTGGCGGGGGAGTTGAAGCCGAGCGCAGGCAATGTATCGACCGATCCCAATGAACGGATCGGCCAGCTGCGCCAGGATCAATTCGCCTATGAGGATTACCGCGTTCTCGATACGGTGATCATGGGCCACGAGAAACTGTGGCAACTGACGCAAGAGCGTGACCGGTTGTACTCGCTGCCTGAGATGAGCGACGAAGAGGGCATGCGCGTCGCCGATCTCGAAGTGGAGTTCGCGGAGCTCGACGGCTATTCCGCCGAAGCGCGGGCGAGCGAGTTACTGGAAGGTATCGGCATTCCGGTCGAACAGCACGAAGGCCCGATGAGCGCCATTGCACCCGGTTGGAAGCTTAGAGTACTGCTGGCCCAGGCACTGTTTTCCGATCCCGATATTCTGCTGCTCGACGAGCCGACGAACAATCTCGACATCAATGCCATTCGCTGGCTCGAAGACTTTCTGAACAGCAGCAAGTCCACGATGGTCATCATCTCGCATGACCGTCACTTTCTGAACAGCGTCTGCACCCATATGGCCGATCTCGATTACGGTGAACTTCGCATGTTTCCGGGAAATTACGACGAGTATATGACTGCGGCGACTCAGGCACGCGAGCGCATGCAGACGAACAACGCGAAAAAGAAAGTCAAAATGGCCGAATTACAGGCCTTTGTCAGCCGGTTTTCAGCCAACGCATCGAAGGCACGTCAGGCGACATCCCGCGCCCGTCAACTGGAAAAGATCCAGCTCGAAGATATCAAGCCATCGAGCCGGGTCAGCCCGTTTATTCGATTCGAACAGGACAAGTCATTGCGTCGAATTGTGGTCGAAGTCCAGGGCCTGAGTAAGAGTTTCGACGAGGGCCCACTGTTCGAAAACCTGAACCTGACCATCGAAGCCGGCTCACGGGTGGCGATTATTGGGCCAAACGGTATCGGCAAGACCACGCTGGCTCGCTGCCTGCTGCAAGACCTCGACGCCCGACGCCGGCGAAGTGAAATGGGCTGAGAATGCGAAGGTCGGCTATTTCGCCCAGGACCACGCGGCGGAATTCGAAACAGATATGACGCTGTTCGAATGGATGACGCAATGGCAACCCAAGGGCGCGGACGAGCAACTGTTGCGGGGTACACTGGGCAGAATGTTGTTCTCCAGGGACGACAGCGAGAAATCGGTGAAGGTGGTATCCGGCGGCGAGGAAGGCCGGTTACTGTTTGGCAAGCTGATCCTGCAACAGCCGAATGTCATGGTTATGGACGAGCCGACAAACCACCTCGATATGGAATCCATCGAGGCGCTGAACCTTGCATTGGAAAACTATCCCGGAACGCTGATTTTTATCAGCCATGACCGCGAGTTTGTCTCATCGCTGGCCACACGCATTATCGAATTGACACCCGGCGGACTCATTGACTACACGGGCAGTTACGACGAATACCTGCGTACGCAATTGGGCGGCGAACATTCGCGGGTGGCGTGAGCCAAAGCTCGTGAGCTGAAGCGCGGTCACAGCAATCAATGTCAGCGCGCACATCTGAAAAAGTCAGCATCTTCGTTGACGTACAGAATATTTACTACACCTGTCGTCAGGCGTACCAGGCCAATTTTGACTACAACAAATTCTGGGCCGAGGTCACGAACAATCGCGAGGTCTTAAGTGCATTCGCCTACGCGACCGACCGCGGTGATGAGAAGCAAATACAGTTCCAGAACATTCTTCGAGCGATTGGTTTTACCGTAAAACTCAAGCCCATGTTGCAACGACTCGACGGCACCGCCAAAGCCGATTGGGATGTCGGTATTGCTTTAGATGTTTATGAGGCGGCCCAGAGCTGCGACACGGTGATCCTGGCATCCGGCGACGGTGATTTCGGAATTTTGTTGCAGCGTATCAAGCAACGATTCGATACCAGTGCCGAGGTCTACGGCGTACCTCGATTAACTTCTGAATCTCTAATCAGAGAAGCCAGTAAATTCATAGCGATCGACAAAAAACTGCTGCTAAAAAAATAATTGGGGTCGAATCGAGGTCTTCTGTTCACTCCGATCGCTCTCGATTTTGACATTCCGCCCTTCACTCTTTTAATCGCTCTGGCGCGGGTAGACCATGTCTCCCCCCAGCCATATTGCAGCTTTCATGCAGGCGTGACACACGCTGAGTTCCATGCCGGCGACGAACAGGTCTGAATGAACCGGCGCCCAGCGATCAAGGAATACCTCACCGTTGTTCACCTTGTTCCAATATTCGACTTTCTGCTCGCGGACATCGGGCGGAAACTGGGGATTCTGGCTCAGGCGCTCGAGGTCCGCGCCCTGGATGCGCAGCGGAACCCCTTCGGCGTTGCTGATGCGGTTTGCATAGGTATTGAACCAGGCCTGTTCAGATAACTGGTTACAGTTTGGACAGGTAAATTGCGTCAGTTTAAAAGAGGGCTCTATGGTGCTCTGGGTCACGGCATTTCATCTGCAAGGTCAAATCGGGAGCTTCGGATTCTAACGAAAAAACGGGGTCGAACCGAGGTTTCCAGGGTCCTAACCCGTATTTTCCTGTTTTGATCGGCCACCGCGTCCCACGGCGGACGGAGCGGCCCAGAATTTTTTCATTCAGCGGTCACGCCCTGAGTCACGTCAAAAGCTGCAGAAAATCGGTGGTATTGTCGATGGGCATCGTCGTTTTTCATGGCCGTTGGAGTCAGTGATGGACCTGTTATCACTCGCCGTCATCGCTGGGGGGCTGTTGTTGTATTCGTTGATTTCCGGTCGCCTGGAAGGAACGATAATCACGGCACCCCTGGTCTTCATCGGGTTCGGATTTGCGGTGGGCCCAGGTGGCTTTAATGTTGCGAACGTCGACGTCAGTCACTCGGCCATCCACGTTATCGCCGAGCTGACACTCATACTCGTGTTGTTCACGGATGCCGCGCGCATCGACCTCAACCGGGTGCGGCGCGATCACAACCTGCCGGTGCGCATGTTAGTCATCGGATTGCCGCTCACCATCGCAGCCGGGACCATCATCGCCGCGCAGCTGTTTCCAGCATTGTCGATTTGGGAAGCGGCCCTATTGGCGGCATTACTGGCCCCGACCGACGCAGCGCTTGGGCAGCCGGTGGTCTCTGTCAAAGCGGTGCCGGTTCGGATTCGGCAGGCTATCAATGTCGAGAGTGGTCTGAATGACGGCATCGCACTTCCGGCCGTGCTGATGCTTGCCGCACTTGCAGGTGCTGCAAACGATGCAACGCAGGGGAGCGACTGGGTCCGTTTTGGTCTGTCCCAAGTTACGCTCGGGCCACTGGCCGGTGTCGTGCTCGGTTACATCGGTGCAAAACTGCTCGATGGGGCCGCCGAGCGTGGCTGGGTGACCACGTCTTTTCAAGGCATCGGTGTTCTTTCGCTGGCTGTTTTTACGTTTGTTGCGGCGGAACTGATTGGTGGAAATGGATTTATCGCCGCCTTTATCGGCGGCATGGTATTCGGCAATACCATCCGCCATCCCTGCACCTTCCTGTTCGAATTCATGGAGACGGAAGGCCAGCTCCTGATGTTGATCACTTTCCTGGTATTCGGCGCGGCGTTGCTGCCCGAGGCCATTGCTCATTTGAGTCCGACAATCTTCCTTTACGCCGTACTGAGTCTGACGGTCATACGGATGATCCCCACCGCAATTGCCCTCATCGGTGCGGGCCTGGGTTTACCCACGAATCTTTTCCTCGGTTGGTTCGGCCCGCGCGGGCTGGCTTCGATATTGTTCGTCCTGCTGATTCTCGAGGAATCGGACGTACCGCATCGCGATGAACTGCTCTCGATTACCGTTGTCACAGTGGTGTTGAGCGCGCTGTTGCACGGTGTCAGCGCCGCACCCTTCGCCCGTCTGTACGGACGAATGGCCGCACGCATGGGTGAGTGCGAAGAAAACCTGCCAGTCGCTGAATTGCCGCTTCGTGAAGGACATACTCTTAAATAATAACAACTCAGAAAGGACTACGGCCCCATGAACAAGACAGCTATACAGAACTGGGATGATCTCGAGGATCGAATACCGGTGCACGCGTTGGTCGCGGATGTTGACCTGGTGGTCGTGCGCTTTGATGATTCGGTCAGCGTGTTGTACGGGCGCTGCGCGCATCGCGGCGCATTGATGGCGGACGGCCACGTCGATGGCAATAATTTGATCTGCGGCCTGCACGGTTGGGACTATCAACTCGACACCGGCGTCAGCGGATACAACAACAGCGAGACATTGCCGAAGTTCAACGCCTGGGTCGAAGAGGGGCAGGTCTTCGTCGATGAGGACGAGATCGTGGCCTGGACCAGGCAGCACCCGCAGCCCTACCAGCGTGATGCGTACCAGGGCATCTACCAGGATCCGAACGGCACGGCCGACGAACCGTACGTGAAATTCATTCGCAAGCTTGCGGACGAAGGGCTTTCAAAACTCGGCCACCATGGTGCCGCTTCGGCCATGGGTGTGCCGCGGGATCAATTACCGAAATGGGATGACCTGCAGTTTGTCGTCGGCCAACTGCACAAGTTTCCGCTGCTCGATGAAGAAACTGTCGGCACGGATATCGTCATCGGTCCGAACGCGAAAAAGCCGCTGCATCTGGATATCCCGTTGTTTGTTTCGGACATGAGTTTTGGCGCGCTTTCAGAAGAAGCAAAGGTTGCGTTGTCCAAGGGTGC
>PVMK01118845.1_pt1 | contig 30412 bp, 25 predicted proteins | sample 1853481 | NCBI WGS metagenome assembly PVMK01 (sample SAMN08533507, study PRJNA380276) | Marine sediment metagenome, whole genome shotgun sequencing project.
GAACGCAGTCCGTGGACGGTGACAAGCTAACTGAACTCGCAATTATCACATTGAAAGAGCACTAGGGAAGCCAACGGGATGCCAGGTTCAACAAACGACACAGAGCGGCAAGTGCCGGACGTCAGTGTTCTGGTTGTTACCTACAATAGTGAAGGGCATATCCGGCACTGCCTGGATACCCTGCTGTCACAGCAGAACATTGATCTGGAAATAATCGTTATTGAAAACAATAGTGCTGACGCGCCGCCGCGCATCCTTTCCGACTATAGTGAACGTATCACTGCGATTGCCAACCGTTCGAATGCAGGCTTCGGTCGTGCGAATAATCAGGGGGCCGCAATCGCCCGTGGTCGTCACCTCTACCTGGTCAACCCGGACGCATACCTGGACGGGCCCGGCTCCCTTACAAGACTGGTGGAGTACGCCGACAAACACCGTTACGGGGTCGTCGGTACACGAATCAAGGACAAGGACGGGTCAATGGAGACGCTGGCGAAGCGGCATTATCCGAGACAAAAATACAGTGACTTTTCGACAAGGAATTTGCCTGGCGATATCGCCTGGGTCATCGGTGCGAGCATGCTGATACCCAGAGAGGTATTCAGCTCACTCGGTGGTTTCGATGAAAATTTCTTCATGTATGGAGAAGAGGCCGACCTTTGCCTGCGGGCCCGTCAGTCAGGATACGCCATAGGTATCTGTGATCGAGCATCAATCACGCATGTCGGCGGGGGAAGCGAGGACATCGACCAGCCCTATGAGCGCTGGTACAAGCGTCACCTGGGTCTGCAAATGTTCTGCTCAAAGCATTACAGCGAGGCATCCTTTGCAAGGATCATGCAGCGTGAACGTCGCCGTGCCCATTTCCTGAAAACATGGTACCTGGCGACGCACCCCATCGAGTCTTCCAAAGACAGGATGAAGGGGAAATACGCTCGGTACCTGGCGGTCCTGGATGCTGTCAAGGGGCCTGAACTGCCAGGCTGATAAGTACCTGGCCCAGTTCGCGGCTACCCCCGGACAAGACGCGTAGAACGCTGATATGCGCACGTTATTCGCTACACCACACTTGTATCCAGGCATGGGATGGCGGCTTCGGCAATCAGCAGTACACGGCGGCCCTTCTTATTCAGGGCCTGAAAGTCCCCCAGAGCCTGGGCAGAAAGCAGGGTGCCAAAGTCATAAGAAGCGCCCGGAACCGGCAATTCGGGATTGGTATCATTGACGATGAAGAGGAACAATCCCCTGTCCGGCCCACCTTTATGATACTGACCCACCGAATGAAGGTAACGCGGACCCCAGCACAGGGTGACCGGCAGGCCGGTAATCCCCTCTATACCCTGCTTAAACGTGCCGAGCCGGGCAGAGACTTTACCGGTCTTCTGTGGCAAATAGGCAAGGAGTGCAATGTAGTCACCCTGCCCGGCCGTACCAAGAAACTCCGGTACACCAGATGATGTCACGACGTCAGACAACCTCTTTTGTACATTACCCTCCTCAAGCAGACGTGTTGTATTTCGCTTCGCCTCTGCCACATCGGGTTCATCGAAGGGGTTGACCCCGATCAACCCGCCGGCCAGGGCCGTAGCAAATTCCCAGTTAAAAAAATGCCTGCCGAGATCTTCAGTCTCGCCGGCTCCCAGGTGCCGGATCCACGCTTCTTCATTATCGACCGGTGGCTCGCCCGCCCCCCAGACAATACACATGCAATCCGGTCGATCCGCTTGTCCCGGGTCATCACAAAGGTAAGGCAGAATTCCCTTCCCGTCCTTGCCCAGGCTCTCTGCCACGAGCTGCTCGATCCACAAACCGAGGGCATGGTGACGATACGGCAGCACCAACCCGAGCTTGTCGCGGCCTGCCTCCCAGCCGGCAGCAAGCCACTCTCCCAGCATCACACCCTCGCCTGCCCCCTCGGCACAGCCGGATTGCGCCTCCCCGGCCGCATTCAGCACGGCATCGACGTCCACCCCGATCAGGGCCGCAGGCACGATGCCAAACAGGCTTAGAGCGGAGAATCTCCCGCCTACATCCGGTGAGTTCAAAAAACAGCCGAGGAACCCCATTTGTTCTGCTTCCCGGTGCAGCGCAGATGAAGGGTCAGTAATTGCGACAAAATGGCTTGCCGGATCACTTATCCCCGCATTTTTGAACTCCTGGTAGAAGTAGCGGTAAAGCGACAGGGTCTCAATAGTGCTGCCTGACTTACTGGAAACAACCACCAGGGTTTCCCCTGGGTTGATATCTGCCCGGACCCCGAGGATCTGGTTGGGGCTTGTACTGTCCAGCGTGATCAAATTCGGACAACCCCGCTGCGGTCCCGCCACCGTGGAGAACACTTCCGGCGCGAGAAAAGAGCCACCCATACCCAGCAGCAATACACGTTGAAGCCCCCGTTGCCGGACTTCCATGACGAATTCCTGTAAGGCATCGACGTGGCTACGCGAATACGCCACCGCGTCCAGCCAACCCAAACGGTTCTGTATTTCTTCCTGAACGTTAACGTCGGCCGACCAAAAGCCGGCATCCTTCTTGAGTATTCGTTGGGCTGGTGTCAGTGCTGGCATGCTCAGGGAGTGGTCCGGTTATTCAGAAATTCTCGATGCAACGACGTGCTTGGGGAAAGTGGCCGGCACCGTTATTATACGTGCAAATAGATTAGAGGTTCCTATAGATAAACGCGGCCTGCTTGCGAATTGGATAACCATGTTACCCAGGATACTAAAAGAACACCCCGATATTGCACTTGCTTCCCTGGTGGCCAGCCTGATGCTCTCGGCCTGGAGTGTGTACGCAGACCCGGTGATAAACCATGATGGTGTGCGTTACTTGCTGGCGGCGACAGATTTTACCGAGGGGAATTGGGGAGCAGGCCTCGAACTATACAGATGGCCCTTTTACTCGCTGCTGATCGCAACAACCAGCAAACTGACATCCCTGTCACCGGAATATTCCGCGCATCTGGTCAATGCAGGGCTGTTCTACATGCTGACCCTGGGGTTCATCGCCGTGGTCCTCGAACTGGGCGCAGACCGCCAAACACTGCTGCTGGCCTGCCTGGTCATACTCTTGTTTCCAGGTCTGAACAAGTTTCGACCATTTATCATACGTGATGCAGGCCACCTTGCCGGTTACTTGTGGTCATTGGTATACCTGTTCCGCTACTGTCGCCATGGCAACCCGGTGCACCTCGTATTATGGGCATTCCTGACCGGGATTGCGGCGTTATTCCGAGTGGAGATACTCATCTTCCTGGCCCTCGTACCACTGGTCCTGCTGTTCCAGCGATTTACCGACCTATGGCAAAGGTTGACCGTCGTCACCTGTGGGCTGGCACTGTTTACGATAATGTGTGCAGGCCTTGCAATGTGGATATTCGGATCGGCGGCCGAGATATCAACAGGGCAGTTTATCGAGTCTCCGGGCCAGAGTATGGCCAGCCTCTGGGGGGAGTTGGGGCAACAAACAAGCTTTCGTTTGCGCGCTATTGAACTGGAATTTTTAACCGAGTTTTCGAGAGATTATGCAGTTACCGTGATGATTATAACGCTGCTTGTCATCGTGGTATTCGAGTCCCTGAGGCGCCTGGCATTCGTTTATGCCTTCATGGCGTGGTACGCCCTGCGTAAAGGCCTGGTGTTCACCAACAGGTCCGAACGCCAACTCTGGCTGGCCTTGGTTGCGTGTCACGTGGCGGTGCTCTGTGTTTTTACCCTCGCAACATTTTTCCTGGACAGTCGATATACCATGCCATTGGTGCTCACTGTGTTGCTCGCTGTCCCCTTCACCGCCGCGCATGTCTACCGGAACTGGATACAACCAGACCGCGGCCGCCGGGCCGCCTGGATCTTTCCACTTATGATCGCCTTTATCTCACTGCTGGGCCTGGGTGGGCTGGATCTTCGCACTGACAAGCTTTACGTCCGGGACGCGGGGCGTTGGTTAGTTGCGAACACATCATCCGATGCGGCAGTTTACAGTAACAATCACCTGGTGTTGCACTACGCGGGCCGTGACGCGCTGCGCTCCGGATGGAAATACGACTGGCAGGAAACGATGTCTCTTGTCTGGGGGTATCGCTGGCTGACCCAGGACTACCTCGCACTGGAGTTTGATCGTGACAAGCTTGATCGGAGGCAGCGTATCATCAACCAGATTGACCTGCAGCCGGAAATTGTCTTCTCTAATGATCGTGGTGATAACGTCTCGGTGTTCCGAATTCCTCCGGAGATGCGCGTTCCGTCTGAGGAACCAGCTCAGTAAGTTCTGAGTCGTGACTCCAACAGGACAAGAAGCTTCGGCGAGTCCATCCAGTTACGCATAAACCGCTCTCGATCACGTCTGGCAAGATAGTTGCGTCTGAATGATGTACGCGGCTTGCATGCCGCATCCAGATCGATTAAATACAGTTCGCCATTGGACCAGATCAGGTTCGTCGACTTCATATCACCATGGGACAGCCCACTCTCCCGCATGGCGAGGAACAGGGCTTCGACCTTGTTGCCAAACGCTTCCCATACCGACTCATCCTGATCGGGAATCCAGTCCCGGCAAATTTCGCCCGCGATATACTCGCACACGTAGTAACTGTCACCGCGAAAAGGCCCCCATCGTTGCTCAAGGTAACCCATTGGCTTCGCTGTCCTGATACCCGCCTGTTCGAACAAGCGCGCCATGTCCCGGCATTTTCGTGCCCGGGATTGTCGAAGTGCTCGTTTTACGCGATGCCACATGCTACGTGGATTGAACCGTTTGACGACGTACTCCCTGTCATCAATTACAACCTTCGCAACCGTTGTGGCCTTATCGTCCTTGTATAGATATGACATACCTCTGCCGGTGAAAAGCAGTGCCGGTGAAGAGATCAGCGCCGAGACCAGGTCGACTGGAATAGAATCATCGAAACTGGAACGAATATGCCATGAATCCCTCGACATGGTCCGTGATTCCATCTCTTTTATACCTCTCCCCGAGGAGCCCGACTTCTCTGGTCCGCCGGCTTGTTCTGCCCCTGTCGATACATTCGCTCGGCGCGAACCCTGACCCGATGCCAGAACAGCAACTCGCCTTTCAAGACTTCACGAAGAGGCTGACCCCCACTGTATGCTTTCATAAAGCGGTAACAATCCCGGCTGGTCAGGCCAACGTCCATACTCGAGAAATAGAGTCCCGCGACGTCTTTCACCGCCCAGCGGGTGGGCGTACGCCGTCGCAGCTGCATCCGATGCAGATCGATCAGATAGATTCGGCAATCCTCAAGAATTGCACGACCATCCCGTTCATTCAAAGACAGCAGAAAATGGCAAAGGTAAAAATCACGATGATTCGCACCAGTCTGGTGTAGTATTCGTGCGATCTCGCCCAGACGGGATATAAGCCATCGCTTCATCCTCAGCTGCTCAGCGCGAGCCCGGGCTTCCTGCCCCCAATTGGCGCTGTAATCCTCCAGGCTAATGGAAGGAGGCAACGCCTCCGAGATAATAAAAGATTCGAGCTGTGCCGGATTGCGTCCCCGCCATCCGTAGGCAGCAGGGGTCAGGGTATCAATTCCAAGTTGCCGGAGCCGATGCATACCGTGCCACTCGTTTGCGGCCCCGATCACGGGCTGCTTAAAGTAGAGCAGGTTCTTGAAAATCTCTCTCCAGCCAACACCAGTGTGCAGCTTAAGAAACCAGGCCCGATTCCGGGTGGAAAACCTTAGCGTCCTGCGCCCCGGCCCCTCCCGGTACACCTCTCCCTCGATACCGACCAGATCGTCAAAACCGGTCCTGCCTCGCAGTTCCTCATCCAGAAACTCATTGACATAGGGGCGCCCCTCATCGTCTGCAAACGAACCAGGTTTCTTCGTACCGCCGATCGATATTCGCTCAATGGCGTCGACGGCCCGGCTGGCCTGGGAATGAAACTCCAGGCCGGCAGCATACGCCCGCCCATTTTCCGACCATCGTGGTCGTTCAGGGGATACCAGCATTTCTGCCAGCACCCGGTTTAATTCCCGCTGCGAAAAGGCAGCCGACAGCACCCGGCCAGCCGCCGCATGATCTACGTGCCACGCATAACCACAGATATGGCTTACCAGGACCGGCAAGCCCGCCCTGATCGACTCCAGTATCACGGCACCGGCCAATTCTGCATAGGCGGGATGCAATAAAAGGTCGCCTGCACCGAGAAGCGCGGGGACATCTTCCCGGGCGCCGAGAAACCTGACCCTGCCGCTAACACCATAACGTGCGGCAAGACGTTTATATGGCTCTTGCCGGCCATCGCCCGCTACCAGTAGTTGTGTCTGCTCCCGCAAGCCCTCGGGCAGGGACGCCAGGGCCTTGATTGCCCGATCCAGCCCTTTGGTCCCGAACCCGGAGCCCACCAGCAGCACCAGGAACGTGTCTTCGCTGATGCCTAAATCTTCACGCACCTGCGCCCGGAGAGGAAGCTCTCCTGGTTGACTGGCCAACGTATCATCAAGTCCCGGCGGAAGAAGTGTGAAGCGACTGTCCGGGGTCAGGTAGTAACGACGAAAGACCTCGTTCTCACGTTGGGAGATTGAAAGTATATGTGTTGGCGACTGCGGCGAGAATACAGCGTTTTCAAAACGACTGTAGCACCTGTATCTCGGGCTGACCCGGTAAAGGGATGAGTGCCGATCTGCCGCACGCGATACAAAACAAGAGTCTGCAGCAAAGTAGATATCCAGGTCTGGCATCTTGTTAAACCCGACAATCGCATCGAACCGCTTCTCCTGCAGAGTCTTGCAAAGCCGTGTATGGAAGGACCTTGCTCTGCCGTAATTGGTAAAACCACCCGGCTTGATACTCACCAGCTCTGCCCCCGACGGTACCGGGCCCTCCCAAGAGCCCGCGAAAAGCGTAACATCGTGCCCGCGTGCGCTTGCCTCGTTGACGATGCGCAGCATGTCGCGTGACAGTCCACTATGGGGAAAATGTTTAAACAGGCAAATGGCCAGGCGCATAGCGTGTGGGTTCAGCTTTCCTTATGCCGACAAACCACGACGGCTATTACTCTGCAGGCGGCATTTCGATCCAGCCGGGGTGACAGCCGGATCATATTACCGGGTTGTCTCCCTTTTCCCAATCATAGGCAGTGCGGCAAATCAACTCCAACTCATTATAGCGCGGTCTCCAGCCGAGCTGGCTCTGCAACAAGCCGCTGTCGGCAATCAGTGCGCGCGCGTCGCCGGCACGGCGCGGTGCTTCCTCGGACCTGAAATTCACACCGCTGACCTGCCTGACCATGTCCACAACTTCGCGCACCGAGTACCCGCTTCCATACCCACAGTTGTAGATACCCGACTCACCCCCGGCAAGCAGCGAGTCCAGCACCACGACGTGAGCCTCTGCCAGATCTTCAACATGTATGTAGTCACGGATGCACGTACCGTCAGGGGTATCGTAGTCCGTGCCGAATATCCGAATCCCGTCTCGCTTACCCGTGGCGGCCTCGCAGGCGACCTTGATCAGGTGCGTTGCCTCCGGTGTCGCCTGCCCCAGTCTACCGTCGATCGCGGCGCCGGCGACATTAAAATAGCGAAGTGCCGTGTACCTGAACGGCACCGTGTCTGCTGCAGTACTTTGTGCAACGTCCCTGAGCAGCCACTCGGTAATCAGCTTGGTAGCCCCATAAGGGTTGATCGGTCGGGTTGGTGCATTCTCGGGCACAGGAATCACGTCAGGCAGGCCGTAGACGGCCGCACTGGAAGAGAAGAGAAAATTTCCCACTCCGTTTCGGCGGCAGGACTCGACCAGTTTCTGCGACACCAGGCAGTTATTACGATAGTACTTCAACGGATTTTCTACAGATTCCGGCACCACAATATGACCGGCAAAATGGACCACCGCACTGACGTCGTATTGTTTTATAAGCTGGTCGACAATAGCCTCATCGCCGGCGCTCCCCTCGACAAAGACTGCTTCGTCGGCGACCGCCCAACGGTGCCCCGAGTAAAGGTTGTCCAGTACCACCAGCTTGTACCCGGCCTCCACAAGGCGCCTTGATGTATGTGAACCGATGTAACCCGCGCCGCCGGTTACCAGAATCATTTTACCCGCATTCATCTACTTTCTATTCTCTCCTGACAGGATTTATTGCACCCCTGCCCGGGGTCTCGCAGGTCTACCTGCGGCCAGTTATTATTGCCTCAAGTGTACTCCATACACCCGCAGGCGGCTTCGAATCATAGCAGGGCGGGTCGACCCGGGGACGCTTGAGTACCAGGCATTTTCGGGCCAGGCAGGGCACGCATTTATAGTCTGCCACCGAGTGAGCCTGGTTTGCGCCAAGTGTGCCTGTCAGGGCCGGGTCGGTTGACCCGTAAATGGAGATACAGGGCACGCCCAGTGCCGCCGCCAGGTGCCCAAGGCCCGTGTCGACGGCAATGACCCCCGCTGCATCGGACAGCAGGCGGCCAATTTGTCCAAGCTCAAGCCGCGGCAGCATAATAGAGTCCGCCAGTCCGGTTGTAATTTGGCTCGCCACCCGCTTTTCCTGCTCATCTGACCACGGGGCGACCACCCGGAACCCGGCCTCCGTCGCCAACTTGCCTGTTGCCTGCCAATAAGCCAGCGGCCACCTCTTGGAAGGCCAGGTAGTGCCATGAAGCAGGACAATATACGGCGTTTCCGGCAGCCCGAACCGGTTCGGCAAACGATCCCTGTCGATTCCGTAATCGACCGGGGAAGGCTCGAATTCGTAACCCAGGGCAAGCGAGAATAATCTTCTTTGTCGTTCAATGGCGTGTAAGCCGGAATCTACGTTCAACCGTCTTCCATAACAGAAGGTTGCCAGGGCTTCGCGAGCAGATGCCCGGTCAAACCCGGCCACAACCCCATCAGCCAGCCTCGCGATAGCTGCGCTTTTCATCAACCCCTGGGCATCAAGAATAAGGTCATATCGTACTTCCGACACTCGCTGCCTGAATATTTTTCGTTCTTTACGCGTAGACCACGGCTGCCGTCGCCATCTCCGCGTGGCAACCGGAAGGACATTGTCGACAGCGGCATGCAAGGCGGGAATATCTCTAAAGCCCTCTTCGACGACCCAGTCAAAACAGATACCGGCAACATTTTTGCGGGCGTCGGTTATCGCCGGCAGGGTGTGCAGCAAATCGCCCATGGAACTCAGCTTTACCAGCAGTACCCGCATCAGCCGAACTCCACCAAAATTTTGTCTGCCGCGCTTACTACCTGTCCGGCGGTAATATTATTCAGACAATCCAGGTGGCCAAGAGGGCACTCGCGCTTGAAACAGGGACTGCAATCCAGGCCCAGCCGGATGACGGTCGAAGTATCCCCCAGGGGCGGCGTGAAGCCCGGGTCAGTAGAGCCGTAAACGGCGATCAGTGGAGCCCTCACTGCCGCAGCGATATGCATAAGACCGGAATCATTACTTATTACGATCCGTGCCCCGGACAGTATCTCGACAACCTCGACCAGCGTAGTCCGGCCAGCGAGGTTGACAATTCCCTCGCCAGGCAAACCCGCTATCTGTTCGGCAATCGCACGGTCGCCCTGTGACCCGACAATCGCCACCTGAAAGTCCCGGTCGAGATAGTACCTTGCCGTCTCCTGGTATCGCCCCACCGGCCACCGCTTGGCAGAACCAAACTCGGAACCGGGACATAAAATCAGAATCGGCGAGCCGGACATCTCCAGGCCAAATTGCGCGGCAGTGCTTCGGGCAGCGTCCTCGTCTACCTTCAGTCGTGGCAGCGGAATCGTGCCCGGGTCAGGCACCCGGCCATCATTCGAACGCCCAAGCGCCACAAAGCGCTGCACCATCATCGGGAGCTTTTTCTTGTCCAGCCGCCGCACATCGTTGATCAGCCCCCATCTCTGCTCTCCCAGGTATCCCGTCCGGACGGGGATATGTGCCCAAACCGGCACCATGGCCGATTTCCATGAGTTGGGCAGTATGATTGCCCGTGTATACCCGTACCCCGCGAGAGACCGGCCGAGCCGGTATCGCGCCGCCAGAGCCAACCGGCCATGTGGAAAAGGGGACTCGACAAGACTATTTACTTGCGGCATCCGCCCGACAATTCCTGCCGACCACGGAGCCCCCAGTACGTCAATATCGACATCAGGAGATTGCTGCTTTAGCTCGGCGAACAAACTTTGGGCCATCACCATGTCGCCCACCCAGGAGGGACCTACGACCAGGATTCTTTCTTCAGCCCTCATTCGTCATGCCAGTCCGGGGCGCGACAAGGATCAGACGTAGGTAAGCCAGTCTGCGTGCTTTTCGCGCCGACCATGTACCTGGTCAAAATACAATTCCTGCAGCCGACGTGTTACCTCACCCGGCTCCCCGCTACCGACAGTGCGGTCATCGAGTTCCCGAATCGGGGTGACCTCGGCCGCCGTACCGGTAAAGAAAGCTTCATCGGCCGTATATACCTCGTCCCGTGTAATGCGTTTTTCGATGACCGGTATCCCGATTTCATCCTCTATCAGCGTAATCACGGTATCCCGTGTAATTCCCTCCAGTACCGAGGTCAGGTCAGGAGTGTAGACCTTGTTTTTCCTGACCAGGAACAGGTTTTCCCCGCTGCCCTCCGCCACGTACCCCTGAGAATCCAGCATCAGCGCCTCATCATAGCCGGCCGCCTCGGCCTCCTGGAGCGCCATAATGGAGTTGTAATAATGTCCACAGACCTTCGCCTTACACATCGTACTGTTGACAAAATGCCGTGCGAAGGAGGAGGTCTTTACACGGATACCCTTCTGAATGGCGTCCTCACCCAGATAGGCGCCCCAGGGCCAGGCGGCGACCGACACATGTACCTTCAACGTTTTGGCATGGAGTCCCATGGCCTCCGAGCCATAATAGACGATCGGGCGGACATAACCGCTCTCAAGATCATTTCTCCTGAACACTTCACATTGCACATCGTTCAGCGTATCCATGTCATAGGGAATCTTCATGACCATGATATGTGCCGAGGCAAAAAGTCGCGCGGTATGCTCGTGCAGCCTGAACATCGCGGGACCTTTATCGGTGCTATAGGCACGTACGCCTTCAAATACACCCACACCATAGTGCAGCGTGTGAGTCAGAATATGAATCTTGGCGTCCCGCCATTCGACATACTCACCGTCCATCCAGATGTAGCCGTCTTGATCGGCAAATGACATATTGCTTATTCTCCAGTCCTGACCCCCGGGAAGGGGCTTCAATCATTGAGCAGTGCTCACATAACGTTGTTGCCGGTATGTGAGACGATAGTTCGAACCCGGGTAATACGAACCCCAGCGCAGTATTTTCCCAATGAACTGTTTATTCTGACTTCTATTAGTTTGCGATACAACACTAGTGCTCTTTCAACGTGACCGTCCGACAAATGGACGGGACGGCGAAATATCTACCATATGTTACGTAACTCGCGGAGCTTCAAAAACACGGTCTGCTCATCGGGTTCATCGGGCAAATCATCAAAGCTCTCGCGCAACCTGTCAATCACACCGGGACTCCCCAGGCGGAAAAACGTGTTCACCTCCCTTTCCAGTTCGAGCGTCGTCACCAGGGGTTTCGCCGGGTCCTGGTCACGAACTGACTCAAGCAGTTTCCTTGCAGCGGCATTGTCAGGTTCCCGGTCAAGGGTGAACTCCAGGTTGTTGCTTATATAGTCATGACCGGGAAATATCCGTGTAGATGGTGCGAGGGCGTACAGCTGTGATTCAAAGGTATGATACAACTCCTCGGGATGCCCACCGTTGTGACAATTGCCCGCACCGGCATTAAACAACGTATCGCCGCAAAAGAGTGCCGGCTCATCGGTATGAGCAAGAACACACACATGAGACAGGGTGTGCCCCGGCGTATCAAGGACCTCTAGTTCAACCGTATGCCCAATCTTTATAACATCGCCCGCGGACAGGCCCGCATCCATCTCCGGAATTGCATCACCGGCATCATGGTGTGCGATCACTTTCGCACCGGTAGCCGCCTTCATTGCCCGGTTCCCGCCTGTGTGGTCGCCATGCTCGTGCGTATTGAGAATATATGTGATATCCCATCCCTGGTCTTTCGCGACCGCCAGACATTTCTCGTGATCCAATGGATCAATGGCCAACGCCTCGCCTGTTTCAGGACAAGCGACGAGGTAGTTAAAGTTCCGCCACTTGTTGTCGATCCATATCTGCCTGATTTCCATCGTTACACTACACCTCGTGCTCTTTCAATATGATAATTGCGAGTTCAGTTAGCTTATCACCGTTCACGGCAAGGCGCGCCTCGCAGGCAATGGTCGCTCCCTTGCCAAGAGGCGGAACGCAGTCCGTGGGCGATGACAAGCTAACCCGAAGGGCGTCCCTGTGGTGTTTCGCAGCGCTCGTTCCAGTGCTCGTCAAGGGTCCTCATATAATATTTTGGCCATTGGCTTCGCACTGCGCCTTGCTGCGAAACACCACAGGGACGCTGAATCCGTAATTATCGCATTGAAAGAGCACTAGCTTATTAATATTGAAGAATGTCCTAAAAATCGGTCTGCTACAATAGCGCGCTACCCGGCCAGAGTAAAAAACTAGTGTGCTGATTCAGTTAAAAGATGTCTCGGCCTCATTTGGTGGGCCACCCCTGCTCGATCGAGTAAGCCTTTCTATCGGGGTCCGCGAACGTATTGGTCTGATCGGTCGCAACGGCAGCGGGAAAACAACCTTGCTAAAGATTATTGACGGCAGTCTTGATGTCGACGACGGTGAAATCACGAGAAATCCCCAACTCGGTGTATCCCGCCTGGTACAGGAAGTACCGAACGAGATAGGGGGTGATGTTCGTACCATAATCGCGACCGGTGATCCGCTCAGCGGCAAAAGCCTGGCAGACTGGTATCGCGGCACGGATGTACACCCGGATGCCGGGGCCTGGGAACTCGATAATGAGGTTAAAAGACTACTGTCCGTTTTTTCACTCGACGGCGAAGAAGAGTTCAATACGCTCTCCGGTGGTATGAAACGTCGTACGCTTCTCGCCCGGGCACTGGTCTGTGAGCCGCAATTATTGTTACTCGACGAACCCACCAATCACCTTGATATCGAGACAATCGAGTGGATGGAGTCACTTCTCAAGGGGCTGTCCACTACCCTGGTGATCATTTCTCATGACCGCAGTTTCATCAATAACCTGGCCACCAGGATTATTGAACTGGACAGGGGCAGGCTTACCTCGTGGCCTGGTAATTTTGACACCTATGTGGCGGGTAAAATGAAATTACTGGCGGAGGAGGAGCGGCATAACGCCGCATTCGACAAGAAACTCGCAGAGGAAGAGCGCTGGATTCGCCAGGGGATAAAGGCACGGCGTACCCGTAACGAAGGTCGCGTGCGGGCGTTGGAAAAGATGCGGAAAGAGCGCCGTGAACGAAGAGAAAAGCAGAACCCGGCGACATTCGGTCTAAACGAGGCTTCAGGCTCCGGTCGCATCGTGATAGAGGCATTCGGGCTTGGGTTCAGCTATGAGACTAACCCGGTCATACGATCACTGCACACCACGATCCTCCGCGGTGACAGGATCGGCATAATCGGTCCGAACGGATGTGGAAAATCCACCCTGATCAGACTGTTGACCGGAGACCTGGCCCCCACGCAAGGCTCTGTCAACCACGGAACTCGTCTGCAAACCGCATACCTCGATCAACATCGCTCTCAGATAAGAGATGACCTGAACGTGCTGGACAACGTATCCGCCGGACACAGCGAAATCACAATCAACGGAAAATCAAGGCACGTAGTGACCTACCTTCGGGAATTTCTGTTCAGCCCGGAACGGATGAGGACACCAGCCGGCTTGTTGTCCGGCGGTGAACGCAATCGGCTGATGCTGGCCAGATTATTCACCACGCCGTTCAATCTGCTGATACTCGACGAACCGACAAACGATCTTGACATCGAAACGCTTGAGTTGCTGGAGGAATTGCTGCTTGGATACAATGGAACGCTGTTACTCGTCAGCCCACGACCGCAGTTTTCTGAATAATATCGTCACGAGCACCCTGGTATTCGGCTCTGGTGGGAAGGTAAGGGAATTTGTCGGTGGGTATGATGATTGGTTACGGCAATCGGGAGGGATGTTAGCAGACGGAAACCCCGGGAGGCTCACGGGTAGCGCCACGGAAAAATATTGCATCAAAGACGGAGGGCAGGCTGCCCCTGGTGAAAAAGCTGAGCTACATGGAAAAGAGGGAACTCGATAGCTTGCCTGGCGAAATCGAGGCGTTGGAACAGGGAATTGTCCACCCTGCAGATGCGAATTACCGACCCTGTTTTTTACACGCAGGACAGACAGGCCATAAGTGCTCATACCGCGCAATTGCGCGATTTAGAGTTGGTACTTGAAACCAGGTACGCCAGGTGGGAAGAAATTGAGGCCGGACCGGGGAACCACTGATCAATTCGGCATGAATCCCGGCCGCATTCGTGGCAAGACTGCTCAGGGAATTAGGCGACGACGTGCCATGATCACCGCCGCATAAAAACCGACCAGCGCATAAAGAAGAAGGACACCTGCGTGTAGCAATGGCTGGCCAAGCGGCAGGCCTGCCACCAGTGGCCGAACCAGCGCAATGGCATGCGTCAGCGGCAGCAGCTGGGCAAAGGCATACAATGGGGCTGGCAGCGTATCGACCGGATAGAACACGCCGCACAGGATAAACATGGGCGTGATTACGAGCGTTGTGTAGTAATTAAAAAAATCGTAACTGTTGCTGAACATCGTCGCGGCGATCGCCATGCCAGCAAATGCCAGACCGACAAGAAATATTACCGGGATGACAAGGACCGCAGTTGCCGTCTGCACCGCTCCCAGCAGGGTAGCAACGATCAGGATCACTGTGCTGCTTATCACCGATTTGCTGGCACACCATAACAGCTCTCCCAATACAATATCATCCACATCAACTGGCGCACAAAGCATGGAACGATGAGTTTGTTGCGGCACCATGCGTGTAAAAACCGAGTAGAGCCCCTCGAAGCTGGCGGTATTCATCGCCGACGAGGCGACGATCCCCGAAGCAAGGAAAGTAAGATAGCTAAGGCCCTGCATATCGCCAATAAAGCGTCCCAGCCCATAGCCCAGGCCGAGCAGATACAGGAATGGTTCGCCGAAGTTGAGCAGCAGACTGGGCACGAGCAACTTCCGCCAGACCAGTGCATTTCGCCTCCAGACGGCCAGGGATTGTACCCGGACTTGAGGGATATAAATTTCTAGCACTACTCTCTGAGGTCCCTGCCGGTGAGGGTCAGGAAGGCGTCTTCCAGGTTGCAGGGCCGCAGCATGTAAGCAAGCTGTGGCATTTCCCTTAGCTTGTCCGTCAACGGCTGTGGATCATTGGTATAACAATATATCGTCTCGCCTACCATCTCGACGCGGTTGCCGGGGACGCTACGCAGTACGGACATCATATCTGTACGGGCTTGTCGAATCTCTATAACCTCTGATTCGACATGTTCCTCGATCAAGGTGCGTGGCGGTCCTTCAGCCAGTATCACTCCTTCATCGATAATGACCAACCGGTCACACAGTCGTTCTGCCTCGTCCATATAATGAGTAGTAAGCAATAGCGTCTTATTCTGCTTTTTGAGGCTACCCAGGCGCTCCCAAATGAGGTGCCGAACCTGTGGATCGAGACCAGTTGTTGGTTCATCGAGAACCACCAGCGCCGGATCATTAATTAATGCGCGAGCGATCGACAAGCGGCGCTTCATACCGCCGGAAAGCTGTTCAACCTTCATATCGGCACGATGTTGCAGGCGGGAAAATTCCAGCAATTCACGAATCCGTTTTGCTGCCCGTGTCCGGTCAATCCGATAGTAACTTGCATAGATCTTAAGGTTTTCCTCTACCGAAAAATCCGGGTCGAGGTTATCAGACTGCGATACAACGCCACAGTTCTCACGGATTTGCAGCGCTTTTTCCTGTACCGGTAGTCCGAATACATCCAACCTGCCGCTACTGACACGGCAGTGCCCGAGGATCATGCTGATCGTGGTTGTCTTCCCGGCGCCATTCGGCCCGAGCAAGCCGAAGCATTCGCCCTCGCGAACGTCGAACGAGATGCCCTTGACCACCTCGACACTTCCAAATTTCTTATGAAGGTCCCGGGCAACAATAACGTCTCTGACTGCATGTGCGGATTCAGTATTAGTCCGCACCTTGTTCAGACTCCAAAGGTTTGAGCGCTGCCACGACAGAATCCATGTAGGGATTTACCATCGGCCGTGCATCCCGAACCATTTGCAACGCCGATCCAAATTTCATCCCCCGATACCTGTGCAGGAATCCGATCACTATTGCCGGCGCCCGACAAATTCCGGCATTGCAATGCACGTACACTCGGTGATTCACAATTAGCAGGGCATTCAGCGCGTCCACCGGATCTCCCAGCCTGGCCTGCAAATCATCGGGATCAAAATCCCGTATCGGGTAACGTTGAACGACGATGTCACTGCCGATGTAGGCCTCCTCCAGCACCGACCATGGAATGCCATGCAGGTCGAGATCAGCATCACTCTGCAGGCTCAGCACGGCAGTCACCCTCAACATGTTTGCCAGCCGATGGACATCCATGACGGAGGTTGGACAACTACCGACAAACAGGTTGGAATCTATTGGATCGAAGTTGATCAATGCTAATGTACACTCACCTGAAAATTAAACGGGACCATTGCCTGACGATAGTTCTGGTCAGGTAGTGACATGGAACCTGGGACTGTATTCCCTGACGGTTTCAACGAGGACAGCCATGTTTTCTGGTCGTGCAAACGGCTGGATGCCATGACCCAGGTTGAAGACATGCCCGCCGCCATGGCCAAAACCGTCCAGGATACGACGAACTTCGGTTACGACCTGCTCCGGACCACCATTCATTATGACCGGATCCATATTCCCCTGCAGCGCCACCCGGTCACCGATAAGTTGACGGGCACTACCGATATCGATGGACCAATCCAGCCCGATACCATCGCACCCGCTCTCAACAATCTTGTTAAGCCACTGGCCACCACCCTTGGTAAACAGCACGACGGGGATATCGGCCGTGGACCGGTCGCTCTTCAGTGCCTCGACAACCCGACTCATATAAGCCAGGGAATACTCTTCAAAGGCAGCTGTGGTCAGCACGCCGCCCCAGGTGTCGAAAACCATCAATGATTGCACCCCTGCGCCGATCTGCGCCCTGAGATACTCAATAACGGCGGTGGTGACGACGTCCAACAGCCGGTGCGCAGACTCCGGATCTTCATAAATCAGGCCTTTGATCATCCTGAAGTCGCGACTGCCACGCCCCTCTACCATGTAACTGGCCAGCGTCCATGGACTGCCGGTGAAGCCGATTAGCGGGACGCGACCGGCAAGGGCAAGGCGAACCGCCCGGACCGCATCCATCACGTATCCCAGTTCGAGCTCCGGGTCCGGTACCGAGAGGGCCTTTATTTCTTCAGCCGTCCGAATCGGACGCTCAAACACCGGTCCGACACCCTCATCGAGCGTCAGGCCGAGCCCCATTGCATCGGGCACCGTGAGGATATCCGAAAACAGGATCGCGGCATCAAGATCGAACCGTTCCACCGGTTGCAAGGTGACCTCACAGGCCAATTCCGGTGTCTTGCAAAGGGTCAGAAAATCCCCCGCCTGTTTGCGAGTGGCACGGTACTCGGGGAAGGTAGCGGCCGGCCTGTCGCATGACCCACACCGGGGTGCGATCTACGGGCTGACGCCGCAGGGCGCGTAATAAACGATCATTTTCAGGCATCAGTCCCGTCAGTCCTTCCCTGGAACATATCGTGAATCTGTGCTTGCATTTGTTGCGCTGCTTTTCGCGGGTTCTCTGCATCGCGGACGGGTCTGCCGACAACGATGTAATCGGCGCCATTCCTGAATGCCTCCGGCAGCGTCACGGCACGTTTCTGGTCGTCGTCATTGTCCACGGGCCGGATACCGGGTGTGACGACCATGAACCCGTCACCGAGATTTTCACGCAACTTTTGAGCCTCTCGACCGGATGCAACGACGCCGTCACAGCCCAGTTCGATGGCCCGACGTGCCCGTGACAGCACAAGTTCATCAATATCACAGTCGAAGCCAAGATCGTCCAGGTCACCCCGGTCCAGGCTCGTCAAGGCGGTTACAGCCAACAAGCCAACATCTCCCTTTGCCCGGGCAGCGGCACGCATAATCCCGTCATTGCCATGGATAGTGGCGAAGGTGACCCCGCGGCCATCCAGCCTCGCAACCGCCCGCGCCACAGTTTGGGGTATATCAAAGAACTTCAGGTCGACGAACACCTTCTTGTCCTGACCGGCTATCCAGTCCAGCAAGCCAAAAAACCCGCCGCCCATAAACAGTTCAAGCCCTATCTTGTAAAACCAGGCGGCGTCATCCAGCGAATCCACCATTTCCCGTGCACGTTCGACGGAGGGTACATCCAGTGCGACGATCAATCGCTCCCGGGTTAATATTTTCTTTTCGGACAATATTGCCTACCCCTCGTAATTACCGGAGTTTGTGAGAGTCTTCACCAGGTCACGTTCATCATAGTCGCTATCCAAAAATGCATCCCCTATATCCCTTAGCAAAACAAGCCGGATATTACCCTGTTTCACTTTCTTGTCCCTGGCCATGAAATCCAGATACCTGTCAGCCGTGACATTGCCGGGGGGAGATGTTCTGAGACCGGCGCGGCCGAACAACTCTGTAACCCGTTGCGCCACATCCGGCCCCAGGTAACCGCATCGGACGGACATCTCCATGGCCATAACGGTGCCGGCAGCGACTGCTTCTCCATGAAGCCACTCCGAATAGCCGGTCGCGGCCTCTATTGCATGTCCAAACGTATGACCGAGGTTGAGCATTGCCCGCTGACCCCTCTCGGTCTCATCCGCCGTGACCACTTCGGCCTTGCTGCGGCATGACGTCGTGACAACATGGGCAAGTGCGGTCGACTCACGCGCAAGGACGGCATTTATATTCTCCTCAATCCAGACAAAAAATTCACGGTCTCTTATCAGGCCATACTTGATTACCTCGGCGAGCCCCGCCCTGAATTCCCGGTCATCAAGTGTGCTCAGGGTATCGGTATCGATCACCACCGCACTCGGCTGATAGAAAGCGCCAATCATATTCTTGCCACCGGGATGATTTACCGCGGTTTTGCCGCCAACCGATGAATCAACCTGCGCGAGCAACGTTGTGGGAATCTGTATGTAGGGCACGCCACGCCGGTAGCACGCGGCGGCGAATCCGGCTATATCACCAACCACACCTCCCCCCAAAGCAATCAACGTAGTGTCACGATCACAGGGGATTTCCATCATCCGATCGATGATGTGAGAAAACGTATCCAGTGTCTTGTATTGTTCCCCATCCGGCAGATCAACCCGGGTAATATCGAACCCTTCAAGGGCGGTGATCAAGTACTCCGAATAGAGCGGTCCTACTGTCGTATTGGTTACCAGGACGACCTGCTTCGAAGGTAGCAGGCTGGACAGGTTCTCTGCCAGGAAGGTCCTGTCAGAGAGTAATCCCTGTCCGATATGGATGGGATACGAGCGCTCGCCGAGATCGAGGTTCAGCGTCGTTACCGGCATTCAGGAATCCAGTTTCTGGACTATTTCCCTCGTCACGTTTGACACGGAACGATCACCGGATTCTACGATGACATCTGCTTCCTGCCGGTACAAGGGCTCCCGTACAGTCATCAGTTCCCGCAGTTGTTCTCGCGGATCATCTTCGGTCAGCAATGGCCTGCTCTTCCGATTACGGGTCCGGTTCACCTGTGCATCCAGAGATGCGTTCAGATATATAACGGTACCCGCCCGGCGAAGCATCTTTCGATTTTCTTCGCTCAGTATTGCCCCGCCTCCGGTGGCCATCACTATATTCTCACGCTCGCAGAGATCTTTCAGCATCCTGGTTTCGCGCTTGCGAAACCCTTCCTCTCCTTCTATATCAAATATAGTGGTGATGGACACCCCGGTCCGTTCTTCAATTTCATGATCCGAATCCACGAAGTCCATACCAAACTGTTTGGCCAGTTGTTTGCCGACCGTGGTCTTTCCCGCCCCCATGGGGCCTATAAGTATTAGATTCCTCATATAGTAACAGCGGGCCGGTTCCAGCCGGCCCGCCCTGATCTGTCCAGTTAGATTAGCCCAGGTTAAGTTTGGGGCTGATAATACGGGGTGTGAGAAAAATCAACAACTCTATTCGATTATCGGTTTGACTTCTCTTTTTAAACAACCGCCCCAGAATGGGAATATCGCCGAGGATGGGGACTTGGGTCGTATTGTCAAATTCCTCCTGCTGGTATATCCCCCCAATCACGATCGTCTCACCGTTTTCGGCCAATACCTGGGTGAATATCTCCTTGGTATTAAGGGTATCTGCATCCGCAGAAACAAAACTGTCCTGCGTAATTATTACATCCATGATTACACGGTCGTCCGGTGTGATCTGGGGGGTTACTGTCAGGCTGAGCACTGCCTTCTTGGTCACCAGGTTACCGATTGACCCGAAAGTCTGCAACGCGAACAATCGCTCCTGGCCCTGCTCGATGTGGGCCTCCTTCTGGTTTGCCGTGATCAGTCGCGGACTTGCAATCACCTTACCTCGCCCGTCTGCCTGAAGCGCTGACAACTCCAGCGAGAGAAGATGTGCAAAACCGGTGCCTGCCTTGAATATCTGGAACGCATAAGTTGCTGCATTCGAGCTGCCTATTCCATCCGAGCCGAGATCAACCTGGAGGAAATCATCCCTGTCAAAATTTTCTGTAGTACTATCAAACAGCGGGCCGCTATCGTTCGTAATACGAGCTTCGTTTATTCTCCCCAAACTCTCGATTGTCCCACTGCCGGTAAAATTACCTATATTTGATCCGGCCACACCTGGAAATTCTGCGTTCTCGGTGACTCTCTGCAACCCGAGGCGTGCGCCGAGATTGCGGCTGAACGTATCCGTCGCCTCGACAATCCGTGTCTCTATCATAACCTGCCGTACGGGACGATCGAGTTCTGCGACCAACTTGCGAATCTCCACGATCTTCCTCGCCGTATCCTGGATGAGCAGGTTGTTCGTACGCTCATCGACCGTGACATTCCCGCGACTCGACAACAGTGAATTACTTTCAGTCTCGATCGTCGACACCGATACCGAGCCGAACAGCGAGGGTTCGACGCCGGTTGACACCGCCTTGACGGACTTCAAAATCGCGGCAATATCTGCGGCCTTGGCATAATTTACCTGGATCAGATCCGAAACCAGAGGTTCCAGGTCGGCAACCGTCCTGTTCGCTTCCAGCGCAAGCCTTTCCGTCTCGGCAATCTCGGCGGCCGGTGCTACCCAGACCACATTTCCGGTCTGGCGCATCGCCAGGCCCTGGGTTTGCATTATCACGTCCAGCGCCTGGTCCCAGGGGACATCTTTAAGGCTCAGCGTCAGTTCACCACCGACCCTGTCACTGGTAACAAAATTCATCCCGGTAAAATCTGCAATCACCGTGAGCGCAGAACGGACATCTATTTTCTGGAAATTGATCGACAGGCGATCTCCTGAATAACCGAGCTCATTTCTTTGTTGTTCGCGCCGATCTTCCTCAGTTTCGACATAGGGGTCGACGATCAGGGTAAACTGATTTCCGGTCTGGTAGGACAGGTGTTGGTAACGACCTGTCGGTACAATGACCATGCGTGCATCGCCACCGTTTCGAAACGCGTCAATCGTCAACACAGGTGTGGCAAAATCGACTACATCCAGTCGTCTTTCAAGCTCCTCACCGATCGTCGCCCCGAGGAAATCCAGGACCAGTTCTCCACCTTCCTCTCGCATATCGACCGATATGGTCGGGTCGGATAGGTCAACGATGATCTTACCGCCACCGGCCGGGCTTCGGCGAAAATCGATATTCGTTATCGTTGCCGCGGAGATTATATCCGGCGGTCTTGTAAATGGCCTCTCCTCTGCCATATCCGAAACCGTTCGTACGCGGGTGAGATCGGTATTATCAATTGTCAGCACGAACCCGTTTTCCGTCAGACTGGTCCGGTATCTCGCCGGCTGGGTAAGATTGATCACGACACGGGTACGATCATCAGTTTCGACGGCGACTACGCTGTCGACCGCGCCACTGTCTATCTCAATAACGTCCTCCTCAAGACTCTTGGTCATACCGAAGAAATCAAACGCTATTCGCGGAGGATTATTGGTACTGAAGCTGCCAGGGTCAACCAGCACCCCCTCGATAATCATGTTGATCTGGATCTCATCACCTGGCAGCTTGCTAAACACTATTTCCTTGAGTACCGCGTCAGTGCCCTGAGAAAATACTTGCCCGGCAAGCAGGCCCACACCGAACAGCGAGACTGTCACCAAGGCTGAAATACGCCCGGCAATGTGACGGATATCATGGTTTTTCTGCTTCATCTCATTGTCCTGCCATTCCGCATGGCTCTCGTTCTCAATGTGTCACTCAGGTTCCGGTTCATTCCCCTACTCAACCAGACTCAAATAAACAACCCTGTCTTCCCACATATTTCCCGGGCCCAGCACCGTTTCGGTTATCTCGACCTGCGCGTCTGCGATTCTGGTAATCCTTCCGTAGTCCTGGCCAAGATAGTTTCCGTTCGTAATGCGGTGAACCGTACCATCGGGCGCGCTGACAATTACCCACTTGGCGTCTTGCTGGTATAACGTGCCCACCATCTGTATGCCGCTTAACGAAAACTGCTCCAGGGGTTCTTTCCGCCGATTGGTATCCGGCTTCGGACCTATGCCCACCCCCGTACTGGCACTCCTGGGCTGGAGATTGCCATGCGAAAACGGATCCAGGAGATCAGATGCGGAATAGGTGAATCCCTGGTAGGGGCGAATCGCCGGCAGTGGTTCAATCTCAGGCCTGGTATCCTTGTGGGCGACATCCACAAATGTACGCAAGTCATTCATGCCAGCCTCCTGGCAACCGTTTATCAGCAGACATAAACAAGCCGCTATCGGTATTCTTAAGTTGCAAGAGACACGCATCATTCGGCTCATTCCTCAAGATAGTGATACGTCTTCGTTGTTGCATCCAGACGCAGCATCCCCTCCCGGCCCGGTACAACTGTAAAGTTCTCCAAATTTACGATTCGCGGTAACGCCGCAATCTCGCTGACGAACTCCCCTATCTGGTGATAGTTTCCGGTTACCGACACGCTCACTGGCATCTCTGCATAGAAATCCCTGTTCACGATCGCACCCGGTTTAAAACGCTCAAATTGCAGTCCCCGGGCCAACCCGGCCTGGGTGATATCGATCAGGAGGTCAGGTACTTCTGTCCTGTTTGGAAGTTGCATCAGCAAGACCCCAAAGGTCTCTTCCGCCTCTATCATCTGTTGTTTGTAGGCATCGAGGTTTATCGCCAGGGCCTTCTTTTCCATGAAGTCGTCCTTCAGCACCGGCTCCTGCCGCTGCTCTGACTCCAGAGTGGCTCGCTGATCCTTGATGACAAACCAATACCCCGCAACCATGATTAACGCGCAAACCACACCCGCCATTATCAGCTTGAACCCGTACGGCCAACCCGCTGATATCCGCGAGATCTATATTATTCAGATCGTCCAGAGTCATTCCTTATGAACCTCCTTCGTCCTCGTAAAATCCGGGATCATCTTCAGGAGGAACGTTCGCTCCTCAGAGATACGCAAGTCGAAGCGGCTCACCCTGATACCGGCCTGATCGTTGACCTCAACCACCTGCAGAGAGGCATTAGTAAACCAATCCGATGAATCCAGATTTCGCATCAGGCTCGAAATACGGCCATTAGACTGTGCCACACCCTTCAGGGAAATGGTCTTCCCGGACTTGCTTACAGACTCCAGATAGACCCCGGAAGGAAGCTTGTGAACCAGGTCGTCGAATACGTGCACGATTTGTGCGCGATTCGCCTGGAGCTGTTGTATCACCTCCATGCGCGCCAACAGGTCTTGTTTTCTCAGCTTTAAATCCTCTATCTCCCGTATAACCCGATTGAGCTTGGCGATCTCGGCCTGCATAAACTGATTGCGTGCTCGTTGATGGTCAATCTGTCCATCGACGTACTGGCTTGCCAGGAATACCAGGCCGGCGCTGATCAGCCAGGCGGCAACAACTCCGGTAAGCAACTTCCGGTTTCTCTCCTGGCGCTGCTGTTCACGCCATGGCAGCAGATTGAGAGATGTCATGAAATGCCTCGCAATGCCAGGCCGCTGGCTACGCCGAGCACCCCGGTCGCCCGCTCCAGCGCCTCGACATTGGGCGTGGATCGGGTAGAGAAGTTCACTATCGGATTCAACAGCCTTACCGGGGCATTTAATTTCTCGGCCAGTGCGTCAGTCAACCCCTGGGACGCGCTACACCCTCCGGTCAACAATACCGAATCGATATTGGAATAGGCAGTAGAAGAATAGAAAAACTGGAGCGCACGCGATGCCTCTTGTGTCGCCATCTCGACAAATGATGGCAAGATGTCGGTCAGGTAGCCGTCCGGAGGACTGGAAGCTGTAATCAACCTTGTAGCCTCGTCCTCACTCACGTTATATCGCCGGCGCACCAGGTCCGTAAGCTGCTTGGCCCCGAAATTCTGGTGCCGTGTATAAAGGACCCGCTCCTTGTCAAAAACACCCAGATGCGTCGTAAGTGCACCGATATCCAGCAGTGCAACTATCCCGTCTTCCGAGGCTGAAAACCGGTAGGCGCGTTCCAGGGCATACGTGTCAATATCGATGACGGCCGCTGTCAGACCGGCTCCCTCTACTACAGCGATGTAATCCTCAACTATCTCCCGCCGGCATGCGGCCAGCAGGACATCCACCTCCCCGTCAGGGTTGGTCGCTGAGGGGCCCAGGACTTCGAAATCAAGATTCACATCATCCATTGGATAGGGAACATAATGAAGCGCTTCTACCTCTACCTGCTCCTCAAGTTCCCTGATATTGAGTTCCGCCGGCATGGTGATAACCTTGGTGATGGCGTGCGAGGCTGAAACCGCTACCGCGGCATTTTTTGCATGGCAACGAGACCGCGTCATGGCATTACTGATCGCATCGATAACCTTCTCTACATCAGCCACCGCATTTTCGCTAACCGCACCGGAGGCCATGGGCTGCACTGCCCAACCGGCCAGACCGGGGGCATGCGCAGGTCCCTTCAACTCGACCAGCTTTACCGCGCTGACACCAATATCAAGCCCTACCAGGGCATTACTTTTTGATTCGAAAAGCCTCAAAAAACCTCCTAAAATCTGTAGCTTAGCGGCTAATTGTGCTAATTTACCTTAGATTCTAGCGCGCCACCAGTGCTGCGGCCAACTTTAATTTCGGCAGATCGCTTTATTTGCACGCCACAAAGCGGTAAATTGGCTTATTTACTGACTTAATTCGGTTATTCAGGGACGTTTGTGAAGTTCCGCATTCTTGGGTTTATGCTCGCTGCGGTGGTTGCCGGAGCAATTATCGGGGGGGTATTCGTACTTTCGCTATTGCCGGGCCTGCCCGACAGCGCGACTATTAGTGACATTTCCCTGAAGGTTCCTCTTCGTGTTTATTCTTCTGAAGGTCTGTTAATCGCTGAGTTCGGAGACGAACGGCGCAAGCCCACCACCATTGAAGATACGCCGTCACAATTAAGGCAGGCCGTTCTGGCCAGTGAAGACGATGGATTTTACCAGCACCCGGGTATTGATATTCCCGGTATTCTCCGGGCGGCTTTAAGCAATTTTCAGGCCGGCAGCAACCGCCAGGGCGCCAGCACAATCACGATGCAGGTTGCACGAAACTATTTCCTTACACCTGAAAAGACTTATGTAAGAAAACTCAGGGAAATATTGCTGGCCCTGCGTATCGAACGCACGCTGAGCAAGGACAAGATCCTGGAGTTGTATATAAACAAGATATTCCTGGGCCATCGGGCCTATGGATTCGGCGCCGCGGCAGAAGTCTATTATGGAAAGGAGCTGGTTGATCTCTCCCTTGCCGAACAGGCAATGCTCGCGGGTTTGCCGAAGGCGCCATCACGTGATAACCCGTTGACCAATCCAGCTCGTGCCCACGATCGGCGGAATTACGTATTGGGTCGGATGTACAGCCTGGGTTGGATAACCCGGCAGGACTACGAGGATGCAACCTCCAGTCCGCTAACCGCTGAGCCCCACCGGACACCCGTCGTCGCAGAAGCGCCCTACGTTGCTGAAATGGTTCGGGCCGAAATGGTAGAACGGTATGGGGAGCGCGCCTACTGGGAAGGCCTGAATGTCTATACCACCATTGTGGCAAAAAACCAGGAGGCCGCACAGGCAGCTCTCAGGTCCGGACTGCGTAGCTATGATCGGAAACATGGTTTCCGGGGGCCCATTGGAGTATTGGAGTACGAACCGTTGCAAGATCAGGCAGAACTGCTCGCATCACTCAGCGAGTACCCCTCCAGTGGAAAGTTGTCACCGGCGGTGGTACTGGAGACCCGGGAGAGGGATGCCCTTGTTATGCTGAAAGACGGTGCGCTTGAGTCCATCGCCTGGGAGGACTTGTCCTGGGCCCGAAAACACCTGGATTCTGATCATCTGGGCGAACCACCTGAGGTCGCTGGCGATATACTCAGCCCCGGGGATGTCATCTACGTCGAAAAGGATGCGGAATCGAACGCCGGCGTGGCACTATCCCAGTTCCCTGCAGTATCAGGAGCGATTGTCTCGGTTCGGCCCGACGACGGCGCAATCCAGGCGCTGGCAGGGGGATATGATTTCTATATCAGTAAATACAATCGAGCTACCCAGGCGCAGAGGCAACCGGGTTCGAATATCAAGCCATTTATCTACTCTGCGGCACTCAACGGCGGCTTTACCACTGCCAGCCAGGTAAGTGGGGCGCCGATCGTTATCGAAGACAAGTACCAGGGCACGGTATGGCGCCCGGAAAATTACGGTGGTAAGTTTTTCGGGCCAACAAGGCTACGCAAGGCGTTGAGCCTGTCGCTGAACCTGGTATCCGTCCGCTTGCTCAGGTCTCTGGGTATCCCTGCCACACTTGAGTACCTTGAGCAATTTGGTCTCGACAGTGCCCGCTTGCCGCGCGGCCTTTCCCTCGCGCTCGGAACCGGAACGATCACCCCCCTCGAGATGCTCTCGGCCTATGCCATACTTGCCAATGGCGGATATCACGTAAACCCCTACCTCATTGATTGGGTTGAAGACCGGGACCAGCACATCGTCTACCAGCACCGACCAATGCTGGCTTGTGCCCACTGCCCCCGAAGTATTAACACCCGCGTCATCCAGGATATTGTAGAGGACCCCGGAATCGACGGGCAGGATCTACAGGCACCTGCGGTCGAACCTGCTGAGGGAACAAACCTCGCAGAACACGCAGAGATTACCGAAAGTGAAACGGTTCCGGGCAATCCGAACGCCCGGGTTACGGATTTGCTACCAGATGACCCTGTCGAGCCTGCCATATTTCTGGCGAACCCCTTTCAGGAGCCGGTGGACATGGTCAGGATAGACACTCCGAATCTCGCCCCCCGCAAGATGAAGACTGATAACAACTTCCTGATTACCAGCATGATGGGCGATGTCATTCGGGTAGGGACAGCACGACGGGCGCTTACCCTGAACAGGCGCGACCTGGCCGGCAAGACCGGCACTACAAATGATTACCGGGATGCCTGGTTTTCGGGGTTTAATGATTCCATCGCCACATCCGTGTGGGTGGGATTTGACCAGCCCCGGACACTGGGTCGCAGCCAGTCCGGCGCCTCTGTAGCGCTCCCCATTTGGGTGGATTACATGGGGACGGCGCTTGAGGAAATACCGGAAAACCGGGCGACGCCTCCTGACAATATTGTCACGCGCCTCATCAACAGTAATACCGGGCGCTCAACACACGAAAGCGACCCCGACAGTTTCATTGAATATTTTGTCATCGGAACAGAGCCCACCGCTCTCGGGCTTGTGGATTCATCTGTGGCGGAGGACAGAGGAGTCGTACAGCCAAGGCCGGCAGCTGATCTGGAGGAAGAGTTGTTCTAGGAGCCTGTCGGGCTCGCGACCTGCTCTCCTTTTACCGCACCACTCTTCCCGGTCTTGCTTCCTGTCTTTTTTGATGTCTTCTTTCGGGTTGTCTTTTTCGCGGATTTTTTGCGGGATGCCTTTTTCGTTGTCTTCTTGCCGGAGGTGGTTCTTTTTGTGCCCTTCTTTTTAGATTTCTTTTTCTTCCCTTTCCGTTGCGGCGCGGCCTTGATCAACTCGATACACTCTTCCCTGGTCAGGCTCTCCGGCTCCCGATCCTTCGGGACGCGAGCATTTTTGTTGCCATCCGTGATATACGGACCGTATCGTCCTCGAAGTATCTGGATGCCGACGTCTTCGAACGTCTGGATGATGCGGTTTGCATCGATCACCTTTTTCTCAGCCACCAACTCCAGGGCTTGCTCAAACGTGATGGTGTAGGGATCTTCTTCCTTGATTGAAACGAACTTATCATCATAGCGTACGTAAGGCCCAAATCGCCCAATAGCAACGGTGATTTTTTCACCATCCGGACTGACGCCCAGTTGCCGCGGCAGTTCGAAAAGCTTCAATGCCTCCTCAAGGGTAATCGAATTCATTCGCTGCTCTTTTCGCAGACCGGCAAACCGCGGTTTCTCTTCATCATCCCGGGTCCCAATCTGTGCAAAAGGACCATAACGTCCAACCCTTACACTGACCGGCTTCCCGCTGGCGGGGTCGGTGCCAAGCTGTCGCGCCATCGCGACCTCTTCCCGGGGGATTTCCGCCTTTTCGTCCAGCGTAGACTTGAATGGCTGCCAGAATTCCCTGAGAACGGGCACCCACTCCTTCTCGCCACGAGAGATCGCATCAAGGGTATCTTCAAGCTGAGCGGTAAAATCGTAATCCACATACTTTTGAAAGTGCGTGGAAAGGAAATGGATGACGATTCGGCCAACAGCGGTCGGCGTAAACCTGCGACTTTCCAGTTCGACGTATTCCCGATGAACCAGGGTGGATATGATGGAGGCATAGGTAGACGGCCTGCCAATGCCGTAGGCCTCAAGGGTCTTCACCAGGCTTGCTTCCGAGTAGCGGGGAGGCGGCTCGGTAAAATGTTGCTCGCTGCGAATACCGCCAAGATCCACGGCATCGCCTTCTTTCATCGGGGGCAGAATTTTTTCCTTGTCATCCTCACGGGCCGAATCATCCTGGCCCTCGAGATAGACCGCCATGAACCCGGCATTTGCAATCGTTGATCCCGTCGCTCGAAAAATATCGGTCACGTTGGCGCTCAGCTCAACTGCCACGGTATTCATCGTGGCATGAATCATCTGGCACGCTACTGTACGTTTCCAAATCAACTGGTAGAGCCTGAACTGCTCATCGTTCAACGAATTCCGCAGCACTTCCGGTGTCAGAGAGACCGATGTTGGCCGGATCGCCTCGTGCGCCTCCTGTGCATTTTTAGACTTGTTACGATATACCTGCGGTTTATCCGGCACATTATCGGCACCATAACGCCTGGAGACGAAGTCCCGGATCTCACCCACTGCGCCCGCCGACAGGATAACTGCATCGGTACGCATATAGGTAATTAAACCCTCTGTCACACCATCATGCGTAATACCCTCGTAAAGTTGCTGTGCGGTGCGCATGGTTCTTTGTGCAGTAAAACCCAGCTTGCGGGCTGCTTCCTGCTGCATGGTAGATGTCGTAAATGGCGGGGCCGGATGCCGCTTACGCTGCTTGCTCTCAACCGACAAGACAGAGAGTGTGCCGGCAGCTGCCGAGTCAATTGCCTGCCGGATAGAATGGGCATCGGACTCGTTATTAACGGTAAACTGTTCCAGCTTCTCTCCCTGCCAGTGGGTCAGCTTCGCCGTAAAGGACTTTCCTCCTGCAGCGAGGTCAGACTCGATTGTCCAGTACTCCCGGGGGACGAAGGCCTCGATCTCCTCCTCCCTTTCCACGATAAGCCTCAATGCCGGGCTCTGCACCCGGCCGGCAGAAAGACCCGGACTGACCTTGCGCCAAAGCAGGGGAGACAGGTTGAAACCAACGAGATAATCCAGCACCCGCCGCGCCTGCTGCGCGTTAATCAGGTTTTCGGACAGCTCCCGCGGGTTTTCTATGGCTGCCTGGATAGCCGGCTTGGTAAATTCAAAGAACTCGACCCGGTAGACATCCTTGTTTTTGAGCAGCTTGCGTTCCTTGAGAATCTCGTAGAGATGCCATGAAATCGCCTCACCCTCTCTATCCGGGTCCGTTGCGAGGTAGATTGCGTCGGCCTGCTTCATTGCCTTCGCTATCGCGGTCACATGCCGCTTGTTCCTCTCGATAAGCTCATACGTGGGGGTTTTAGTCTGATTCGGTATCAACGGCCCCGGTTGTTGGAACCAGGTCGCGCACATGCCC
>PVMK01162656.1_pt1 | contig 30410 bp, 40 predicted proteins | sample 1853481 | NCBI WGS metagenome assembly PVMK01 (sample SAMN08533507, study PRJNA380276) | Marine sediment metagenome, whole genome shotgun sequencing project.
ATTACCCAGATTATAGGCGATAACAGTGTTCTCTTTTTATCTCTTCAAAATATCTACTATCCTGGTCACTTGGCAGAGGTATTGTTCTTATGGACATATGCAATGTTTGCATTTGGTCTCTCAAATCAAATAGGCTTGTTTAATGAGGAATCTGATGATAATTCGTGCCCAGCTTGTGGTAAGACCTGTTCTGGTCATAATTGATGTGCCTAATTGCGCAATGTAAGTTTATGAAAATACACCTCGATGGATAATATTGAATTTTTTGTTTTTTTTATATGGCTAAGCATACCAAACGAAGAGCGTTAGCTACCGTAGTGTCAACTGGAATTTTACTTTCTGCAGTAGCTGTTATGGGAAGTATGATGACTGCTTGGTCTAACAGTATATTTGCAAACGAACAAAATGAACTCAACGAAGTTTATTCAGAGGGAGTAAACAAACTAAATGAATTTTTAGTAATTGAACATGTTTGGTTTGGAAACAAAACAGACATTCCAAACAAATTCATTAATTTGACAATGAGTAATGTTGGAAATAATGGTCTAAATGTTACAAAAATAACATTGGATAATTCTATCGATAGAACCAATTTAATTATCACGGATGGCGGAATTGTACAAAATGATGATTTGTCCAAAGTTATCAAGTATAATTGGACATCTACTAATCCTATTCAAATTTCAATCGTCACTGAAAAAGGATCTCTCTATCAAACTTATGTAATGGGACCATGAAACAAAGAAGAGCCTTAACTACTGTTGTCGGAGGAGTATTTTTTCTAATTGTCATCATTACAGCTGCTAGTTATCTAACATATAGTATGAATTTATTTGAGAGTTTCTCAGAAAATGTTTTTGCAGCTGATCAAGAAAGAGAAAATAGGAAAAAAGAATCATTTGACATATCAAAATTAACAATAATAAACAACAAAATTAATTTAGACATACATAATTCTGGAGACATCCCTGTATCTTTTACCAGGTTGTGGGTAGAAAATGTAACTGGAATTGATCAGGTTTACAGATTTGATTTAAACAGTACTGTGACTACAGGCAGTACCGTAGAGAATATTCTTCAATTCTTGCCTTTTACTGCTTTACAAACACAAAACTACAAAATGAAATTAGTTACAGATAGAGGAACAACAAAAGAATTTTCCGTAAATGCTTCAACTGATCCATTACATTTACAATTATTTGCACTGCCTGAAGAGGTTCCGACTAATTTTAAATCCACAATATTGTTGTCAGTTACCAATAATTCTACCCAAAACACGATTTATACAAATATCCAACCTATACTAAACGTAATTTCAATTGGAGCATTGGCAGAATTTGAGGGAGCAATGCCCGAACCACACCCTGTGTTGGAAAAAGGTGAAACTATAATTTTTGAATGGTCATACAGAGTATCTGGAAATGACGGCGATAAAATTAGATTCGAAGCAAGTATTCTAAATGGAGTTCCAGGAAATACTGTAACAAAGAATGTAGAGGTTCAAAAAATTGAAACTGCAGATCAAAGTACCACTTCATTATCAAGCAGTATTCTGACTTCAGGACAAGTGCCAAAAAATGTTTTAATTTTTCACAAAGAAAATTTTGATTCCTTAGGTGAAAGACAAATGTGGTCTTCTGCACCTGAAAATAATTTGGAGGAAATAATTGATTTTAGCTCTACAAATGCAGTATTTTATACAAATACTGATGGTAATGTAACAGTTAGCATTCCTGATGGAGACTGGAATGCAGTTATTAGATACATTAGCAGTCCAATGCCTGAAAGTTTGATGCATACTGGGTCTGCCAGTGAAACCATGTCATTTCACTTTGAAAGTGATCTTGATTCTCCTTTAGATACAACTACAAATACAATTATGACTTTGGGTACTGCTCCAAATAGGCCTCAATGGAATAGTACTGCTCATCAAGGAGCTGGAGCATACGAATTTTCTGGAAATCAATATGCATCAATACTAACAAATGACAATAATGATCTTGATGATAGTCCTTCATCAACATCTGGATGGTTTTTTGCATATAGTTCTGGTCCAGCAAGTAACCAGATGATATATTTTGGAGATTCTACTAATGGACTAAAATCATATCAAATATTTTTAAATCAAAATGGTCATTTAGTTTTTCAAATAGATACTGGTTCTACTATTGCTACATGTACTAGTGCTGTAAACTATAAGGATGATTCATGGCACCATTTTGCCGCAATAATGCCTGGTGATAATGATTGTGATTTGTATGTTGATGGGTCATTGAGAGATTCAGATACCACTGGCGGAAATAGCAGCATTGCTCTTCAGGGAAGTATTTTTGTTGGGGCAAGTGATGCTAGTGGAACAGATGGATTTAATGGATTAATTGATGATATAATTCACTGGGATGATTATGCGTTAGATGAAAGTGTAGAACAAGAAGTAACTGATCTATTCAATACAAATTATGGTGATACTAGCCATCTTGTAGATTTTGATATACGAATTGTAGATTCCTTTGGGGGTGATTTAGGATTATCAAACAAAACTATTACTCAAACTTTGAGCTTTCCTATACCCTACGCAAGTGATTTTGGTGAATATGCTGCACCCATTAACGATATTTGGGGACAGTTTAATTTCACAGTACTTGCAGCAGATGAAAGAATTGTTGAGGTAGGTGAAAGATTGATGATAAACATGACATATTCTCCTAAAAGTGTGGGAAATTTGAATATGAAAATGGTGATAGATGATGTTGATGTTGTATCGGGTTTGGGAAGTAGTTTCCTAGAAACCCCAGATCCTGATGTGGCATTTCCAGGTTATGCTACATATGATAATTCAGCTAAAGGGGACATCAATATTTTTAATTCCAGTACTAGAGATAATTGGATTAAATATCAGAGTCGGGTCGTTTTTGAAGATGAAGCAACGAGTACACCTTATGCATCATTTGTAATTGGTTCTGGTTCATCATCTCTTGGACCTAATCAAGACAGCCCTGTTATCCCATCAGGGACTACTGGTACATTTGAATATGAGAAACCTCGTTCGCAACCAGGAAATACTGCCAGCGATCTAATTCCTGAAGGTCGTTATCGAATGTACGTATTCTTAGATGGGTATGACTCTTCAGGGCAAATTTTCCTTCAAACCAGTCTTGTTGGAATTGTCAGGGTTATCTAGCGGATGTTTGTAACATAAAATTACACACCCATACTCATTATCAAAATTAGACTCTTTATTGTAATGGCAACTAGTTTTGAGGCTGAAATCAAAGAATTTGATGAAGTGTTAAAGAGCACAGATATGCTAGTAGATGAATCTGTTCAAATTTACGAGTTGGAAAGTGAAAAAGGACATGTAATTGATGAATTGTATAATTCTTTAAAGATAATTACAGAATTTTTGGGTTTTTCAGTGGACCTTCCCTCAAAAACATTCAACGAAGAAGATGACACCAAAATAACTTTAACCCCTTCCTTAGATATTATAATTAAAAAAGCCAATGGAAAAGTTGAGCAAAAAAGATTGGATGAATTTTCAACCAAAAAAATAGCTGAGATTCTAAAAAATTCAATTATGCCAATTATAGAATTATGTAAAACTGAAAAAATTATTCAAAATAAAAATATTACATTCCTAAAAGCAGTAACTAAAAAAATTGAAAAAATTCAAAAAATAAACTCAGAAAGTACCAAACCAGAAACTTCAAAGGATTCTCTAAATCAAGATACTTCAAATAATTTAAATCAAAATGTACAAAATCAAACTATACAACCTCAAAGAACAGAAGAGGTCTCGTAAATTTGAATCAAAAAATTATCCGTTTTGAATCAATACTGGACTTGCAAAAATCAGTAGACACTAGAATTAAGGATCTAAACAACAAGATTGATTTACAGTCAAAACTAGTTGGAGATAAAATAAGAGACGGTGAACAAAATAACTCCGAGGAGTTGTCCGACTTGAAAGAGAAATTAAATCCAGCAAATTCAAAGGATAAAAAAAGTAATGATAAAAAATCAAAAGACAAGAAAACCACAAATAAAAAGAAAAAATCTAAAAAAGGACAGTCCGAAAATTGGATAGATTATGAGGGTTTACGTCTTTACAACGGGGTAGGGACTAGAGGTGAACTTGAATTATATTTCAAGTCATTAGAAGAGATGAAAACTGAATCTGAACGATTAACAAATACACGCGACAGTCTTGAACAATTAATGAAATCTGGAATTAAAAAAGAACTATCTGGCATAGGTTATGAACAAGATAATGGCCCATATGAGCTAGCTTTTACTAAATCTGATTCAAAACGAGAAAAATTCTCCTTCAAATCGATCTTAACTGTGGGGTGCGAATGATGCAAAATATTTCAAATGATAGCAAAATTATACCTACATTAATAATTTTAAAGAAAAACTTTAGCTCAAATTTTAAACAAAGATCAACAATACGATCACACCGATCAAAGCTTATTGACCTGATCCCTCTAAATCAAATCATTTTATCAGACATTTCTCGGAGCGAAAAAATTGACTGATAATAATCAAACAACCATATTTGAAAATGATCCTGACTCTAGTTCATATGAACACAAGCAATCTATTGATCAATTACAAGATCAATTTTCAAAATTTGGTTTAACTGCAAACCAATGCAAGGTTTACATATTTTTAGGAAAATATGGCTCAAAAACTGCACCAGAAGTATGTAGGGCATTAAAACTTCCAAGAACCGAAACGTATCATCTTCTTACAACCCTGCAAAACAAAGGGATTGTTTCAGCCACATTTCAGCATCCAATTAAATTTTCAGCATTACCCCTAACTAATGCAATCAAATCAATGGTTAATACTGAAAAAGAACGAATTAAGAAATTAGAAAAACAAGAAGAAGAATTAACTAAACTTTGGGATACTATACCAAACTATCACAATGAACCTGATTTTGCTAAAGAGGATAAATTCCAAATGCTACAAGGTGAGAATCAAATTTATGGTAAAATCAATGATATGATAATAAACACTAAAAACAAATTCCAAATAATTGGAAATGAAAAAGATTTTCTAAAATTCTATCATGCAAACTTTTTAGAACCCCTTGATAAATCAGACATTGAATTAAAAATTCTAACAAATTCTTCAACAAGAACACTGTATGTCTTTGATGAGATTGATAGAACAAATGTTAAAAAAATTCCTGCAACCATAAATGGAAATGTTTGTTTTGTGGTTAAAGATAACGAAGAGATTTTATTCTTTATGAAAAATTCTGAATCTGGAAAAGAGAACATTACTGCTATGTGGACAAATTCAAGTGCAATGATTTATTCAAAGGAATTGTTATTTGATTTGTTATGGTCAAAATCAAAATCAATTCCACTCTAGTTAAAATTTAAAATATTTTTTGCATGTGTATATCAGATAAACTCACTCCTCTTTATATAGAAAATTACCTGCTTTTTATTGTGAACAATTCGGATTTGAAGATACGAACAGGAATTCCAGGATTTGATTTAATTGTTGACGGTGGACTAAAAGAAGGAAAAACAATAGTTTTATCCGGAGAATCTGGAAGTGGAAAATCTACCTTTGGGATGCAGTTTCTTTACAATGGCGCCTTAGACTTTGAAGAACCAGGAATATTTGTAACTCTAACCCAAAGCCCACAAGAATTAATCAGCGATTTTAGAGGATATGGTTGGGATATTGAGAAATTAATCGACGAAGAAAAAATCATGATTGTTGATGCAAGACCATTTAAAATGAATGATGAAACTTTCGAGTCTACAGATCTTTTGTATGAAACCGAGCCTTTTCCATTTACTCATTTAACTCAATTGATTTTACAAGCAATAAAAAAAATCCATGCAAAGCGTCTTGTTGTCGACTCACTTTCTGTTCTAAGTATCCAATACGGTAATCAGTTTAACACTCGTCAGGGTATACAAAAAATGATTCATGCCTTAGATGAAAAAAAATGTACATCAATTTTTATTTCAGAGAATTTAGATTCTAGAACTCCTCCAGAATGGTATGCTGCATCAGGAATAGTGATTTTAAATCATGTTCAAAAAACAAATACTATGGAAAGATCTATCCAAGTAATCAAAATGAGGGGAATAAAACACAGTGAGCAAACATATCCAATACGATTCAATGAAAATGGGTACAATGTATTGCATCCCAGGTTACAAACAACTAGTTGATTATTTTAATTTCTTGATTTCTTGGGCTATCATGGGTAAAAACGCACCTACGTCAGACACTATTCCCAAAGCTTGCCATGTTCCTCTATCCATTAATTTTGTTACAGTTGGTTGATTGATATCAATAACAATTGCCTTGACATTTGAAGGAAGCATATTTCCTGTCGCAATTGAGTGAAGCATAGTGGAAATCATTATCACCATACTTGCACCTTTTAGAACTTTTTTGTACTCTCTTTGAGCATGGGCAACATCTGTAATGACATCAGGTAATGGTCCATCATCTCTAATTGAGCTTGCCAAAACAAATGGAACTTTATTTTTTACACACTCGTAAAAAATACCACTTTTTAATTTTTTTTGCTGAACCATTTTTGGAATAGAACCCGCCTTGAAAACAGCATTAATGGTGTCCATATGGTTCCTGTGGCCCCTTTTAGCAAGCGTCGCATCTTTAACATACATTCCTAAAGATGTTCCCAAGGTAGCATATTCAATATCGTGAACTGCCAATGCATTACCTGCAAGTACACCGTGAACATATCCACCTTTGATCATTTCTGCTACAGAATCCGCAGCACCGGTATGAACTATGGCGGGGCCACCAACAAGGATAATTTTACCCCCCTTTTTTGTGGTTTGAACTATATCTTGTGCAACTTTTTTTGCAATATGTTGAGTGGGCCTTTCACTAGAACTACTACTTCCCATAAATGAAAAGATATTTGCTTTATCTCTAGGTCTTTGTGGTGGTGTAACTTTAACACCAATTTCATCTACTACTATTAGATCATTTTTCTTTACATCTCTTATTGGAACGCAAAAGGCATGATTTTTCTTTACGACTACACACTTGTCCATCATCTGATTTTCTACTTGAATCCATGAATTGTTGTGAAATATCCAAGTATCGTTATTTGTAGTACTGTAAAAATTATCAGGCATTACCATATCTTTTAATGCTTTTTTTAATTTGACTTGTTTTTCATTATGTGGTGAAGCTCCTTCCCTATGAATATCATCTGTAATTTCTTCAAGATGTTTTGCATTTTTTCCACTAACTAAAAGTTTGACATAGCTAGAATCTGTCTTCTTTTTACCTACAGTTAATTCTAAAATCTCAAACTCTCCACCACGATTCATTATCTTATCAAAGATTTTTGTTAAAATCATAGAATCAATTAGATGACCACTTACCTCAACTTCCTGAGAATACTTTTTCATCAAGTAAATTCACTGGCATTCCCTCAAAAAGGTTTGGGCATAAATTTAACCACAAAATTTGTTAATTAATCTATACTGGTAAAGTAACTTTGCCCTTATATTCCACAATATTATCGGTTTGGAACAATGCTTCAAATTCATCCTTTTGTTCTTTGCTAATTCCCTGCGCAATTGATTTTGATGTTCCATTTTTATCAACTAATGCTAGAATATAGCCACTAGTATCAGTCAAAACAAATCCTACAGTTTCATCAACAAATGCATACAAATTTTCCTCTCCAACAGGTTCCCAAACATTAGTTTTGTTATCTCTCAAAGCCAAAGCAGGCATAGCTTTTCCATTAGTACTTTTATTTAGATATTCTCTTGTCTCTGCCACTCTTTTTTGCCCAAGTTTCAAAGCTTGAAAATATTGCATAAAATATTAAAATTTGAAATGATATAAAAATGATGAGAATTTTTAAAAAAATCTAATTAACAATTCAATATAATAAAAACAAATTTTAGTTTTCAAAAAATAATTCCGACTGTATTTATTTTTATTATTCTAAATCTTTAATTTTACTAATCATTATTTTCTGCAAATTGTCTTTATTTTACAAAAGAGCAAGCTTTACAAATTTTTCAAAAAAATAAATTTAGAAAATATTTCAAAATTTTCACTTAAAGATATCTACTACAACCTTTATGAATAAGTTTAGATAATATGACATTTTATTTTACAAATAAGAAAAATAATGCCATTAACAAATAATGTTATCATAAAATTAAATGAAATTACAACACTAATTGAAGATAAAAATAATTTAAAGGATTATGAAACCGAAGAGATTAAAACAATTTTTAAAACGATGATTGAAAATGGGGAAAGATATGATTTAGATGACATTGAATCATGGTTTGAAAATGAGGGAAGCTGGACTGATAAAGCCTCCAGGGTCAGGGTTACAAACTTGGCTCAATATATTCAAAATAAATTTCAACAAACACTAAAACTAAAAATTATCTCTGATGATGATTGTGGTTGTAACGATTAATCGTCAAGTTTTTCTAACAACCTTCCAACAATTTTAGCATTTTCTTTTCTTTCTTTTATGATATTTTCAAGCCTTTCCTCCTTTTGTTTTGTTTTTTTATCCATTGAAATTATTTGAAAATATTCTTCATCCAAATCATTATTTGCTTGTAATCGTTTAATTACTTCAAAAAGTATACCAATTACTTGTTTTTGTGCTTCAATTAATTCATCTTTAGAGGTTTCTGACATTGCTCTTATTTTTCTGATAGTTGATTAAATAATTTTAAAATATTTGGATCACTGATTTCTTTTTGTGCAGAGTCAAAAAAAGTCTGTAATTCTTCTAATGACTTATTTTGTTCTGAATAAATTTTTGCCTGCAATGCCATTTCAAATTTGTCAATTTGATGAACAAAATTTGCTTCTTTAGAATCATTTTTCTTATATTCTTTCCAAATATGATGATATTGTTTTTGAAGATTTTCCGGTAAATGTTTTAAAATCTTTTCAAAAGTTTTATCTTCCAAAATTATTTTTTCTTTTGATTTTTGTTCTGGTGTAAAATCCCCTGTAATAGATTCGGCCAAGTCATGCAGTAAAATCATTTTTAAAATTTTTTCAGTATTATATTTTTGAGAATCAGATAGAATCATTCCAATAATTGCCATAGAATATGTATGGTCTGCAACTGACTCGGGATTATTTATTGAAATCTTGTCAATCCAACCTTGTCTTGGAATAGTTTTTAGGTTTGCTGCAATGTTTAAAAAATCTAAAATCAAGATTGTTTTATTGTAATGGATATGATTAATCAATTTTTCTAGATTTAGTTTATTCGAACAACATAATAGTAAATCTAGAGTACAAAAAGTATTGAAGATATACACCAAAACTGGAGATGATGGTACTACTGGTTTACAAGGAAATTTACGCCTGACAAAATCTCATCCAAGAATTATTGCATATGGTACAATTGATGAGGCAAATGCGTCTTTAGGGATAGTTTTGACCAACAAGTTGGATTCTGACATTATTGGAATTTTAACACAAATTCAAAATGATTTGTTTGTAGTTGGTGCTGACCTTTCTAAACCTGATTTACTTCAGAGTGAAAACAGAATTACCCCCTTAATGATAACTAGAATTGAGAAAGCAATTGACAATTACGAAAGTGAATTACCTCTATTAACTAATTTTATCTTACCTGGTGGCGATATTGCCGCATCACAATTACATTTTACTAGAACAATTGTAAGGAGATCTGAGACTTGCCTTGTTTTACTAAAAGAACAAGAGAAGATCAATGAAAATTGCATAAAATACATCAACCGACTATCTGATCTTTTGTTTGTTTTAGGACGTGTCATTAACAAGAGAAAAGGAACAAAAGACAGTATCTGGAAAGCCTAAAAAGACAAACTTTAATTTTGCATCTAAAAGAATTTTCAATGTGCCAGGGTAGCTCAGCCTGGGAGAGCACTCGGCTGAAGACCGGGCTGTCGCGCGTTCAAATCTCGCCCCTGGCACTTTTTTTGTTCACGTAATAATTCTTCATAATTTTTATAAACAAGGCCAGCTCTTGATTTTCGATATTAATGGCAGAAAAAAAGATTGGGAAAAAACCATCAAAGGCAAAAACATCCAAATCTAAAACAAAATCAAAGGTAAGCACTAAGGGTAAAAAAGAGCAAAATGAAGATTATGGTGACGGTATAGCTATAATAGATGATGATCTTACAATTGATCAAGAAAAAATCAATGAAGAAAGAAGGGCATATCTTGAGGAATCAAGATCCCAAGAAGCCACTGACTAAGTAATCTTTATCCGATCCTATTTGACATACTAGTGTATGAGAGCATTATGCCTAATTACAGTCAAAGCTGGAAAAGTGGATGTGGTTGTTCAGATATTAAAGAAAAAAAGAAAAATTATCAAAGATGTTATGATAGTAACTGGCAGGGCAGATATTAGTGCAATAATGCGTGGAACAATGGATGAAATTAACCAAATGGTAATTGACCTTAAAAAAATTAAAGGAATTGAAACGACTGAGACATTAATTGAAGTAGAGGTAGATTTAGGTTGGTAAGGGCAATTATTTTAGTAAAATCTCCCAAAAAATTGATAGCAGCAAGGTTACGTAAAATTGAATGTGTGCAGGATTCTTTTCCAACAAGTGGGCAGTTTGACGCAATTGCAATTATAGAAGTTGAGGAGCTAGGAAAAATTAAGGATATTACCACTCAGATTCAAAAAATTAGTGGAGTAGACAGGACAGAAACCATGGTGGAAGTCCAATAAAAAAGAATTTAACATACGAGTACTGAGAGGTTATTGTGAATATCAAAAAGGTTGGAAATGTCATTTTGGCAGTAAAAGACCTAGACAAATCAATTGCTTTTTACCATGAATTAATAGGACTTCCGATTAAAAATCAAAGAAGGTCATGGGTTGATTTGGGAACTTCAGGTGGCTTACTGAGTCTACATCCAGCCTCACTAACTGCTGAACATATCGGTGGATCTATAGACAATGGAATCACCATAGGATTCCTTGTGGGTGATGTAAAATCTTCTTTAGATGAATTAAGAGAGAAAGGAGTTACAATTCATCGTGAAATTGTAGAGCGTGAAGCAGGAAAAAACGCAGTAGTTTTAGATCCTGATGGATATCTCATATCTTTGTTTGAACCTATATTCGTAGATAAAAACCAACAAACTGGTGGATATCATGGGTTTACTCCAGCTTAGATTAATTTTTTAATTTTTGAAATAATTGAAGTTAAGTTCTTTTCTTTTTTGTCTATTGAAACATAAAAAGTCATACCACTTTTTTGTAAAATAACAATTGATACTTTTTGATGTTCAAGTAACACGAAATTTAATTTCCCGACTGCGTTTTCAGAATCTTTCCTTAGATTCATCAAAGTAGAAAGTATGAAAAATTCATTTTTTATCTGCTCAGATTTTAATAATGGTCTTACATCAGATCTGACTATTCCTGCTAATGTTCTACCATATGCGTTAATCACTCCAGCATATCTTACACTTTTTGAAACCTGAATAATTTTTTGACATTTTTTTCTATAACCGATAATAGCATCTTTCCATTTTTCTGCAGGAGTTTTTACCATAATCCAAGTTTGATTAGAAATTAATAAGGATTCGCACTATGTCAAAAAATTAAAAACGATTAAAAATAATTTTTGTTAAGATTCTTTTCGGTCTAATTTTTTCTTTAGTTCAATATTCTGTTTTGCTAATTTGTCATTTTCTGCTTTAAGAATTTTAATTGAATTTTTTTCGGAATATAATGGATGTCCTGGCGGTATTATTCCTGATGAATTCATCATCATTAATCCAGATACATGTTGTTGATACAGTTTCTGAAACCCATCTAATTTTTTATTTAGATTAGATGCATTTTGTATAAATTTATCTTTTATTGGATTTTCAAAGATTTTAAGCATTGGCGGATTTATTCCTGGCGGTAATCTTGGAAATTGAAATGCACGGTGAGGAATATCATGGTTTAAGTCATAAAGATCTTTTAATTGTTGAAGTACTTGATCATCCATAAATTGAGTCCATATTTGCCATATTTTTGCCTTACTTTGGGCGTTTGATATACTAAAAAGTGTAATTAGAGTCAGTTTTGCTCAAAATGAGTTGATCGCAGATCCTTATAGACTAGGATTTAGGATCGCTGATACCCATGGTAGAGTTGACTAAAAGATGTCTCAGATGCAGCAAAGAAATCAAGGAAAAAGAATTGCATAAAATCGTAATTTATGTGGTCCAAGAAAAATTCACAGAGCATCATTACGAACATGTTGAATGCCCAGACAAGTTCACCATCTAACTATTGAAATTAATTTAAGAATTAGTAATTTGATGTATTCTTTTCACATTGTTTAACTCTAGGAAATTTATAGAATCACATTCTTTGAATAAACTATTGGCTGAAAACAACAAAAAAACTCTTCCTAGAAATTTTGATTCAGATTACAGCCTTCCTGGCCGCTTTGAGGAGAGTAATTCAGAGTATAATGTAGAACAGGTCGAGGATAAACCAAAAAATAGAGTAATTTTGGTAATTGCAGTATCTTTTGTAATTCTCTCAATGGGTGTTTTTTCATACTATTTTATGAACCAACCCGAGATTGATTCACGTATAATTCAAAATTCCATTAATGTAGATCCTGAAAGAAAATTACTAAACCAGTATGGGGTGGGTGAATTTGGAAGTGAACATGCACATGCTGCAATAGTAGTTTTTGTAGATGGTGAACAGCTAAACTTTGCTCTGCCACAATTCCAGCTTTCAAGTAGATACATCCACTTTGAGAACCATAATCCGTACCTTATTCATAAACATGCAACTAATGTACCATTGGAGATGTTGTTTACATCATTTGAAATGAAGATCTCATCAAAATGTATAATATTAAATCCGAATGACTCAGATGACATCAAAACTGGTAGGTTTTGTACTGGACAAGAGAAATCTTTAGTATCATATGTTAATGGTAATCTATACTATTCAGATATTTCCCAACATGTCCTTGAGAACAACGACCGTATACTGATATTTCTTGGAGATACTGAATCAATTTCAAAACATATTGCCTATTTGGAATCTTTGAAAATACCAGATATTCCAAAAAAGACACCTCAATATTCTGGAAATGATATCACCGTATGATTCAAACTAGATGTTTTGTTTGCAGTAGACAAATGTGTGTACATTTTGAATGTACATTTAACTCTAAAATCCCAAATACGTACTTTTTGATCACGACGGATGTGTCTTTTTGTTAATTATTGAATTCTAAAGGCGAGATTGGTCTATTGCTTAGGATAGCCCAATCTCTGGCCATTGGATTTGTCAGTTTGATGACAATTTCAACATCCGTTGGATATTATTCTATTCAATTGAATCCCATATGAGTCTAGGTTATTTTTCAAACCCAAACTCTGATTTTCAATAGGCTTAAGTTCACATCAAATGCAGAAAATTTACGAAATGGTTAGAATTGATGATAAAAGGCATTTGGAACTACTACGACAAAAAAAAAGAATTAGAAAATAATAGACCACAGGATATTGATGCAATGAGACGATGGAAGCATTCTATGGGTAAAATCCTACAGGAATTAGAATTATTCCATTAACAATATTCTTAAGTTCGTACAAAATTTAGAAAGATATGAACTGCCATCAAAAAAGTGAATCTCACGTTTGGAGATATTCTAAGCATACTAAAATGCGCAGATGTGTAAAGTGTAAATCCAAAATTAAAATCACTAAAGAAGAATTCGCCCGAAAATGGGGTGTGGGGGAAAATATAGCCAATTAGATTATTTTTTTTAAAGTTACGCTAATTGATATATCCTATAGATGTGTATTACATATCATGACTAAATCCAAAAAGAAGATGGGGTCACAAAAAAACAAGAACAACAAAACAAAACCTGAAAATTTAATGAAAAAACAATACTTGGAATCTTATGAGGAATTAAAAAAATCCATTAAAGACCAACAAACATAAGAAAGAAAACTCAAATTAAAAATGTAGTTTGTTTTTCTAAAATCTGGCGTTAAATATCAAACTTTTGTCAAGTTTAACCTTTGTATTCATACACTTTGTAGATTGCTCCAGTTAACCGTGAACGAAACCTCCATTCATCTTTTTGCCAAATCATCTCCTTAAAATTTTTCTGAGATGTAGGATGAATTCTTTGATACACATCCTGGCCAATGAGAATTTGATTTGGTTTTGCCATCCCTTGAATTTTTGAAGAAATGTTCATTACAGGACCCATTAAATCTACATGTGAAGTTGTTTCATTTGATCCATACCTAACAATAATACTCTGACCATAATCTACTCCAATTTTTACCATTAAATCAGGATAATCATATTGATTTAAAATTGGATTTATTCCTTTTTCTATTACTGCAATCATTGATTTTGCACAGTTTACTGCATCGTCTGATGCTAACAGAGTGTTATCAGTAGCATTGAAGTATCCTATTACTGCATCACCTACAAATTTTAACACAAATCCTTTATGTTGACGTATAACTGATGCCATTTCTTGAGAAAAAGAACTGATTATTGTAGCTAATTTTTCAGCAGGTAATTCCAGAGTCATGGTTGTTGAGCCAACTAAATCTACGTATAACACAACAATGTTAATTTTTTTAAAAACATTTTCTCTTAAGAATTTTTCAGATTCGTTAGTAATACCAGTATATTCATATCCTTTCTTTAGAGCTCCCCAAACTCGTTTTTGGGTTTCCATTATCATTGTTTCAGAATCTAGCACTTTTTCACCTCTTTGACCAAGAAGTACATCTACCACATCAGGGGTTTTTTTCACGGGATAGGGATTATCTGAGGACATTTATCAATTCCCATTGAAGGTATTTTTGAATCTATTCTAAGGGAAAATCAACACCACACATAGGACATTTTCCACGGGTTCCTGCGTATTGCTTATGAAAATACACTGTAATTTTGGCATAACAGATATTACAAGTAATATCATCATTGGACATACATAATATAACGAGTCTTTCTATTTAATAGCATTTTCTGGGTGTAAGGTTTAAGGACTGTAAAAAATCGATATTTTTGTGCGGCTTGGTACTAGATCACCCAATGAATTTATTCAAAATTTGAACACAGGAAATGAAAAAATCCAAAATTCATTTCTTGAAAAAATTCAAGATGTAACAAAACCTGTAGATGTCAAGGTAATGCTTGGAGATGCAACAATTACAGAACAAAAAACTTTTGATCCTGAATCAGTTCGACATTACTATGAGAATTTAATTAAAAATTTAAAAAATTGGACTATTCAACAAGTATCAATTTCAAACAATGAGGATCTCAGAAGAATATTTACAAAATTTGAAATTAAAGAGGGCAATTATTTGATTTCTGGTCATCTGTCATTACAATATCATGTTTTGTTATTTTACAGACCAGATCAAAGGGTAATTGAAGCCCAAAAAGAATTGGCAGAAATTATAGATTTGACAAAAAATGAAGAGCAGCAATTGTCGGATAACAATGATCAACTTGTTTTAGAAAGATTAAAAGAAATGGGATACAAAGATTATGATCATCAAAAATTATTTGAGATATTTTTTGAAAACGATAAACTACGAGAGCAGATTTACAAAGAAATAGAAGAAAAATCCGGAGTAGATTTCCAAGAATTACTCAAAAGAAAAACCAAATTGATAAAAGAATTAGATAATTTACTAATTGAAACTTATCAGACTAGTTCAGTTTTAATCGATGATGCAAAATTAGTCACAGGAGAAGAAGGTTGTTTGTGCACTTTTGACATTGAATTTGTTAAAGGTGGAATTAAAGAAGGGTTATTCGATCCTCGAAAAATATCAGAACCAGTAAGAAAAAAAATAGAAAATAGAATAAATGAAGTCTTAAAATATATTAAAATTAGTTGAAAAAATCATTAAAACACTCATTGAATTTGTAGAAAAATTCTATGAAAAATCTCTTGCAGAGTCAATTTTTAGCCTATTTCGTCCCTCACTAATCACGTTTTATTCATTCATAAAATTTGATTAAAAATGTAAATTTTCAATGGGATAAGTCAAATATATCCGCAAGATAACAACACTTCCAATGACTCCAACGTATGATGATATACTAAAAGCCAATTCTACTAGAAGTGATAAAATTAGAAAAACACCCATAGTTTATTCACCCACCTTTAGCACATTAAGTGAATCCAAAGTTTATCTTAAATCGGAATTTCAACAAAAAACTGGAGCCTTCAAAATAAGGGGGGCATATCATAAAATACTGTCACTAACTGAAGAAGAAAAACAGAAAGGAGTAATTGCAGCATCTGCAGGCAATCATGCACAAGGAGTTGCTTATGCTGCAAACGCTGAAAAAATAAAATGTACTATCATAATGCCAAAAAATGCATCTCCTGCCAAAGTTTCTGCAACAAAGGGGTATGGTGCAGAAGTAATTTTAGAAGGCACTAATTATGATGAAGCATCATCCAAAGCAAAAGAAATTGCAAATAAAACTGGCGCCATACTGATTCATGCTTTTGATGATCCTCAAATCATTGCAGGTCAAGGCGTCATAGGTTTAGAAATTTTAGAAGAGATGCCAGATGTCGAAGAAGTTTACGTTCCAATTGGAGGTGGAGGATTGGCAGCAGGGGTGTTAATTGCAATTAAAACTACACATCCAAATGTAAAAGTAATCGGTGTCCAATCAAGGTCATTTCCATCAATGTATGAATCTTGGAAAAAAGGTTCCATAACTAGTGTAGGAGGAGCTAGAACTATTGCAGACGGTATTTCTGTCAAAGTTCCGGGACAAACAACATTTTCAATAATTAATGAATTAATTGATGATATTGTACTAGTAGATGATTCAGAAATAATCAAAGCAATGTTTTTGTTAATGGAGAGAATGAAAGTAGTGATTGAGCCTGCAGGTGCTGTGGGAGTAGCATATTTGATTTCCCAAAAACCATCTCCTGGAAAAAAAGTTGTGTCTATTTTGGCAGGAGGTAACATAGACATGTATTTGCTAGGCCAAGTTGTAGATAAGGGACTTGCTGCAATGGGAAGACTGCTAAAAATTTCTGTTTTATTGCCAGATAGACCAGGAGCATTTAAGGAAATTGTAGATGAAATCAGTGCAGCTAATGCAAACATAGTAGAAGTAGTTCACGATAGACTAAGCTCAAATATCAATGCGGGTTCGGCTTCAGTTACCTTGAGTTTAGAAACGGCAGGAAAAGAACAATCAGACAAACTAATTGAGGCATTTCAAAAAAAGAATATTCAATTTAAATTGCTTACTTGAATTTTTTTTTGACAAATTTAGAAAGTCCCTGTTTTTTTAGTTCTTCAGATTCTTTAATGACTGATTTGTGTTGAGTGATTTTGTATTGCTTTAATTTTGTTTTTAATGCAGAAAATTCATTCGCTAAAATTTTCATAGCATAGATTCCTGCATTACCTGATTTATTTACACCAACGGCGACAACAGGCGAACCTGTAGGCATTTCAGAAATTGAAAGTAATGAATCTAAACCTCCAAATGCCGAAAATTTTGAATTATCCGTTTTTTTTGCTTGTTTGTCATTGTACACTAAGATTGGAACTCCAATAACAGGAATAACTGTATGCGATGCCATCATACCAGGCAAATGTGCTGCACCACCAGCACCTGCAATAATTACTTTAAAGCCCATCTTTTCTGCATGTTTTGCATATTCAGATAATCGAGAAGGAGTTCTATGGGCCGAAACAATCTGATCTTCATGTTTGACTTTAAATTGATCAAGAATATCAGCTGCACCTTTCATGATTCGACTGTCCGAACTAGAGCCCATAATTATTCCTACCAAAGGTTTTTTTGAATAAGTCATGTTTATCAAAAAGTAATATCTGTTATTATCTTTAACAAATAAAAAATAAACGACAAAGGCGTACAAAAAAACATTAGCTATTTTTAATCCTCAAATAATGAGCCTATGATGGGCAAAATTTTAGGAATAATCGGTGGTGGGCAATTAGGAATGATGCTCACAGAAGCTGCAAAAAAAATGCCTGAGCATATCTTGAAAGTTATTGTATTAGATCCAACTGAAAACTGCCCTGCAGCACAAGTAGGGGCAGAACAAATTGTTGCAGATTTTAAAGATGAAAAAGCAATACAAGAATTAGCCGAAAAATCCGATATTATTACCTATGAAATTGAATCAGGGAACAGTGATGTACTAAAATCCGTTGAAAACAAGGCGGAGGTAAATCCCTCACCTGAAACCTTGAAGGTGATACAAGATAAATTCTTACAAAAAACATTTTTGTCTGTAAATAAAATCCCAACTCCAGAATTTATTCAAATAAGATCTATCGGTGATTTACAACGAGAATTAAGCAAATTTGGATACCCTGCCTTGTTAAAAGCTCGACGTGATGCATACGATGGGCGAGGAAATTTTAAAATAAATTCCTCTGAAGAAATTCAAAAAGGATTTGATTATTTTAAAGGCCAAAATTTAATGCTTGAAAAATATATCCCGTTTAGAATGGAGGTATCAGTAATTGCTGCAAGAAATACAAAAGGTCAAATCAAAACATACCCCCTAGTGGAGAACATACATGAAAATAATATTTTACGAGAAACCATAGCTCCTGCTAGAGTTTCAACGGAAATATCTGAGAAAGCTGAGGGAATAGCAAAAGATGTAATGACGGTTCTTAAAGGAGCAGGAGTCTTTGGAATTGAAATGTTTGTAACTTTCGATGATCAGATTTTAATTAATGAAATTGCACCAAGAGTCCATAATTCTGGCCATCATACCTTGCAATCAAGTGAAACATCGCAATTTGAACAGCATTTGAGAGCAATACTGGGTTTAGAATTAGGTAGTGTAAAACTAGTACATCCAACTATAATGTATAATATTCTAGGGTCAAAAGATTTTCAAGGAGAATACAAACAATTAGAAATTTCAGAAGACGATGTTTTTCTTAAAATGTATGGGAAAAAGATTTCAAAGCCCTTAAGAAAATTGGGGCATCTTAATTTGGTAGGGACTCAAGATAAGGTAATTGAGGATCTGTTACAAAAATTAACTCGGCTTAAAGAAAAAATTCGTATAATCGCCTTAAACTAAACAGTAAGAATTGAATTTGAGAGATTATAGGTTTATTAATAAATCTCAAAGAATCCCAATTATGGTTTCAATTCCTCATGTACTTTCTGGAATTTCAATAATTCTTTTAATAATTTATGGGATAGATGTTCTTGTAGGAGGTGGAGGAGCCGGTGAAGGCTTTTTACCATTTGATGCAATGACACGTGGAATCGGATTTGGATTTCCACCGATAATTTTGTCTTTTATTGCGTTCTTCATGGCTAAAAAACCACCTTTCAAAGGTTTAGGGATAATGTTGATAATTACTGGAGCTTTAATTATCGTTGGAGGGGCTATTTCTATTTCTAGTTCAGGAGAATCAGAAAACACTTCAAGAATGATAGGTGAAGGAGGTAGTCTTGTTGCTATCGGGGCAATCATAGCAGGTTTAGGAATTATAAAGATAAAAAAATCCCAAACAAAGGTCCCATAAATGACAAATTGCAAAAAATGCGATAGTGATGTTTCTAAAGTATATGATTGTGAACATACAGAATTTGAAGAATATTGTAAAGAATGTTACACTGAACTTCATTACTACCTGACAGAAAAAAACTAGGGCTGTAGTGTATAGATTCTCTAAACCTATAACTTAAAGTTATAACGACCTAAAAAGTAAATACAAAAAGTGAAAGCAATTATTTTAGCAGGCGGTAGAGGAAAACGTCTAAGACCAATAACAGATTATGTTCCTAAGCCACTTGTTCCTTTGAACAACATTCCAATTATCGAATGGCAAATAAAATATTTGAAAAATTTTGGAATTAATGAGATAATAATATGTACAGGATACAAGGCAAAAATGATTCAACATTTTCTTTCTATAAAGGATAATTTTGGAATGAAAATTAAATTTTCAATAGAAAAAACTCCACTTGGCACTGGAGGGGCAATAAAGCAAGCTGGAAAATTAATCAAAGATAAATCATTTATTGTGATAAATGGAGATACCATTACTAACATAGATCTCAAAAAATTATTAAAAAAACCAAATGCGATAGCTGCAATTGAACTAAGAACAAAATTTGGAATCATGGAGACAAAAGAAGACAAAGTTACAAGATTTAGAGAGAAAAAAGAGATTTCAGATGTTTGGATGAATGCTGGAATTTATCATCTTCAAAAAGAAATTCTAAATGATTTACCAAAAAAAGGAGATATTGAAAAAACTGTTTTTCCAGATTACGCTAAAAAAGGATTACTAAACACAATAAAATTTAGAAATTCTAATTGGTACTCTATTGATTCTTTCAAGGATATAGAAGAATGTTCATTAGAGATTCATAAAATAATAAAATAAAAGTTAGAATTTCAAGCCCCTGTTCTATGTAATGTGACCATCATGTAGGCAATTTCACTTACGAATTTTTCATCGTTAGTAACTAATGATGCATATTTTGAAGCAGGACCCCAAAAGGTGTGTTGTTGGGAAGGGTTTTCGACAGATATAGGTTGATTCATTGACTTAAATCAAAAAATTTTATCATAATATTCAACCTCAAGGATAATTTACACAATGGTAAAAGAGTTACACTAATTTTACTTCAGAAAATATCCTATAATTGAAACTAAAGTGAAGATGTCACTCTAAAGGAAACACTAGAATATCCATCTGCAATACATTGTCCATGAGAATAGCATGCAGTCTAGGCTCACTTTTATCAATTAATCAGGTTTTAGATTGTTCACAAATTTTATCAAAAACTTCAGCTGAAATAATTTGGATTCCCGAAACATGGGGTATGGAAAATTTTTCAATGTTGAGCATGGTATCACAAAAAGCCCCCACACACAAAATAGGATCCTCCATCATCAATATTTTCTCACGGAGTCCTGCATCCATTGCAATGGGTGCAGTCACAGTAGATACTATTTCAAATGGTCGTTTGATATTAGGGTTAGGAACAAGCAGTATGTCAATTGTAGAAAATTTTCATGGGTATGAATTCAAAAATCCAGTTTTAAGAATGCGAGAATATGTTGAAATTATCAAGTTAATTTTATCTGGAAACCCTGTGAATTATACAGGGAAAATTTTTAATTTGAAAAATTTTACTCTGTTAATCAAACCACCAAGAGAAAAAATTCCAATTTATTTGGCAGCAGTAAACCAAAAAATGGTTGAGCTAACATGGAATGTTGCAGACGGAGTAATTTTTTATTTACGACCAATAGAAGAAATGAAAAAAACAATACAAACAATGCAATCTAAAAGGAAAATCGATGTAACGTGTCAATTAATCACCTGTGTTTCTCAGGATTCAGAACTGGCGATAAATAAATGCAAAAAAACACTTGCCTTTTACATATCGGTTGGAAAAATTTATAGAGATTTTTTGGCTGAAAATGGATTTGAAAACGAAACAAGAAATATTTTTGAAGAATTCAATAAATCAGGATTTAACTCAAATCACGAGTTAGTAACTGACAAAATGGTAAATTCGCTAACCATCGCAGGAGATCCTAAAAATTGTATTACACAACTACAAAAATTCAAGGAAACAGGCATGGATCTTCCTATTATTCAATTTAATCCGATCGGTGATGTGATTGATTCTTTTAAATTATTTTCAAAGACCTTTTTTGAGGAAAAATAATGTTAAAAGTTGCAATTGTAGGATATGGACAAACAAAATTTTCAAAAGATGATCTCAAAATAGAATCGGTTTTAATGAGATCTACAAAAAATTTGTTTGACTCTACTTCCAATTTGAACCAAAAAGATATTGATGCAGTCTTAGTTTCGACAAATAACAATTCAAAATACCTTTCAGCAATTTTATCTGAAATGACAGGTATTCGACCAAAAATATCACATACTATTGAGAGTTTATGTAATTCAGGAACAAATTCAATCGTTTCAGCATATTCATACATCGCTTCAGGATTAGCGGAGTTAGTATTGATTTCTGGTGCAGAAAGATACGACAGCCCCGGACAAATATTAGAATGGGATAATTTGAGAGGAGAATTTAAACACCCAATTTTTTGGGCATCAATATTTTCAAAATCATATAAGCGAAAGTATTCTGTTACTGATGAAGAACTAGCTTTAGTATCTGTTAAGAATCATAGACAATCTATAAACAATCCTAATGCATTTTCACAAAAACTAGTGTCAATAGAGGACGTGTTAAACTCTAAAAAATTAACTGATGATTTAAGAATTCTTGATTGTTCTAGGCCATGTACCGGCGGGGCATCCATTTTATTAGCGTCTGAAAATATTTGTAAAACATTTACGGATAATCCAATTTGGATTACGGGTATTGGGCAAAAAACAACATCTGCAAGTTTTACAAAAAATACAACATTTGACAACATGGAATCCACAAAACAAGCTGCGTTAAGTGCATTTCAAATGTCAAAACATGAACCAAAGGATATTGATGTAATGGAGGTTCATGATGCTTTTTCAGTTTGTGAACCTATGGCATTAGATTCAATGGGCTTTACCAAACAAGGAGAAGGTATCGAAATGGTAAAAGAAGCATATTTGACAGAAAATTCAAAAATCAATCCCCGTGGAGGTCTTATAGGCTCAGGGCATCCACTGGGTGCAACTGGAATATCTCAAACTATAGAAATTACACAACAACTTCAATCAAAAGCAGGTAAAAGACAAGTCAATAATGCAAAAATTGGCTTAATTCACAACATGGCCGCAGCTGCAACTTCATCTACTGTATTGGTTTTAGAGAAATGAATTTTGAATCAGAATTAAAAAAAGGTAATTTTCTAATATCTGAATGTACTCATTGTAAAAAAATAGTATGGCCCCCATCAGAATTTTGTGATCAATGTTTAAATGAAAATTCATGGAGGAAATGTTCTTTGGAAGGAAAAATAATTGAATTTTCAAAAAAAGAAGATATCAACTTTTGTGTTGCGGAATTTGAAAATTCAATAAAAATAATTGGAGAAATTAAATTTGGCATACCTAAAACTGGTAAGCAGGTAAATATTATTGAATGTGGAATTTCTAATGGTAACTATTTTTTCAAAATGAATATTTTAGATTAACTAATTATTTGAAAATTCTATACTGAAATATCAAATATTTTAACAAATCATTTTTCATGTACAGATGATTTTCCAAGAAAATTGAAAAAACATCTAGAACCTTTAATGAGTATTATCGAAATCTAAATTATAATGGCTTTCAAATCAATGCAAAAATATACAGTATAAGGTAATGTCATTATTACCTGTGTTTCTATATCTTTGACAGATCAAAGAATTTTATGAAATCAAAATTTAGAACTGTTACGTTTTTAAAAAATACTCAAAAAGAAAAATCAAAAAATCACAGAAATGCCGCCCACACACGAAGACAGAGAGGGTATCATTGGGAAGATACCATAGTTAAACGATTTAATTCTGCTGAAAATTGGAATGCGTTCAGACTAGGCTCTCCTAGTACTGCACTTCCTGATGTTTTAGCTGTAAATACAAAAGAAAGCATAATTTTTTCAATCGAAGCTAAATCAGGAACTACAATGTTACTTCCTGTTCCTGCAGACCAAATTGAAAGATGCTTAAAATGGATTAATACATTTGATATTTACAAGAAAAGAAAGGTAATTCTTGCCTTCAAATTCCTTTCAAAAAAAAGAATATGCTTGGGAACTTATGAAAGCAGAGAGTTAAGAGAATTCTATAAGGTATGGGATACATCTATTCAGACAACAAATTGTGCATGTACATATGATGGTAAAACTTTTGCACATATTGATGGAGAAAGAAAAGAAATTCAGCTTGATGATTACCCTATGCCATTCAAAACAAAATTTAGAGATAGTGCCTAATTTTTCAAGTTTGTATCCAATCATTTTTTAATGATAATTAGACGGTAGATAGTATGTCTGAAGAGAAAACCACGTCTGAAACTGAAACTCCCAAGATCAAATCAATGTTGGATTTAGTATCTGAGGCAGATGATGGGGTAAGCTCACGAATAAGTTTTGAAGAATTTACTGATGAACGAATTTTGACTAGTCATGATTCTACTGGAAATAAACAAATGAAAATTAAGGTGCTAGAGGTTTCTGATGAAAATACTCCTTCACAATGGAAATATGGCGATCGTGTAAAAATTAGTAAAATTTTAATCACAATAAAACACCTTGACACCCAAGAAGTAGAAGAAGGTGAATTTGACATCGAAGCAATCGAACGGGAACTTGCAGAAAAAAGACATTATTCATCTACTAACAGATGGATTCTTGGAGATGACATCAAAAATGGGTATGTTATAGCAACATATCATACCAGATTGATAAGCGATGCACATTCACTAGACTACATCGTTTTTTAATTCATCAAAATTATACATCATTAAAAGAACAATTCAACTAAAAACATTTAAGCATCAAAAATTGAATTCTGAATAATGAGTGCAAAACAAGTAGAAGTTAATGGAACAGAATACAAAATTATACTAACAGATCAGGTAATTGGACAGGTAAATAATTTAAAAAATCTCTATAATGCAGCATATGAAGATCCTGAGAGTTTTGAGGATGTCAGTGCTGAGATATCAAATACTATTAAGGAAATTACTAGCACGGTGGAACCGGAAGCTGATGATAGTGATTTGGATGGACTCATTCAAGAAATAATCAAGGCAGTTGATAATAAGGCCCAAGAAATAGAAAAGGAATTACAGGCTAAACCTAAAAAAAGTACAAAAAAATCAAAGTCAAGATAGAACATTTGACCCGAAAATCATAAAAAATTGTAGTACTATTTTTATTGTTAATAAAGCGATGATAAGTAAATGGCTAAAAGTTGTGAATGTGGAATATGTGATCACTACACCGAACAAGAATGTATCAAAAAAGAATGCAAATGTTGCTTAAATTTTCATGAGAGATCCGGTCCAAAACAAAAATAGTCGAAAAATCAAAATTTATTTGGATTTGTAACATCTACATTTTTTTGCCATATGTCTAGAACAACCAATTAATCGATGATCTTTACATCCACATAACACGCATTTTTTTTCTTTTCCAGACATTTTCTATAATTTTTCAATGAGTTCTTCAATTTTATCAATTAATTTTTTATCTTGAAACGCTTCAATTATTTTTAATCTCATGTTTTTTAGACGATCTGAATCATCAGAGTATAACGGAGACATAGTATCTATTTCTTGAACAAAATAATAATTTTCTACGTAATTTTTTACTTTTAATTTTAATTCTAATAAATCATGAGAATCAAAATTCTCCGTTCCTAATTTTTTTATAAGTACCATAAAAAAACCATTGATTTTTAGTAGTTCTTTTTTGGTAATTTCAAGATCTCCGGATTTATCTTTTAAATTTTGAATCACATTATAGGAATCTAAAATCTGATCTAATACTTTTTTTACATATTCATTGTTTGAGATCATCTTTGATTTTGAATGGTTATTTTCTAATCTAATAAGCTTGGCTAAGAAAAATAATCACCAAGTATCAAAAAACTGCTCTTAACTTTAAATTATCATTGTAATCTCAGACTGACATTGCAAGGAGACGCATATCTAAAATGTATTGATCCCCAATGTGGTTTAGAATATCCCATAAAAAACACCAATTTACAATGTGAAAAAGGTCATGTGTTAGATGTAAAGTACAAGAATAAACCAAGTGAAAACTTGAAAGAAATTTTTGCACATAGGGGAAGAATGGATGAGGATATTATTTTTAATGAAAGCGGGGTGTGGAGATTCAGAGAATTATTAAATTTTTGTGAAATTGACACTGAAAATATAGAGGAATGTTCAAAGTTTTTAGTCTCACTTGATGGCGCGGAAGGCAGACAATCAAAACCTTACCATATGACTAAGGTTTCCTCATTTATTGGAATTTCTAGTGATAATTTATGGTTACAACCAGAAGGATACAATCCAAGTGGTTCCTTCAAAGATAATGGTATGGCAAGTGCCATGACTCACGCAAAAATGGTTGGAGCAAAAAAAATTGTATGTGCATCAACTGGAAATACATCAGCATCAGCTGGCATGTTTGCAGCAAATGAAGGAATTCGATGTGATGTGTATATCCCAGCAGGTCAGATTGCTCCAGGTAAACTTAGTCAAGCATATCAATTTGGAGCACAGATAGTTGAGGTAAACGGAAATTTTGATGATGCGCTAAAACAATCACTGGAAGATGCAAAAAACAATAACGGGTATACAGTAAATTCAGTAAATCCATTTAGAATTGAAGGTCAAAAAACAATTCCATACAGAGCATTAGAATACTTGAAATGGGAAACACCTGATTGGATTGTTTATCCTGGGGGAGCTTTAGGAAATACATCAAGTTGTGGAAAAGCTCTAATGGAGCTATATGAGTGGGGATGGATTAAAAAAATTCCCAGAATTGCAGTGATTAATTCTGAAGGCGCCAGTACATTATCGGATTTGTATAATGGTAAATTTCAAGGAGAAGAATTACGTTGGAATCAAGGAAGACCGAACACTGAACTCATTGAAGAATATTATAATCATTTAGATAAAGAAGGAATGAGACCCAAAACCAAAGCCACTGCAATACAGATTGGACGACCTGCAAATATTCTTAAAGGATTAAGGGCGTTAGATTTTACTAACGGTGTAGTCACTACTGTGTCCGATGAAGAAATGCTTGATGGAATGTCAGTTGTGGGGCTGAATGGATTTGACTGCGAGATGGCATCTGGCGCATCAGTGGTTGGAATTAAAAAATTATTAGAGGAAGAAATTATTAAAAAAGACGATGTCGTTGTAGGAATTTTAACTGGAAGGCAAAAAGATGCAATGCTTCCTGTTGACTATCATAATAATCCGCAAAACAAATTTGCCATACCTCCAAAAATTTAGCCTCAAAATAATATTTAATTTTAAAAGTTTTGAATTTACATCTCAAGCCTTAATAACTTGATTTGCAAAATAACAGTAACCAAGAGATGGTGTATAAAAAATAAAATGGATAGCCGATGTAGTTGTTCTAGAGAGATTTTTCGGAGGAAATCATGGTAGAATTTTGGGTTGAAGCATTAGCATTAGCTGTACTTCTTGGCTTATCAGGATTTTTTAGTGGTTTAGAAGTTGCACTTGTAGGAGTAAGAAAATCCAAAGTGATTCAATTACTAAATGAGGGAGTCAAAGGTTCAAAGGCACTACACAAACTCAAAACCAATCCAAGCTGGATGATGTCAAGTGTAAATCTTGGAAATAATTTGGTGAATGTTGGAGCATCTGCATTAGCTACAACCATGGCGATACGGATTTTTGGAGATGATGGATTGGGAATTGCAATTGGAATAATGACATTTTTAATCCTAGTGTTTGGCGAAATTACGCCCAAAACATATTGCAATGCAAATTCAACCAAAATTGCATTAAGATATGCTCCAATACTTTTAGGATTCAGCTATGTGTTTTATCCCATTGTAAAATTTTTTGAAATTATTACAAAAGGAGTGGTACGAATGACTGGAAGTAGTTACGTCCCGCCGCCAATAACTGAAGAAGATATCAAAGGAGTGATTGATCAGGGATTGGCAGAAAAAGCATTAGAAAAAGATGAAATGGAGTTAGTCCATGGTGCTCTGAAATTTGACGACACTGTAATTCGTTCGGTAATGACTCCAAGAACAAAGATGTTTACTCTAAGTGCTAAAACTTTACTTTTTGAAGCCCTTCCTCAAATTAATCAAAATGGATATTCTAGAATTCCAATTTACGGAACAAGTAAAGATGACATTATTGGATTTCTTCATGTTCGAGATGTCCTAAAAGAACTAGAAAAAGACAACAAGATGAAAAGTTTAGAACAAATCTCAAGAAAGCCTGTATTTGTATCTCAGGAAAAAATGGTTAGTGCTCTGTTAAAAGAGATGAAAGGAAGAAAGACACACATGGCCATTGTAGTTGATGAGCATGGAGGGGTAGAAGGCCTAGTTACTTTAGAGGATTTGATAGAAGAAATAGTTGGTGAAATTGAAGATGAAAGTGACCTTTCAAAACCTATAGGATATGAAAGAATTGATCAGGATACCATCATAACAAATGGAGATATTGAAATTGATAAAATCAATGAAATTTTTGAAACTCGGATTCCAGAAGGTGATGACTATGCCTCACTAAATGGATTGCTACATGAGAAATTACAAGACATACCACAAGCTGGAGATAAAATTGAGATAGAAGATCTTAGAATAATTGTAGAGAAGGTCTTCAAAAATATTCCTCAAAAAATTCGTATTGAGAAAATTAGGTCTTAATTGTTTTTAGAAAAATGCTCTTCTAGTTTTTGCTTTTTCTCTGCCATATTAAATATAGACTCTGTATGAGAAAACGCATCTTGATATGATTTCCCAAATAGCATTGACTGCATTAACAGATGGTTTTCCGGAATTACTATGCCTGTTTGGTCATCAGAGTACATCATTTGTATGGTATCTCCAATAGATGCCGTCATGTTTGCATGAATGTGAATCATGTTTGTGTCTGTAAAATTGAACCCCATAGTATCTGCATAATCTCGTACATCTTTTGTTCCTTTAGCAGTCCACAGAGTAGCAACACCGAATTCATCGGTAAAAACATCATGAACTTCAGAGGGACTAGGTGCAACATTCTGAAATCGAATGTCCATTATATGCAGATGCATCTGTCTTGTAGGAACTTTAATGGCTCTAACAAACAATGGGGAATCTTTTCCAAAATAGGTTTTAACATCTTCACCATGATGAGGTTTTTCTGTCATTTCGATGGTATCTATCACTTTTTTTTCTGTTTGCTCAACATCAGCCCATCTTCTCACCAAAGTAACATCAAAACGAATTATTTTTTCACCAAATTTTTCTCGAAGCGGTTCTAAAATCTTACCCATTCCAGTAACGTTGCAACTTCCTTGCATGACATGTTTTTTATTAATTGCCAAATCATAGTTTACACGAGAATTAAATAATAAATCCGATACTGCTTGATCACCTACCGTAGTTTCTCCACCTTGATAAATCGCCATGATATTTTTTGGTTCATAGATATTTTTTTTATTTTTATAACCATGTCCTTCAGGAGCCGCATCAATGACCAAATCACAATCATCTAGAGCTGATTCAACAGTTCCAGAAATTTCATAGTCTTTAAAATCATTCAATTTTCTTTCAGGTACAAATACATTTAATCCTCTAGATATTGCAAGATTTACTTTATCATCAGGGGAATACTTTCCAACACCAATTACTTGGATTTCTGGATCATCTTTTAGAAATGCAGTAATTCTACTACCTATAGAACCATATCCATTAATGAAAACCTTTTTCATGTTTTTGGTAAAATAGGACGGGTTTATTTAGATTTGATTTTGAAATTATTTTTTGGGAAGGATTCCTATCGAGTGGCAAAACCAGATATTTTGTATTCTAGATTTTGGCGGGTTTCTATTATTTTATCTACTAATTCATTTACATAAACATCAAGTTCTGTGGTCACTAAAATAACTGCATCATTCCCTAAAGGAAATGTTATTCGATTTACTTTGCCATACTGAGCCATCGCAAACCTTGGTGCACCAATTTTCAAACTCATCTTTTTACGATATTCCCATCTTTTTTGAGCTTCAGATAATGACGATTCAATTTCTTCTTGTTTAAAATATCCCTGTATTCCTTCTCTGAACTTTGCATGAATCTTTCCATCAAAGATAGCCACATACCTTATGTTTTGGTCAAGTTCCAGCACTTTATCCAAAAATTTTCCATAATCTTCTTGATTTACTATCTCTGACATTCCTATCGCCCAATTATTAGGAATATGTTCCTATACTTAACACCGATCATACTTAATGAAATTAGGCATCTCCACCAAATCATACCTTCGTCACCCTTTAGTCTCTCTGGAAAAATTACACACAAAGCGGGGGGTCTGCCTTTTTACTCTTTGTCGATAAACTCGTTAACACTTTAAAATAAATTGGGAAAAATCCATTTACTTAGATTTGACTTTTAGATTCTAAACTCTTTTGAGAATATACAATACGCTTAAGTTCATAGAGCATAATTAGGAAATCAAAGTAAGTATGGCTCAAGAAAAAAGAAGATCAGCTTGGTGGTATCTTTTACCAATACTTTTCGGCATTATTGGTGGGGTCATAGCATATTTTGTAATAAAACAAGATGATCCAATTAAGGCTAAGAATTGTCTAAAGCTAGGACTGGTTCTACTTATAATAGATATCATTCTTGGTGTTTCGGTTTTTTAAT
>PVMK01188733.1_pt1 | contig 30408 bp, 35 predicted proteins | sample 1853481 | NCBI WGS metagenome assembly PVMK01 (sample SAMN08533507, study PRJNA380276) | Marine sediment metagenome, whole genome shotgun sequencing project.
GCTCACATCATGAAAGGATCATGCGGCAGATCATAACTACACCTGTCACTGCCACCGGCATGGCAAAGCTTGATTCCGTATTTAATAGAACCATAACTAAAGAGACCGCATTGAAACAGTTCGGCCTTCCGGCAAATTACCGGTATATTCTTTTTGCCCCCACATTTAATGATGAACTGTCTGCTATTCCCTTTGTCATGGACAAAATAAATGAGGTCATACCTGACAATAATACAATAATGATCATCAAACTTCACGGTTCAGCCAAGCATGAATATAAAACCATGTACAAGAACCTGGTCCAAAAGGACCAGCGTGTAATTTTCGCTGATGAACATGACATTACACCTTTCCTTGCGCTGTGCGACATCATGATATCCGATGTATCTTCTGCCATGATGGAGTTTGCAGCTCTAGACAAGCCTCTTATTCTTTTCAACAACCCGAACTGGAAATCGTATCAGAATTACAATCCCAATGACATTGAGTTTGAATGGCGGGATATTGGATTACAGGTAACCAGCTTAGAGGAAATGAAGAATGCCGTCATTCGGAGCCTTGAAAATCCGAAAGAATTCTCAGACAAAAGAAAACTATATACTGACCAGCTTTTTGCAAACAAATATGGGGATGAAGCTGCAGAGAGAATTATAGAAGCAGCGATGGCGCTTTTATCTGATACAGTTAAAATCAAAGGCGCCGCATAAAAATTTATTGCACTGCATAAAATAGCTTTTCAGGATATCTCTTTAAAACTAGACAACTAAATTTCTTAACAATAAATATGAGATAATTCTTCATAATTTGAAACATAAACTGTTAGACACCACTCCCCAGCAAGGGTTATTCTAGGTAATGACTGCTATCATTCCTTATAATTACCTGCCCCCTACAGCTTACTCATTTCAATCGCTGTCTTAACCGCACGCTCTTTTTCTTTTCCCTTTTTATCTTTTGTCCAGAGCAAATATCTACCTGACGAACTGAGTTGCCCTAGCATTACAATCCTTTCAGGCTTTACCAGAATAAGGTTTAAAACTTTGCAGGCCTCCATCATTTTTTCACTCTTTTTCGCCCTTTTGGGAAGATATTCAAAATGCCTGGGATCGTCCGGAGTAACTACTTCGGCAGTTCCCCAAAACTGCAGACCTTTGTAGGGCATGCGCTGGTTATGAAGCGCAAGCGCTACTTTTTTGTTCTTTTTAAGGTGATTAAACTTTTTAGTATAGTTTTCAGAATAGATGATCACCGTAAGGTCTTCTCCAACTTCGTACCTCACAGAAGTTGCACGAGGATCATTACTGCTGCAGGTACAAAGCACACAGTACTTGTGCTTTTTTAGATACTTTTCTATTTCCTGTTTTATTTTCCCCATTTGCCTGCTCCTTAATTAATTATTATCTGAATGATCTTTTATGTGTATGTAATTCTTTAGGCTGTCTCCAGACTAACACAAGGTTACTTTATCCCTCCCCATAAAACCTTGATTTTACCTTCCCCCCCTCCGTTTTATTCCCCCAGCCAAAATTCTCCATTTAATACCTTGAAAATTTCCAGCGCCAAATTTTCACAAACCTGCACATATTTCGGCAATCATATTAAGTATATTGTTTGATTTTTCTGATCGTGACTGAGCAAATCCGTGCAGAACCCCCGGCACATGAACATACCTGCAATCATTACCAGCTGCTTTAAGTTTTTGAGCATAGGCCTTTCCCTCTGAGCTGAGCGGATCAAACTGCGCAGTAACCACCAGTGCTGGAGGCAGGCTGTCATGTCTTTCCGCAAGAAGAGGTGATACCAATGGATTTTTTGCTTCATCCAGTTTAGTTAAGTAAAGGCTCCGCATCCAGTCAAGTGATTCCGTGCTTAGAAAATAACCCGTTCCAAAATTCAGGTGAGACTCTGTCTTAAAGCCTGACAGATCAGTTACCGGATAAAGTAATATCTGGGCCCTGATGCTCGGACCGTTTCTGTCTCTTGCCATCATGCTAATCGAGGCGGCAATTGTAGCTCCTGCGCTGTCTCCTGCCAGAACAATTTTATGTTCATCAATATCCAGGCCGGATTCACCTGCAGCAAGCCATTGAAGCACAGCATATCCCTGTTCGAGCGGAATTGGAAATTTTACTTCAGGAGCAAGTGAATACTCAACCGATACAACGACTGTACTGGAAACTTTAGCCAGTCTCCTGCAAAAATTATCATGAGTAGCAATAGAGCCTGAAACCCAGCCCCCTCCATGAAAATAAAGAATTACTGGGTAATTTTTTATTCAAGGAAGGCCTGTAAATCCGCACAGGAACAAATCCTGCGGCCCATTCAACTTTTTTATCTTCAAAATGATCTATGGGTTCAGGTTTTCTCTGACTGCGAATCAAAATACCATCCATTGTTTCTCTAAATTCTTCAGGAGTATAATCAAACGCACTTTTCTCACTACCAAAAGAATTGACTATCCGTAAAATAATGGCAGAAGAAAAATCGATCCGGCCATACGGCGTATAAGTTACAAAATGGTAGACTGTCCCTATACCGATAAGTAAAACGCAAAGTACAGATGTCAGGATTTTCATTAACCATCTCCTTAAATTTATTAGTTGTCTAAAATTTTTCAACCCGAAACTAACACAAACAAAAACCAGGCTGATTTATTATTTTTTTACCTCTTCTTATTCTTTTTTAACGCTACCGACTTTACATCTCTCTTGTCAAGGTAAAGATACAGTTAAGTACAGAAAGGTTAATTTTTTAAAATAAGGTAATAAACAAACCCTAAATCTACCATTAAGTAGATCCTCTGTTTTTTTCAGTTTTACTTTTCTACAGTTAATGATAAAGATAAAGTTATGAAACGCAGACTTGTTGCCATATTTATAACTGTATTTTTTCTCGCATTCGGGATGAGCTTTGTGTCACCCGTACTCCCTTTACTGCTTAAGAAAATCGGGGCCTCTTCTGCTTCTATCGGTCAGATCCAAACTTCCTATTTTCTATCATTTACCCTGACAACACTTCTTCTTGGACGCTTAATTGATAAAGTAGGATCAAAAATACTGATCATCTGCGGGCTTTTTATTTTCGGTATGGGTTTTCTGGTTATGCCGTTCTTGACCGGACCATCACTTTTTTATCTAATCCGGACCATACAGGGGATAGGAACCGCACTCCTTTTTGCACCAACTGAAGCAGCCATTAATATCATTTCTCCCCCTGAAAAACGAGCCACAAACATGGGGATTTACGGTATTGTGTTTGCTGTAGGGTTTGCAATCGGACCCATAATCGGCACAAGTCTATATGCCATTAATTTCCAAATGCCCTTTTTCTTCGGCAGCTCCTGTTGTTTAGTTGCTATTATGGTTCTGCTCTTTGGATATGATAACGTTCCTGTCCCGGTTAAAAAAAGCGAGTGGGGGTTTTCAAGGATGATCGGACTCCTGATTGTCCCCCTTGCAGCTGGAGCCTGTTACGCAGTAGTTGAAGTATCAATAGGGACTTTCCTCTCTCTATACCTGGCAGAGCTTGGCATCTGGAGTAAAAAAATCGGAATTGTTTTTACCGTTTTTGCAGCAGGCGGAATAGTATCACCATACCCTGCCGGCAAACTTGCTGACAAACTGGGGAAAGTTGCTGTCTTAAAAGGCTGTGCAGTTCTTCTTTTTATTACAACCTTGAGTTTTAATTATCGACAGCTATCTTTCCATCTGTGTTTTATGTTTTATGGTTGGTCTGGTTGCCGGAGCTCTGTACCCAATAGCTCTTGCCCATATCGCTGATATAGTCACCCTGGATAAAATGGGCAGGGCAAATGCTTCTTTCAGTTTCTTTTATGGGCTGGGATGTATCGCGGGACCACTCATTACCGGATGGGTCATTGAATTTTCCTCAATAAAAGCATTATTTTACCCAATGACCGTTTCAACACTATGTCTGGTTATCATAATGTTTTTTCATACTTCAGATAAAACTAAAATACAGGCTGAGCTGAAAACCTGACAGAAAACATGTCCTGAATGCCTGCGAATTCCCACTTAACTTCCTGTTATTTCCATAGTTATTTTAACAATGCTTAATTAAATATATTTAAAAATCAGCGATAATTCCCTCTGCCCCTCCAAATTACCCACAAAAAAATTATTATGAGTACCATCTGGTCATACTCAAAAAAATTGGCTATATATACATATAAGAGAATCCAAACAGTCAATTTATACTGAATTCCATTAAAACGAGCAAATAAGAGGAGGCCATTATGATAAGGTTGCAAAGATCAAGAAAAATTAAACGCCATAACAAGACAAATGCCCTGGAATATGCAAAAAAAATAGCTGGGCTGGCAAACAACATTGATAACAGTGTGGAATTTAAGGTTTTTATTGGCTTATTTTGTTCCGTAGAAACAGTATTCTGGATCGGAGATTTTGAGGGTCTGGCTTCGCTGGAAATCACTTTACAAAAAATTGAGTCTGACCCCAGGTGGAAAGATTTTTTTGAAAAAACACCAAATGACATATTTGTCGAGGGTTCAGCTCAGGAATCTGTTATGCAGCTGGTATCCTAAATAACGACTTAACTAAAATCTGAAAGGAATATTATGAGCATATCTATTAAAGACTTAATCAAGATGCTTAACCGCGATCTGGAGTTGGAATATTCAGCTGCAATTCAATATATTAATCATGCTGCGGTTATGAAAGGCGCTGCCTATGGTGATATAATCAAGGAGATTAAAATACATGCAACAGAAGAGATACAGCACGCCATGCTATTGTCTGACCAGATTGATTTCCTCGGCGGGACACCCTCAATTCAGGTAGGGGATATTTTAACCTCCGGCGAAAATATAGAAATGCTCAGACAGGACCTTGCCGGTGAAGAAGATGCCATCCGCAGATATAAAATACGAGTTGAACAGGCAGAAGAGTTAAAAGAATTCGCACTCTCCCAGCATTTGCGCACAATCCTTGCGATGGAGCAGGAACATGCCATGGATTTACAGCAGGCCCTGGGAGATTAAACCAATCTTTTATAAAAGGAGTTCATTATGAAAGTAACAGTCGATCCAGATATCTGTGTAGGATGTGAAATGTGTGTTGACAGCTGCCCTGAGCTGTTTGAAATGCAGGACGATATTGCTATAGTTAAAAAGGCAGTCGTACCGGAAAACCTTCAGGAAGCATGCCGCAATGCTGCTGAAGAATGTGCAGTTGAGGCAATTATCATCGAAGAGTCATAAATTAATTTTAATTTTTAATTTTCCATTTTTCAACTGCAAAAAGAAGCGTCAACATCGTTCCAGCAGTATTCTGCTAAACAAACGAAGATGTTGTTTAATCATTTACAAGGGAGACTTTTATCATGACAAACAAAATCGAATGGAAAAGTGATCTTAACCTTGCTATTCAAACAGCAAGTGCTGAAAACAAATATGTCTTTGTGGATTTTTTTAATCCCGGCTGAATTGGTTGCCAGCAAATGGATACAGTTACGTATCCTAATTCTGAGCTTATTGCAGCCATCCATAAATACATCGTTCCTGTAAAAATACCATCAGAAGATGAAAAACTTTTAAAAAACTTCCGGGTGAAGTGGACACCGACCCTGATTGTTCTCGACCAGGAAGGACAGGAACATCATCGTATTCTTGGGTTTATGGATTCAGCTGAACTTATCCCGTCATTGCTTCTGGGTATAGCCAAATGCTGTTTTGATGCAGACCAGCTGGAAAATGCGCAAAACCACCTTAATTTAATAATTGAAAAATATGCGAATAGCTTTGCAGCACCTGAAGGATTGTTTTTAAAAGGGGTGTGCAGCTTCAAACAATCCCATAAACCCTCTATTCTAAAAAAGACCTATGAACAGCTTTACGAAAGTTATCCAGAGAGCACATGGTGCAAAAGAGCATTTCCATACCACCTCCTTTGATCAGGTTAAAGTGATTAAAAATAAAAACCGCAGCTATTGCAGCACACCGCTTTTAGCTTTTGAATTTATAGCTTCCCAACTTTACTTTAGTTATTGTAAATAAGTTATTTATTGCTTATACTGTTTGGATTAAGACGATAAAAAATCCTACTACCCGGAGATCCTACTGATGAAAGTTCCTTTGCTGGACCTGAAACCCCAGTACCAGTCAATAAAAGACCAAATAATGTCTTCACTCGACGAAGTAATCACCAGTCAGGGTTTCATTCTGGGGACCCAACGTTGAAAAACTGGAGCAGGAAATCGCCGCTTACTGCGAAGCAGAATATGCAGTGGGGGTAAATTCAGGCTCTGATGCCCTGCTGCTTTCCATGATGGCACTGGACATAAAACCAGGTGACAAAATAATAACAACCCCATATACATTTTTTGCTACTGTGGGCTCTATCTGCCGACTGAATGCAGTCCCTTTGTTTGCGGACATTGATCCTGTAACCTATAACATTGACCCGGTTAAGCTTGAATCCCTTATTGACTCTCTTTCTGAGCAGGAAAAAACTAAGTTAAAAGCCATCATACCTGTCCACCTGTACGGCCAGTGCGCTGACATGAAGCCCATACTTGATATTGCAAAAAAATATAATATCGCAGTCATCGAAGATGCTGCCCAGGCTTTGGGTGCTTCCTGCAGTATTAACAATGAGGTGAAGAAATCATGCTCAATGGGAGATTTCGGCTGTCTTTCTTTCTTCCCCTCCAAAAACCTCGGTTGTTTCGGTGACGGTGGAATGGTAACCGTAAAAAATGAGGACACAGCAAAGAAGTTAAAAAGTCTTAGAATGCACGGAATGGGTGAAACATATTTTCATCAGCATGTGGGTATGAATGGAAGGCTGGATGCTCTTCAGGCTGCTGTACTTCTGATAAAACTGCCGCACCTTGACTCCTGGGCAGAAAAACGGGCTGAAAATGCCGGGCTATACAAGAAACTTTTTGAAGAACAGGGGCTGCTTGAACATATCTCTCCTCCACAAACAGGAGAAGGCTTTAATCACGTATTTAACCAGTTCGTGATCAGAGCAAAAGACCGTGACGAACTAAAAAAACATCTTATAAGCAAAGAAATAGGATGCGCCATATATTATCCTCTTTCACTTCACATGCAGGAATGCTTTAAATTCCTGGGATACAAAAAAGGTGATTTTCCCGAATCAGAAAAAGCTTCAAACGAGACTCTTGCACTCCCGGTTTTTCCTGAGCTGGAAAAAGAGCAGATAGAATATGTTGCTAAACAGATAGGAATTTTTTATAAGCAATAGCAAAACTGCCATAAGAATTTAAAAACGTTTTTAATCCTCATCTTTACTATAAACCGCAGTTACATTGGTGGAAATTCCTCCCCTTGGCCGCCATCTGGTAGTAATTTCCATAAACTTTGGAGAGCAGGCCTTGACCATGTCATCAAGAATCCTGTTTGTAATATCTTCGTAGAATATTCCTTTATTTCTGAACTGCTGCAGATAATATTTAAAGCTCTTAAGCTCAATACATTTTCTGTCCGGAATATAAACTACGATAACCTCTCCGAAATCAGGCTGCCCAGTTTTCGGACATACCGAAGTAAATTCAGGCGCTTCTATCTCAATCTCATAATCACGATTTGGATTAGGGTTAGCAAAAACCTCAAGTAGTTTAACCCCTGTCTTTTTTATGGCTGGTTTTCTTTTTACAGTCATTATTTTTCCTAAAATATATTATCTTCTTCTATTGAAATTCCGCATTAGGGTAAAGGACAAGGTTTCAGGATGGAGCCCAAACAACTTTATAATAAGTTCTCATTTTGACATTTGAAAAATTTGAATTTTTTATTCGATAACATCTCCAACCTCATAACCATTCTTTTCTATCACATCCACAAGACGTCCCACATCGCATTTTTTCAGGCGAAAGAAACAGATATTACCTTCTTCTTCAGGAAGACTTCCCATCCCCACACTTATTATCTCACCACCCTCTGCCTTGATCAGACGAGACAGGTCTTCAAAAGCTTCCGGTTTTTCACCAAGCATAACATCAATTCTCGAGCTGGTCTGTAGTACACCCATAATCTCAATAAAAGTAGCAAGAATATCACCCACAGTGATGATCCCAACCAGTTTACCCGCATCAAGAACAGGAAGCCCTCCAATTCTGTAATGATAAATAAGCTTTGCCGCGTCCTCAAGGTTATCTTCAGGACCAATAGTTCTTGGCTCCCGATTCATAACCTCTTCAATTTTCATATCCTTTCCGCCAGGCAGCAAAAGAACCTGCCTAATGTCAGACTCAGACAGAAAACCTACGAATTTTTCACCTTCCACAACAGGAAGGTGCCGGATTGAGTTCTGATGCAGCACGTTCAAAACATCCAGAACATTAGCATCAGGACTGACCGTAATTACTTTTCGCGCCATTCTTCTGTTTATTTTCACATTAAACTCCTTTAAAACATTATCAATACGAACAATGTTATATTTTTTCTATAAACATGTCAAACATTTCGCCGGAATATTATAAACAAAATACTAAGTATCCCCTCTTATTTGACGATAAGTCAAATATAAGACAAAACATTATCTCATCGCAATAAAGAGCCCAAAATATGTGCAGTTATCGAGAGACAAGGCCGGACTATAGACTGATCCCCTTTATGCTGTGCGAAGGAAATTCAATCAACTTTTTCCTCTCATCATCAGCAGACAAAAACGTGATAAACTTCATAGTTGAAAAAGCGACTGCTACAGTTCTGATCTTTTTGCTGACAGTCTTTCTGCTGCAATTGATTTTATAACAATAGAAAAAAATTACTACATTACATAAGGTACCTAAAATCCGTTAGCTCTTCAAAAGAATCTTTCCTGGTCTTTCATCTGTAAAGACTTTATCCTTCACAACCCATCTTCCATTCACCATGACACTCAAAATACCATCTGGATATTGATGAGGATCATCATAGGTCGCACGATCAACAATTTTGTCCAGATCGAATATAACAAGATCTGCTTTTAAACCTTTTTTTATCTTACCGCGATCCGCTATGCCAAACTTTTCTGCGGGAAATGCTGTCATCTTATTTACTGCTGTTTCAATCTCAAACAGTTTTTGTTCCATCGCATACTTCTTTATAAACCGGGGAAATGTCCCGAAAGCTCTGGGATGCGGCTTTCCTTTTGAAAGAGGGCCGGCAGTTCCCCATACCGATGCGTCGGATCCCGGCATAACGTATTCTTTTTTCAAAATCTCTCTTAAGTTATCCTCATTCATACTAAAAAAGATGGCGTCAATATCCAACTCCTCTTCAACCAACAGGTCAAAGAGTGTGTCCTTTACAGGCTGCCCCCTTAGTTGCGCAGCCTCACCCACAAATTTACCTTCAAGGTATCTGTTTTTTTCCGTTACTACCCTTGCGATCATAATTGTTTCCGCAATCTCTTTTTCAGTAACCGTCTCAAGCATCTCTGAAAAAATTTTTTCTCTGTTTAAACCGAGTCTTATTCTTTCAATTTCCGCATCTGCTCCGCCGGCACAGGCCCAGGCAGGAAAAATTGCGTCAAGGCCGGTGCTTCCCGCTATATAGGGGATACCTGTCGGCCGCAACATCCATTCCTTCATCAAGGGCCCGCTCTATCTTTTTAAAGACAAGAGGGAGCTTGTGCCAGTTTTTTTCTCCCATAGTCTTTAAGTGTGATATCTGCAAAGAAACACCCGACTCTTTTGCTACGGAAATCACCTCATCAATCGCATCAATTAAATAATCACCTTCACTTCTGATATGTGATGTGTAAACACCATTAAACTCTTTTACGATATGGTTAAGTTCAATCAGCTCATCCTGCCCGGCATAAACACCCGGTGGATAAATAAGCCCGCTTGAAAGCCCCCAGGCTCCTTCTTTCATTTCTTTTTCAAACAAAACATTCATCTCCTTTTTTTCAGAAGCTGATGCTTTCCTGTTTTCATAACCCATTACAGCGCCCCTTAAGTTCCCGTGACCGATAAGCGGTAAAATATTTAAGGGGAGACCTTTTTGTTCAGCAACCTGCCTGTACTCCTTAAAATCAGCCCAGTTGATATCAACACCAAGAGCTTTTACACTTTTTTTACGCTGTTTTTTATAGTCCCCCAAAAGCGGAGCGGCAGAAAGCCCGCAGTTACCGCACACCTCGGTTGTAACCCCCTGTTTTATCTTTGATCCACCCGGAGGTTCAGCCAATATATTAAAATCGGAATGGGAGTGTGCATCAATAAAGCCCGGACATAAAAAATAACCGCGGCCGTCAAAGATTTCTCTTGCTTCAATACTTTCGATCTGGCCTACCTCAACTATAGAATCTCCTTTAATCCCCACATCCGCAACTTTTGCTTTTTGACCGGTACCATCAATAACAGCTGCACCTTTAATTAAAACATCAAACATAAAAATCTCTTTTCAAAAAATAAAATCCTAAAAAATAAAATCAGATTTTTCTTGATAAAAAATCGTCTACATTATAAATAAAAGAGTCAACAACAAAATTATTATTTTGAATTATTCCAGTTTACAAAAGAGACTGAAATAATAAATTAAACAGCAACAGGATAAGTACATATAATCAACACCCATTTTGACCGTACCAAAGATTTTTAAATTCAGTCAAGCATAAATTTTAATCCTTTATGACAGGCTGGATCGTCTTTTTATGAATTATATATACACTATCGCTGTTTGTCCCTAATATTGATGATGAATCTTAACAATACTTATTCACTAAAATTACATAGAGTTTTTTTGGAAACAATTCACAAAAATGTTATTTTAAAAACTTTTAAACCAAATAAAAATATGAGACTTTTAAAAATTTGCCCACACTTTATCATAACTATCCTAACTTTTTTTTTATTTCTCTTCTGCGGATGTTCACACTACAGGCTTCCGCCCCCTGCTGCCTTCAATTTAGAAGAAATTGACACTACCCCTATAAAGGGGAAGATAATAGTTATCGATCCAGGCCACGGAGGAATCGAAAAAGGAGCAGTGGGCTTAAAAGGCTTAAAAGAATCTGAAGTAAATATTGGGGTTGCCCTTCATCTCTGGAGTCTTTTAAAAGCAGCCGGCGCAGAACCTGTCCTTACCCGTTACATTGATTCAAGCGTATACAAAGGAGAAGACTTTACCCTGAAAAAAGACCTGCAGTCACGTGCTGAAATAAGCAACACGCATGGTGCAGATCTTTTCCTAAGCATTCATCATAATGCATCCGAAAACAACAAGAGCCTAAATGAACTTATAATCTTCCATAAAACATCTGATTCAGGCAGGTCACGTGATGCAGCACAATCAATCATCAAAAGATTAAAACCAAAAATTGTCTCCGACAGAGCATCAGTCCTTCCTGGGAATTATCATGTCCTTAGAAATACAGAAGCAACCGCAATACTGGGAGAAGCATCTTTTATCTCCAGCAAAGCAAACGAAAAAGAGCTTTCATTTCAAAGAACATCAATGCGAGAAGCAAAGGGTTACTTCCTTGGAATAGTTGACTATTTCAGTAAAGGTGTCCCTAAAATAACCCTAGTTGAGCCAGAAAATATTATCCTTAAAACAGCAGAGCCTTTATTGAGCGCCCGTATTGATCCCGGCAATAAAAATACTTCTGTATCAAGAAAAGATACTATCCTGACACTTGACAACAAAAAAATCGAGTCATTTAATTATGACAACCAAACAATCTCATTCATCCCGGACAACCCATTATACAACAGCACTCACACCTTCTGCCTTACAGCAAGGAACAGTAACGGGAACATTTCAAAAGAGGAATGCTTCTCTTTTAAGGTTTCACTTGCCCCGGCAATAATTATAGCCAGACCGCTCTTCTCATCTCTTCCTGCTGATGGAACTGCCAGAAACCCTGTTGATATTGAAGTTTTTGACAGGCTCGGAAGACCAGTCGCTGACAATACGGAAATAACGATTTCCCCATCAGGCGGCTTTTTTCTGCAAAGAAGTGTGTTTACAAAATCTGGAAAAGCACGTGCAATCTTTATCTCTCCAGAAAAACCGCAAAAAGTACAGCTAATTGCAGCCGCAGGCAAAGTCACATCAGAATCATCAATAAACTGTGGTAACGTAACAAACTCTTACTTTATGGCAACCTTGAGAGACCCATTCGGTCGTCCTGTTGCCAACGCAGAAATGTTTAAAAATAAAATACTTTCTGGCCTTTCAGACTCAACAGGTTTTGTATATGACAATTCGACAACAAACGGTAAAATCTGTTATGAATTAAAAAAAAAGGGGTACTACCAAAGCACAATATGCCCGGAACTTAAACACGGCAGAACAACCTTAGGTAATCTGATATTAAAACCTGTCGATAATGGAACCTTCTTTAACAGAAAAATAATCCTTGATCCGGCAGGAAAAGACAAATCGACTTTGCCGCTTATACTTGAGCTTAAGCGAAAAATTGAGGATGCCGGAGGAAAAGTAATTTTATCCTGGTCAAATGGAACTCCACCATCTAAAGCAAAAAGGGCAAACATGGCCTCATTAACAGATGCTGATATTTTTATTTCATTTGAAAATTCCAAAAAAATATCGATCGGACATTATTTCAGAAGTGAAAAGGGGAAACAGCTTGCAGACAAAATATGTTTTCAACTGGGTAAAATATTTAAGAAAATAAAATGCAAAACAAAAGACTCCACTGAATACGTTTTGGTACACACACCCATGCCAGCTGTATTAATAAAACTCCCCAATCATGTCCTGAAAAATCCCCACCCCTTATCCATTGCCTTATACAATTCATTGCTTAGCTTTTTCATAGACAAATGCCCTCCACGTATAAATTAAATAATTACATTCATGTTCATATTTTTATTTTATTCTATTTTATTCTATTTTATTCTATTTAAACTAATATAGAATTATTTTTTGACAATATAATTATAATTTGATATGCTTTTATAGTTAATAAAAGTTCTATGCACAGACTAAAATAAAAATTGGCATCTTTAAATTTATAAATAAAGGTTTAAAAAAAAGTGCCCACAAAAGATAAAAATGCGCGAAAAAGCTGCTTTGACTGGGGACAAGGCTCAATTTTTATAATACAGACCCTGTTAATACCCCTCTCATATTACATCGCCTTTCATCTCAGGTTTGATTTTAATATTCCTTTTGAACAATTTGATAACTTTTTAAAAACTCTTCCAATAATAATCGTTGTAAGGCTTATAACCTTTTATTATATGGATATGTTTGACGGGTGGTGGAGATATGTAAGCATAGAAGACCTGACAAAAATAGCTATGGGTGTTGTGGTAAGTTCTGTATGCTTCATTCTCTCGGTGGTATTTATCTACGGACTATCCGGTTTTCCGCGTTCAGTCTTTATTATGGATACTATATTTATTTACGTAATGCTGGGCGGCGTACGAATCATAACAAGGCTCGTAATAGAGAAATATGAGGCGGGCAAAACACAAAGGTGAAAAAAAGAACATACTCATCGCAGGCGCGGGCAGAACCGGCATAACAGTATTAAACGAAATACGCAGCAACAACGAACTCCACCTTAACCCTGTCGGATTTATTGATGATGACCCTGCAAAAAAGGGACATAGAATAAGAAACCTGCCTATTCTTGGAACACATCATGACATACCAGCACTTGTCAAACTCCACAATATAGACGAAATACTCATATCAATGCCTTCCGCACTCTTCAAAGACCTCCAGGAAATATTTAAATCCTGCGACAAGGCAAACATATCATATAAAACCCTTCCAGGCATCTCAAAGGTATTAGGAGGCAAAACATTTGTCAGTCAGATGCGCGATGTTAAACCGGACGAGCTTTTGGGCAGGCCGGCCGTATCATTTAATAACAAGACAGATCCGCTTACAAACGACCTCACAGGCGAGACAATACTTGTAACCGGTGCAGGCGGCTCAATCGGTTCCGAACTCTGTAGACAGATTGCAGAATTTCGGCCGAAAACACTTATCATGTATGAACGCAATGAAAACAACCTTTACTATAAAGATATTGAAATAGAAAAAAAAGTCCCGGGTTTAAAAATTGTGTCCGTTATCGGCGACATCCTTAATCGAAACAAATTCGCCCGCATACTGGAAAAATATAAACCCAGCATTATCTACCATGCAGCAGCCTACAAACATGTACCTCTCATGGAAAGGGATCCCGCAGAAGCTGTAAGGAACAACTTTTTCGGCTCAAAGGTTCTTAGCGACCTTTGCGTAGAATATAATGTAAAAAAAGTCGTCTTTATCTCAACCGATAAAGCGGTTAATCCTTCCAGCGTAATGGGTTCCACCAAGAGAATGACTGAAAAACTCCTTCAGACCTATAAAAACACCTCTGTTAAATTTATCTCAGTGAGATTTGGAAATGTCATTGGGAGCAGCGGAAGCGTTATACCGCTTTTTAAAAAACAGCTCAGCACTGGCGGCCCAATCACCGTTACTCATCCAGAGACCACAAGATTTTTAATGACCATTCCAGAAGCTGTTCACCTGGTACTGCTGGCAGGCTCAATGGGAAGCGGCAAGGAGATATACCTGTTGGATATGGGAAAACCTGCTAATATTACTAAACTTGCTGAACACCTGATTGAACTTTCAGGCCTGACGCCCTATAAAGATATTAATATTGAGTTCATCGGATTGAGAGAAGGAGAAAAGCTCCACGAGGAACTCTACTGGGAGGGGGAAGATATATTGCCTACCCGGCACAATAAAATAAAATGCCTTAACAAAACAGATTTCGACATCTCAGCGTATGAAAAACAGACTGAAGAAATGAACAAACTTATTGGAGAGCCAGAAGACAATAGAGGAAAAATTCGTCAGTTACTTAAAAAAATGGTGCCCGAAGCAACAATATCCAAACAAAAAGCACATTGACCCATACCTCAAACATAAACAAAAAATTTCCGGTATCACATCAAGAGTCCTGCCAAAATTAAAATTCATTAACAAACTGAGAATATAACTATTCAAGTATACGTTTTAAACTGTCAGTAATATAGTCAATATCTACACGTTTCAGGTTACTATAAAATGGCAGGGCAATTGACCTGTCTGATACAGACTCTGAAACCGGGAAATCACCTCTTTTATAGCCAAACTTCTTTTGATAAAACGGCTGCAGATGAATAGGAATAAAATAAGTACTGCATGAAACACCTCTCTGCTGCAGTTTTTTCATGATAATGTCACGGTCTTTTCTATTAAAATCCTTTTCAAGCTTTATCACGTAAACAAACCAGCTCTTCTTAACATTGGGAAGTGATGAGAGAGAAGTTATAGAACTAATTAAGCTGATCTTCCGGTTATAATACTGGGCCACTCTTTCTCTTTTATTAATAATATCTTTAAGCCGCTGGAGCTGGGCAATACCAAGCGCACAGTTAATATCGCTGAGCCGGTAATTATACCCAAGCCTTAAATGACCCGCAACTCTGTTATCTGGATCACGGCCCTGATTCCGCATGCTGCGGCACATGTCATACATCTTTTTACTGTCAGTTAAGATAAGACCGCCTTCACCTGTTGTAATCTGCTTATTCGGGTAAAACGCAAACACCGCCGCATCTCCAAAAGAACCGGCCATCTTTTTTTTCTTCCATCTCCTTTTTTTTAGGCCTTCAGGACTTACATATTCAGCACCTATTGCCTCGCAGCTGTCCTCAATCAGTCTAAGATTATATTTACTGGATATATCGTACAGAGAGTCCCAGTCAGCCGGATGCCCAAAAACATCAACAGCGAGGATTGCTTTAACCTTCCCCTCCCTCTTCTTTTTCATTATCTCAGCAGTAATCGAGGGAGATATATTCAGAGTTTCTTCATCAATATCAGCAAATACAGGACGAGCTCCCTCAAAGAGAAGACAATTTGCAGAGGCAATAAAGCTGTAAGGAGTTGTTATCACTTCATCACCTTTCGAGATATTAAGTGACCTCACAATGAGATGCAGCCCGCTTGTCCCGCTATTAACCGCTACAGAGTACTTTCTCCCTGCAACGTCAGCCCCCAGCTTCTCAAACGCCTCAAGTCTCGGTCCAAAAGACAGGTCAGAACTCTTTAAAACTTCCGTTACGGCTTTTCTCTCTTTTGAAGTAATATCAGGACTTGAAAGAGGAATTCTCATTTTCACTAACTCCTATTAATTAATAAAGATATGCCTTTATTTTTCATCTTTGTCTGTTTCATTTTTAGATTCTATGCTTTATAATAAAAAATCTTATCACAATTTAAGATATTATAAAATAAAAACAAACCCCTAACACCTGTGTAGTTAAATGAACATAAACACTTTCAAAAAAATTCCTGAATTCTTTAAAACAGATTATCCCCTCACACCTCTAACAAGGATAAAAACAGGGGGTATGGTCCGATATTATGCTCAAGTAAATACACTTGAAAACCTGAAACAGACCATTACTTTTTCAAAGGAAAATGACCTGCCATTTTACGTGCTTGGAAATGGCTCCAATGTGCTGATTAATGATGATGAATTTAAAGGGATCGTAATAAGCCTCGGAGATGAGTTTAAATCCTTTTCATTTGACTATAAAGAAAATAAGATATTTGCGGGTGCAGGCACATCCCTTATGCAGCTCGGCTCTAAAATTGCTGAGCACGGACATGAAGGATATGCGTATATGGGCGTTATCCCTGGAACGGTTGGCGGAGCCCTAACAATGAACGCGGGCATTAATGATGATGAAAAAATACAGAACCATTTTTTATCAGCACTCATACTTGATCCCGAAACCTTAAAGGAAGAAGAGTTTCCGCTTGAGGCAATGGACTTTGGCTACCGGAAAAGCGCGATTCAGACCTCAAGTAAAATAATAATAGAAAGCACCTTTTTGCTGCCTGAAAAAATTGACCGGCCAACAAAAAAAGCCCGTGAAGCTTTAAAACAGCTTATTGATCTTCGTCGCAGCAAACAACCCCAAAACAGCCGGACCTTCGGATCAACATTCAAAAACCCAAAAGCCAGCCGCCGTTCCGCTGGCTGGCTGCTTGAGAAATCCGGCATGAAAGAAGTAAAATCAGGAGGAGCTATGGTAAGCAGAGAGCACGCTAACTGGATAATAAACTTAGGCAACGCAACAAGCAGTGATATAAAGAATCTTATAGAGACAGGACAAAAACGTGTATTTGAAGAATTTGGTATATCACTTGAAAGAGAAGTAATCCTTCTACCTGAAGACATATTCGGCAGATAATACAAAGATAGTTATTTATATTGAAAGATATATCTTTCATGAATCATATTAGTATTTAAGCTGATTTCACAGCAAACTTTATGTTTATTTTAAGCATTTAGACCAATTCTTTAATTGATATAACGCTAATATATTGATATATAATATGTCTAGGCTTACTCAAATCATATTAATATTATGAGGATTAATTAAATGTCTGAAAAAGAATTTAAAAAAAGAATACTCTGTATAGGTGCAGGTTATGTTGGCGGCCCCACAATGGCAATGATAGCTGCAAAATGTCCGCAGTATGAAGTAACCATAGTTGATATCAACGCGGATAGAATCGACGCATGGCAGACGGACGATCTGCCCATCTATGAACCGGGGTTACTTGAAGTAGTTAAACAGGTCCGGGGTAAAAACCTTTTCTTCTCAACAGAAATAGATGAAAACATAAAAAAAGCAGATATTATTTTTGTATCTGTTAATACTCCCACAAAAACCTATGGTGAGGGAGCTGGAAAAGCTTCGGATCTCCAGTTTCTGGAAAAAACGGCACGAAATATCATCAGTGCTGCAGAATCGGACAAGATCATCGTAGAAAAAAGCACCCTGCCGGTGAGAACAGCCCATGCAATGGAGCGTATCCTGAACACCAATGACAAAAATATCCATTTCGACATTCTTTCAAACCCCGAGTTTTTGGCTGAGGGCTCAGCCATTGCTGACCTAGAAAACCCTGACAGGGATCCTAATCGGATCTCGGGAAACGGAAAGTGGAATAAAAGCCAGAAACGAAGTTGTGGAAATTTATGCCAACTGGATCCCGAGAGAAAAAATTATCACCAGTAACTTATGGAGTGCAGAACTTTCAAAACTGGTGGCAAACGCCTTTCTTGCCCAGCGCATTTCATCCATCAACAGTATTTCCGCTCTATGTGAAAAAACCGAGGCAAACATAACAGAAATCTCAAATGCAATCGGAACCGATTCAAGAATCGGCAATAAATTTTTAAATGCCAGCGTAGGATTTGGCGGTTCATGTTTTAAAAAAGACATCTTAAACCTGGTTTATATATGCGAATCCTATGGACTCAATGAAGTCGCAAAGTACTGGGAAAGCGTTGTTGAAATAAATGACTATCAGGAAAAACGTTTTGTAAAAAATATGATCACCCTAATGTTCAATACGATTTCAGACAAGAAGATTGCTCTGTTTGGTTTTGCTTTCAAAGCAAACACGGGTGACACTCGCGAATCACCGGCAATATATGTTGCGCGCCATCTGACAAACGAACACGCAAAACTGGCCATAACCGACCCAAAAGCTATTGGGAATGCAAAAGAAGATTTAAAACCATACTTAAAAGATGCCCAATCATCTGTGCTATTCACAGAAGACCCCTATGAGGCAGCGAAAGATGCCCACGCTATTGCAATACTTACAGAATGGGATGAATACAGAGACCTTGATTATAAAAAGATATTTGAATCCATGGAAAAACCTGCTTTCATTTTTGACGGCAGGGACATCCTTGACCATGTAAAACTTTTCAAAATCGGCTTCAACGTATCTGCAATCGGGAAACCGCTGATGAAACATTTTTAATTCTAACCATAAATATGTCCAGAAAAATTCTCATAACAGGAACAGCAGGTTTTATAGGTTATCACTTTGCTGAAAAAGTGCTGCTACGCGGCGATGTAGTAATAGGTCTAGACAATATTAATGATTATTATGACACTGACCTTAAACTTGGCAGGCTCAAAGAATCAGGTATCTTCTCAGAAGAAATAAAATATGGGGAAATAACCAAAAGCAAAAAACATGACAACTACACGTTTATTAAGCTAGACCTTGAGGATAAAGAAAGTATTTTCAAGCTTCTTCAAGAAACCAAGTTTGACATGGTGTGCCATCTCGCTGCACAGCCCGGGGTAAGATATTCTCTTGAAAATCCATACTCATACATAAACAGCAACATTGTTGGCTTCATGACAATCCTTGAGGCCTGCAGGCACTTTGACATAAAACATCTGGTTTATGCAAGCAGCTCAAGCGTATACGGCCTTAATCAGACATTGCCTTTTTCCACCCACCATAACATTGACCATCCCATCAGCCTTTATGCCGCAACAAAAAAAAGCAATGAACTTATGGCGCATTCCTACAGCCACCTTTATAATCTTCCAGTAACAGGACTTCGCTTTTTTACTGTATATGGGCCATGGGGAAGACCTGATATGGCACCCATTCTATTCACAAAATCAATCCTTGAAGGAAAGCCCATAAAGGTCTTTAACCACGGCAACATGAAGCGGGATTTCACCTACATTGATGATATCACTAATGGAATTCTAAGAACATTGGATCGAACACCAGAAGGTAATCCAAAATGGGATGGAAAGAATCCTGACCCATCCTCCAGCCCAGCACCTTACAAAATATATAATATCGGTAATAATGACCCCTGCAACCTGATGGAATTTATTGGAATAATTGAACAGGAACTGGGAATAAAAACTGAGAAAATAATGATGCCGACACAGCCCGGCGACCTTATTGAAACAAGAGCAGACATCACTGACCTTATTAATGATACAGACTATACTCCACAGACCCCTTTGAAAAAGGGTATTAAAAGACTTGTTGACTGGTATAAAGAATATTACAAGGCCTAGGTTAATTTTGACAGAATAAGGGCCCCAAAACAACCGGCCGTCTCCGGTCTGAACAACTGTAAACCCACATTTAGTCTTGTGAAATATTAACTAAACTTTTTTTACCCAGCTGATAAATTTCAGAAGCAGTATCAAAGTCTTTTGACAACATTTCTTTAACCTCTCCCACAGCCTCTTCTACCTGCCTAATATCCTTAAAAGCCGTTTTTGCAGCGGATTTATTCTCCTCTGTGATAAGGAATTCTTTATCACTTTTTATGGTAACAGTATCAACATTGTTATCAGTATTTTTCGCGCTACTCCTCTGACTCTGAGAATTGAGTTCTTTTTTTGTATCATTGACTGAAAAAACATCCGTGTTTATCTTCATATTGGCCCTCCCCGACCCTTATTTAGCATTACAATAAAATTAATCGGCTAAACTCTGTTTTCTCTTAAGTGCATTTATTGCAAATTTTTACCTAAATATTTACATAAAGACATCTTTTATACTATAAAAAACTCAAATCATACAACAAACACACTATTTGCAAAAATATTGTTTAACATGCTTTTTGTAAAACAGATTTAACAACTGCGGCTGCATCCTCTTTAACTGGAATACCATGACCGAACAGGGCTGTCTTAAAGTGAAGTTCTGAAATATATTTTACAGAAACAAGCGCCTGACCATGGTCAGAGCATCCGGCTCTCATGGGGAGTCCGGGAACCGGAACACCGGTTAAAGCATCACCTGTAAAAACAGCATTTTTGGCTAAACATAAATAAGAAAGACTGCCCATGGAATGACCCGGGGTATTAATGATCTTTATACCTTTTACTATTTCCTTATTCTCATTTCCGTCAAAAGGAATATCAAGTATTGCGGGCTCATATTTGGCTGCAAACTTTTCAAGCATAAAAAGGATTATTTTAAAACATTTTCCACCAAAACCCGCTCTTTTCATACTGCACAGCATTTTTCTTCCCTCAATAAAATCTTTCTCTTTTACACTGGAAACAATTTTTGCCCCGGTTGACTCCTTTAAAAAAGCAAGTGATCCCACATGGTCCAAATGGGCATGGGTAATTAAAATGTATTTCACATCTTCATTCCGGTACCCCAGTTCCTTTAAAACCTCAAGAACATTATCTCCGTCACCCGGCATTCCCGTGTCAATCAGAATAAGATCTTCGCCTTCTATCAGGTAAATATTTGAACGAACACCAATAATTCTATGTATTCCTTCTATTACTTTCTCATATTTTTTCATTTATCAGCTTTTGATGTTTTAACAATAATTTTTCATTTGTTATTTTTGTATTATTATCTATAATAGGAACAAAATTCAACTTAAAATATGGTTATATTATAACTCAGGAATGAAGGTCAAGAACACGGATACCCATCAAACTTGAGGTAACCTAACAACCAGGGGACATACCATAAAAGCAAAATCTTGAAATTTAAGTCTTCGCAACATGAAATGCAATAATAAGCCCGCTTTTAAGCAGGACACACCCAGTGAAATAAAGATTGTATCGAGCCCTGAAATAGGCATCAAAACAAGAGGAGAAATCCTGCAAATAACCGAAAACTACACAGCTGTGTTTTTTAAGATATTGAAGAAGAAAGTTTTCATTATTTAAAATCACTTCTGCAATATATCACAAACCAACCTGATGCAATTGAAAATGAATTTGCAAAACTATTATAAACCTCTAAAGCTTAGCGAATAAAACAAACATGGACAATCTGACACTCTTCTTAAACAGTGATAATATTTTATTCGGCATTCCGGGCGGCACATTAACAACAGTTATATTTATCATCCTGATAACTCTAATCTGCCGCAAACTTTTTTCTCATATTATAATGACATACTTAAAAAAGCTGGCCTCAAAATCAGAAACCACTCTGGATGATTCTCTTCTAGAAATTGCTGAAAAACCACTGGGCCTTCTTATTCTGCTTGCAGGAATAATTCTGTGCCGCATGATCCTTATCCCTTATATAAACCCTGAAATAGATAAATTTATATATAAACTTCTCAATTTTTTCTTTGTTGTTATTATATTCTGGTCTATTTACCAAAGCGCAGAAATATTAACTGCCTTTTCCCAGAAATTTACCCAGCGCACAAAAACCGAACTTGACGACCTGCTGCTTCCCTATGTTGCGAAAACTATAAAAATAGTTTGCGTACTTATAATCATAATCAAGTCTGCTGAGTTATTTCTAGGCATGACCGCTGCTGCGCTGATTGGACTATTGGGAGGCATGGGGATCACGCTGGGTCTTGTATTCAGAGATATCATTGCCTGCTGGTTTGGATGTGCGATCATATATTTTGACAACCTTTTCCGAGTAGGAGACTGGGTACAGCTTGATGACGGCAAGGTAATCGATGCAGATGTGGAACATATCGGTGTCAGAAGCACCCGTTTTAGAAATTTTGACAAAACTGTATCCATCGTACCCAATTCAGCCATATCAGATGCCATTATTAAGAACTGGTCAAAGATGTACAAGCGCAGGGTTAAGTACAGCTTTAAAATAGACGGGATCGCATCAGAAAAAATGGAGCAAGTACTTGCAGGAATCAGGAACATTCTGGAGAACAGCGATAATGTTCACCAGGAATTTCATATGGTAAATTTTCGTGAACTGGATGGCAATTCCCGCATTATCAGACTATACTACTTTACCAAAACAACGTCTGGAAAGAACATGAACTTGTAAGGGAAAAAATAAACCTTGATATTATAAAACTGTTTGAAGATTCGGGTGTTGAAAGGCTGGCATACACATTGTCGACTTAAGCGATGACCGCCCCCATGATTTTGAAGTAAGCAGACAGCAGTAAACCTATTCTTTAAAATACTCTTTTTTTACCTTTTTCATATCTTCCCAGGTCTCCCTCTTTTTGCTCGGATCCCTAAGCAGGTAGACGGATGATAGGTCGGCATGACTTTTAGCCCTGAGCGTTCATGAAAACGGCCCCTGAGCTGTGTAATCCCCATATCCGTGTCAAGCAGCGAACGGGTTGCAATATTTCCAAGGGTACATACGATCTCAGGATCTATTATCTCGATCTGCTTTTTAAGGAAAGGAATACAGGTTTTATTTCATCTTCATCAGATTACGGTTGGAAGGAGGTCTGCACTTTATTATGTTTGCAATATAAACATCGCTTCTTTTAAGATCTATTGCTTCGATTATCTTTGTTAAGAGCTGGCCGGCCTTGCCCACAAAAGGCATGCCCTGTTCATCCTCTTCAGCGCCGGGGGCTTCCCCCACGAACATTAGCCTTGCTCGAGTTCCCAAAACCAAAAACAATATTTTTACGCGAGGGATGCAGCTTACACCTTTTGCAGCCCCCCATCTCTTCTACCACCTGATCAAGAAGAGACTGATTATCTTCAGACAAACCGCTCTTTTGTTCTTCAGGTTTCTGAAAATAACTGATCCCGCAGGTTTTTCTGTACTCAAAGTGTGTTTTCAGGCTTTCCAGTATTTCAGGAAGATCTGCGCGTTCATCTTTCCCTATTCTCCACAACTGCTTTTTAAAGATAAAATCCTGTCAAGCAAAACATCAGCAACTTCATCTTTTCCCATCTTTGGCAAGGACTCTGATGTTCCGTCCTTAAAAACCACTGTTACCTGGTTATCTTCCGCACCAAAGCCAACATCACTCGGCTGATATCATTGGCAACGATCATATCAAGATTTTTCTTTTTCAGTTTTTCTGTCTGCATTTGCCAACAGATTTTCAGTCTCCGCTGCAAAACCCACCAAAATTCTTTTGCCCTTCTTTTTTCCAAGGTCTGCCAGGATGTCAGAAGTTTTCTCAAGGTCGAGAACAATCCCTGAACCCTCTTTTTTTATCTTCGCAGAAGACACTTGCTTTGGTCGGTAATCAGCAACAGCCGCAGACTTAATAATAATCTCCATATCTTCAAAACACTTATCAACCTCTAGTGCCATCTGCTCCGCTGTTTTAACCTTTACACATTTCACTCCACCAGGCAGAGAAACTGCTGTGGGCCCGGTTACAAGAGTAACATCCGCACCTCTGCGCTTTAAAGCACGTGCAATCGCAAAGCCCATTTTCCCTGTTGAAGGATTTGTAAGATACCTGGCAGGATCAATTGACTCCTGAGTCGGACCTGCTGTTACCAGAACACGCTTATTTTCAAAATCATTCGGAGAAAGAGTCACTATCATCTCCTCCAGTATAGCTTCGACCTCAGCCAGCCTTCCCTTACCCTGGACTCCGCAGGCAAGATCCCCAAATTCGGGCTCCACAAAAGAGTGTCCCAGACTTTTTAAAAGACCTATGTTTTTCTGTACAGCCGGGCTCTCCCACATATTCACATTCATTGCCGGCGCAAATAGAACAGGAGCTTTAGTTGCCATAAAAACAGTTGACAGCATATCATCCGCTATCCCGCCTGCTGCCTTCCCGATAATATTTGCGGTGGACGGAGCAACAACCAGGATATCAGCTTTTTGAGCAAGGGATATATGACCAATCTCCTTTTCATGGTAAAGCTTAAACATATCGGTTACAACCGGGTTTCCGGAAAGGACCTGAAAGGTAAGCGCCGAAACAAATTCCTTTGAACTCTCAGTCATCACTACCTGAACATTTGCACCCGCCTTTACAATCAGGCGCACCAGTTCCGCGGCTTTATAGGCTGCAATACAGCCGGTCACGCCGAGCACTACCTCTTTACCCTTTAAAATTGACATTAAAACCTCGTTATTGTTTCACAACCTATTGTTAGAAAATATCTTCATCTCAATTACTTCGCCATCAGCAGAAATAAGTTTTGAACTGTAACCTTCTACTCCAGGCTGCAGAATCTTCTGAACCATATCAGCCCTTTTTAAAGAACTGTCTGTCTTCACTATCCACACACCTTCTTTTTTTTCAATTGATCTAGGCACCACATCAGGAAGCAGCCTCTTAAGACTGGCAAGCCATTTCTCGACATCATTTTTTTCAGAACCTTTATCCAGGGTAAGCCTGAACTCATAATAATTAGAATTTCTAAGTTTTAAATATATCTTATCCACCATCTGTCCGGCCAAATGTGTGCAGGCATTATTAATTGCCAGTCTTGATGCAGTCAATTCATCAGCATGCACCCCAAGTTTATAAGTAGCTGCCTGAACAAGAACATAAGAACTTCTCACACTAACAACACGTGCGTTTATAGCGCATTGAATACTCTCAACCGAAGCCAGCCTGCGGCTTTCAATGTTTTTAAGCTCATACCTTCCTATCATCACAATATCAGCGCCAAAAGCATCTGCAAATCTGGCTACTTCTTCAGGATCCGCATCAGGCCCCGGACTGATACTTCTTGCCTGCTTTGCCTTTTCAATAGAAGGATCTATAACATCAAATCCGCTGTCTCTGAAATAATTGGAAAGATTTTTATTAATAATACTGGCTTCTGATGATACATTCTGCTGCCCTGACTCCCACCATGTTGTTTCATTGGACTCGGCAATATCTTGCTCAACTATCATTATCAGAACCTTTGTCTTTTCTCTTTCTGATCCGAATATTCCAATGGACTTAAGCTCCTGCCTGAGCATATCCTGCTGGACAAACCCCTGAATATTGACCTGATATATGTCATAAAGAGAGTGTTCACTAATTAATTTAAAACGCTGCAGATAAATATCAGGTTTCTCAAAAAAAAGTTTTTTAAGCATTATAAAATATTTTGAGATATCCCCTAGAGATAGCTGCGAACCAACCGCAGCAACAAGTACTTTTTTCTGAGCATCAATTAGAGCGTTTTTCCTTGCATCGGAAACATTACCATTCTTTATTTTTGCAACACCGCTTCCAAAATAACCTGCTTCATTAAAATCCTGAGTAATTGCCATCCCAGGAAAAATAATAATCAACAAGAGAACAACTATTGAGAGCATAATGAATCTGTATTTTTTTTTCATGTATTTCCCTGTCATATTTATAAAATTTACTGCCCGTAAAAAGAGTCCGTTCTGTTAAGCTTCCATCTTTTGAGAAGAAGAAAAAGAATAAGTATTATATACTAAATACTTATCAGTTAATATTCAAGAATTTTTTAATATTATCAATTATAGCACAATTCTTTTCAGGCAATTTAACCCATAGGGTATCAGGATCTTTTCTAAACCAGGTCAGCTGCCTCTTGGCAAAACGGCGGGTCTCCCTTTTTATCTGTAAAACAGCTTCTGCAAGAGGAAGATGTTCTGTAAGATGTGAAACCAGCTGCTTATAACCTATGCTCTGCATGGACTTAAGCTGTGGGGAATAACCCTTTCTCGAGAAGACCCTTGACTTCACGTAAAAACCCCTGCTCCATCATTTTATCCACCCGTCCCTTCAATAAGTCCGTACAGAACCTCCCTGTCCCTGTTAAGACATAACCTTAGACAATCATAGGGCGCATCTTCAAACTTATGCTTATCATGGTGGGCTGTAAGCCTTTCTCCTGTCAGATAATACACCTCAAGGGCACGTACTATCCTTACCCTGTCATTCCGGTTTACTCTCACGGCTGTCTCAGGGTCAATCTCGGCAAGTCTTTTATGCAGATTGCCAATTTTCTCCTCCATAAGTTTTTTTCTTAAATTCTCATCTTTGCCCGGCGCATCAAAAATCCCGCTGATAAGAGCCCTGATATAAAGGGCCGTACCGCCAACAACGACTGGTATATTTCCTCTTAAACAGATATCATCAACTGCCTTTCTTCCAAGTTCCATAAATTTTGCCGCATCAAAATCTTCATCAGGATCTACGATGGAAACAAGATGGTGTGGCGCAGCTGAAAGCTCTTCTGGCTCAGGCTTTGCTGTGCCGATATCCATATACCTGTAGACCTGCATAGAATCCGCGTTAATAAACTCAACCGGCAGTCTCCTGTGCCAGAGAAAGTGTAGTTGAAGTCTTTCCTACTCCGGTAGGGCCGCTTATTATTATAAGTTTCTTCTTCTCAGCCATTATTTTTTCTTTTCAGAACCTTGGCTATGCAGCTGCAGAAATTAAAAATAAAAATTAAACCGGATTTCACCATCAATGACATCAAAAAAAATAACCCGGAATTATTATGCTTCAAGCATTTTAAATATACTATCACAACACTATGGAAAGAATTGTTTTTTACCCTGCATATTTATTTGTAATATTATAGTAACGCTCATATATTTTAGCAATAAATTATATTCATTGACAAAATATAACATGTCTGGTTATCATGTTTCGCTCGACATAATATCCCGAGGAGAGTACACGTTATGAAAACAGCACTTATAACAAGCGTAACAGGTCAAGACGGGGCCTATCTTTCCAGATTTCTTTTAGATAAGGGATACAGAGTTCTCGGAATAAAAGGAGATCATCTGTGAATAATAAAGGGAGTACGGCCTACTGAGGTTGATATTCTTCTCGGCGACACATCAAAAGCAAAAAAGGAACTTAACTGGGAACCCAAAATAAGTTTTGATGAAATGATACTAGAAATGGCCTTAAATGATCTTGACATATCCGGAAGAGATGCGCACCATAAAAGCCACGGCTTTGACATAACAGTAAGGCATGAATTATGAAACATGACTCTAAAGTATATGTTGCCGGACATATAGGCCTTGTTGGGAAGCAGTCTGGTCAGAAACCTGAAAAAAAAAGGCTTTTCCAATATAGTTACCCGAAGCCTGAAAGAACTCGACCTTAAAAGACAGGCCGACACAGAAGCCTTCTTTGATTCTGAAAAACCGGAATATGTATTTCTTGCAGCTGCGAAAGTCGGCGGAATCCACGCAAACAATACCTACAAAGCTCAGTTCATATACGACAATATCATCATCGCCTCAAATGTAATCAACAGCGCTCATAAATACGGAGTAAAAAAACTTCTCAACCTCGGCTCTTCCTGCGTCTATCCTCGCTCAGCTCCTCAACCGCTGGAGGAAGATTATCTCTTAACAGGTCCTCTCGAACAGACCAATGAACCTTATGCTGTGGCAAAGATCGCGGCAATCAAAATGTGCAGATACTATAACGAAGAGTACGGCTCTGATTTTGTTTCTGTGATGCCCACAAACCTTTACGGCCCAAATGACAATTTTAACCTTGAGACCTCACATGTGCTGCCGGCACTTTTAAGAAAATTTCATCTTGCAAAACTAACCAGCGAAGGAAACCAGGATCAGATTAAATAAAAGATATTGAGGTTTTTGGGAAAAATACCAGAGGACCTTCCCTTAAACAAAGATAAGGTTCTTTTATGGGGAACAGGATCGCCTTTAAGAGAATTCCTTTATTCCGACGATCTGGCAGAAGCCTGCATTATGATAATGGAAAAATATTCCGCAAAAGATATCGGTGAGTTTGTAAACATAGGAGCAGGAAAAGATATTCCCATCAAAAAAATTGCTGAAATCATATCTAAAACAGTTGGGCTTCTCAGGAGATATTAACTGGGACACTTCAAAACCTGACGGCACACCCAAAAAGCTGCTGAACATATCAAGGATTAAGAAACTTGGCTGGCAGCCTAAAATTGATATCAGGACAGGACTGAAAAAAGTACTACGAGTGGTACCTTGAAAAAAGCGGATTAAAACCAAATACCATTGAATAATTTTTTCATACAAAAACCTTACTCATTCTAAAGCTTTAAGATTTTTTGCAGCTTCCGGAAACAGAATATTTACGGGTTCTCCCGGCTTCCCGGGAGAACCAAGAGGAATGTCATTATAAAACAGGGAAACACCTCCTGAATTACCTATCCTTATGCTCATTGACTTTACAGCGCTCTTGGTATGCGAATCACCAGCCCTCAGCATAATCTCAGACAATTCATCATCAGCAACGATCTTAAGCCAGGTAATGTCTCTTGCAACAAATCTGACCACAAATGTTTCAGGCGGATCCAAAACCTCTCTTTCTTCATCTATTGATGGTGCCTGATTCTCTTCTATTGAAACTTCCTCAACAACACGTCATTTTTGATTGTTGAAAGCTCAGGTACATTTATATCCCCTTTGCTTACAACTGTTTCTTTTCAACTTTTATTTCTGTTGTTTTGGAAATATTTGTTTCAGGTTTAATTTCAGTTTCTACCGGCATATCCTGATTGTTTTGCCTGCATCATGTTTTTTGTACCCAAAAAAGAATAAAAGCACCGTAACAAGACAAATTATTGCAGCTCAAAATTGTTTTTTTGTCGCACAAGAACGAAAATAATCCCATTTTAGAAACAGACTTCACTTTATCATCATGCCTGCTTTTATCTGATATTTTCTGATCATACATGCTCGCAAGTTCTTCAGCATCGAGAAGTAACTCATCAGCATAAATCTTAATAAAAGCCCTTGTATATGTATGACCGGGACAAAAATCAAAGTTTTCCGACTCAATAGCAGCTATATTTGCCCTGCTGATCTTCGTTGCTTCTACTATATCATCAATATTTTTATTCTGTTTCTCACGCGCTTCCTTTAAAATTGAACCGATTGTATCCATATAAGTTTTCCAATTGTCCGTATATCACGAATTAATACTACCTGTATATTCGAACAAAATACCATTAACTCAGGAATCAAACAAGTGAAAAAAGAATTATCTTGATATAACAAACTGTTTTTGATATCCTTTGGAAATTCACTAAGTTATCTAAGCCGCGCCTGCAGGGCGCGTCCTGTTTTCAGGGAAAAACATGAAAAAGATCCTCACCATTGCAGCGTCCGATTCAAGCGGCGGAGCAGGGATACAGGCAGACATAAAAGCAATTACTGTTCTTGGAGGCTATGCGCTAAGCGCAATCACAGCACTTACAGCTCAGAACTCCATCTCCATAGAAGACATCCACCCTGTACCCTGTGATTTTCTTTCAAAACAGCTTGATGCTGTTTTAAAAGATATTGGAGCAGATGCGGTTAAAACCGGAATGCTTCTTGAAAAAGCTTCCGTAAAAACCATTGTCGACAAAATAAAAGAATACAACATCCCGATTATTGTCATAGACCCTGTAATCTCTTCAACAACAGGCCATACCCTTCTTACGGATGATGCGCTTAAGGCTCTAAAAGAAGAGCTTCTGCCTCTGGCTACTATGGTCACACCTAACCTTGACGAAGCCTTCGCTCTGACCGGGATAAAAGCTGACTCGATCAGCAGCATGAAAGATGCCGCTGAAAAATTATTTAAACTCGGCGCGCAAAATGTTTTTATCAAAGGAGGACATCTTAAAGACGACCCGATCGATATACTTTATGATGGAAAATCATTTTTTGAGTTTCCAGAAAAAAGGATCAACACAAAAAACACCCACGGAACAGGATGCACACTCTCTGCCGCTATTGCAACAGAACTTGCCAAAGGCTCTACTCCATTTGATGCGGTTAAAAACGCTAAAGAATTTATTACAACTGCTATCAAGTATTCACTGCCGTTTGGCAGCGGTCACGGGCCGACCAATCCCTTTGCAGCTATCTTACAAAACGCAGAAATTTATCAGTGCATTAAAGAACTAACA
>PVMK01135861.1_pt1 | contig 30400 bp, 29 predicted proteins | sample 1853481 | NCBI WGS metagenome assembly PVMK01 (sample SAMN08533507, study PRJNA380276) | Marine sediment metagenome, whole genome shotgun sequencing project.
CGAGGTGGACCAGGCCCCGGACCACCATAAGGAAGCTGCTAACAATTGCCAGATAGCCAAGGACGAACTGAACAAGGCCGAGACCAGCGAAGCGGTTAGTATCGCTGTGACCAAGGTCAGGACCTTGTGCGAAGATTGAGCTAGAGTCACGGGAATGCATTTTCAATACGAAGCCGAAGATCATGCAAGAGATTCAGCAGATCAGACATTTTTTGGTACCGACTTCAATCCTCCCGAGTATCTCGTTAACAATGGACCGGGCGCCAACGGGCACCCGGATTGAGTCGATAAAGAGACTTCCCCCGGAGACTGGAATCTGGTATGAGTCAATCATGACAGGCTCCTACTTCAAACTCTCGGTATTGCTGATACTGACTATTCTATCGGCTGGCCAGCCTATTTCAGCTTCGGGTCAAAGAGGAGACCAGGACGAAGAACAGCAACTCACAGCGCAACAGAAGGGAATGCAGGAAAACCTTGAGGACGCTCTCCCCACGGAAGATTTGAAGAAACAGCAGGATCTGGCCAACCCGAGAATTATCGTACCCGAGAATCTCCACGAGATGTCCGAAGTCCGGGTTGTCGAATCATTCAGGGCTGCCGGGCAAAAAATCGAGGCCATGATCCAGGATGACCAGGGTTCGGATGATGAGTCCAGCGTCGGGGTGATAATTGCCGACGAAGGCGACAAAATAATGGACTTGTCGCGCAAGCCGTTGGCTTACATCCAGAAACATGTGCCATTCTTTACCAAGCGTAATATCATTTTCTTTGGGCGCTTGGAATTGGACTACTCACACTATTCCAATGGCGTGCTCGAGGGTGAAAGCGGATTTCATCTGCGGCGCTTCCGTTTCGGGCTGGCCGGGCAAGTCAGACGTTTGCACGGCTGGAACTACAAGGTTGAATTTGACCTCTCGGATAGCGAAAATACCCTTGCTGACGCTTACTTGTCCAGGCATTGGGAAAACTGGGGCGCGATCAGGATCGGCAACCAGAAAATTCCACAGACGCTTTCAGGAGCGACCTCATCCCTGTCAAGTCCTTTCATGGAGCGGCCCTTGCCGGTGTTGGCTTTCACGCTGAATCACCGTCTTGGCGTTGGCTACCACCTGCATAAGTGGAAGGTGGGCACGGACCTGACGGTGTTTGGTATTGATCCCAATGAAGACGTCGGTTCCGGAGGCTACTCCGCCCGTGGTTATTTCAATCCGACACGCGGGCGCTTCCACGTTATTCATATCGGTGCATCTTGGGTGCAAGTCACTAGTGATTCCGATGCCCGCTTGTGGGCCAGACCGGAGTCCAACAAGACCGACATCCGGCTTGTCGATACGGGTCTCTGGCCCCAGGTGGATACGAGTTCAGCAATTGGCCTGGAACTGGCCGGTGCGCGTGGGCCGGTGACCCTGCGCAGCGAATTCTACCGGGCTAAATGGAAACGTAGTGATTCTTCGGAGCCCAGTTTCAAGGGCTGGTACATCGACGCGAGCTGGTTTCCGACCGGGGAAATTGCGCATTACCGCGAAGGAAAATTCATTCGCCCAACCATCCTCAACGACCGCGGCGCCTGGGAACTGGCGGCCCGTTTTAGCAGCATAGACCTCAACGATCAAGACATCTCCGGCGGTGAGGAGAAAAACCTCACCATCGGCGTCAACTGGTATTCACGCACCCACTGGCGTTTTATGGGCAACCTGATCAAAGTGAATGCGGACGGGCCGGAAGGGAATGATGATCCGTGGATTGTGCAGTTCAGGGCTCAATATTATTTTTAAAATCGCAGGTTTTATACACATTCTTTTTCCTATTAATCAAGGTAGGAGTTATGTCTACGCAAACAAATGTCATTATTATCGGTGCTGGTTCTGCGGGTTTATCAGCCGCCAAAGAACTTACTAAACAGGGAATTTCATTTATCGTGGTAGAAGCCTCTCATCGTGTTGGTGGTCGTGCTTACAGTGAAGAAATAGCCCCTGATGTTTGGTTTGATTTGGGTTGTGCTTACTTAGTCGCTGGACCTGATGCTAAAAACCATATTGACGAAAGCAACCCCTTTATTGATTTTGCAAAAAATCAGGGTGCTGTTATCGAGGAATATCATTACGACGCACATTACATTTATAACGGTAGGTCGCTAGATGATAACGAGATGAAAGCACGGGAGGAGTATTACAAAGAATGTGAAGAAGCTATACGGAGCTCTGTTGATGGTGGTGATGACTGCGCTATCAGTGAAATCATTGATCTCGAAAATCCCTACGCAACACCGTACATTGATATGATGGCTGTAACAGCACCTAAAGATCTTGATGAGGCATCGGCAGCTGATTTTTTCCATGGAGTTGAAGAGTACATAGATTTTATCACTCTGCGCGGCTATGGAAATTTAGTCGCACAGTGGGGCAGCGACGTTAAGGTTTCACTAAATACCAAAGTGGAAAGTGTTGATTGGTCGGGAAAAGATGTCCTAGTAAAAACCGTTAAAGGATCAATACGAGCCCGTTGTCTCATAAGCACCGTGTCCAATGGAATATTGGCTGCACAACATATTCACTTTAAGCCACGATTACCCGATTGGAAATTGGAAGCCATTCAAGGGCTGCCCATGGGTGCCGAAAATAAAATCGGGGTGCATTTTACTAACGATGTTTTTGGCCCCGGGGCTAGCGGGTATTATCAGTCCTGGTCCAGTGAAGCACAGGGGGCTTACATCGATGTAAACCTCATGTCTACAAATGTCGTATCGGTCTTTATGGGTGGGCGTTTTAGTATCTGGATGGAGAAGCAAGGCCAGCAAGCAGCTCGTGAGTTTGCCGTAGATCGCATTGCAGATATATTTGGTAATGATATTCGGCAATCGGTCGGTCGTTCCATTGTTACCGCCTGGGTCACAGATCCCTTGGACATTGGGCTCCTATGCCTGTGCTTTACCCGGTCAATTTCACCAACGTGAATCACTACCGCTTGCCGTTGATAACAAATTGTTTTTTGCCGGCGAGGCAACTGCTCGTGCTAATGGTACTTGCAATGGTGCTTATTGGTCAGGGGTTCGTGCTGCTCGTGAAGTAGCACGGGTATTACAAAAGGATGGCTATGAACGATCTTGATATTACCCGTTTGCGGGTTTATCTTGTCGCGCCTGAAGTGACACCTCCTTACCGGTGGACGGGAACTTGTGAGCCGTCTGCTGTTTATTACAATATTGTTCGACTGACCACAGCCTGTGGTATTGAAGGTGCGTCCGGGGTTCTTTCTGGTGATTATTATGAAGAGCAAGATCAATATGAAAACCCTGAAGATTTTGCTGAAGCCTTTCGTCCAGTTGTAGCTGGATTAATCGGCAAGAATTTACAACAGCGTGAAGAAATAACTGAATCATTATTGCAGGCACGCGCTGCACCAATTCCTGATCCTGAATCCCTAATTGAAATTGCACTATGGGATGCCATTGCCCGTAAAGCGGATCAGCCGCTGTATAAACTTTTAGGTGGTGCACAAGAACGTATTCCCGCTTATGCCAGTAGCCCTGTTTTTGAGACCGTGGATGAATACCTGGATTACGTACGGTTGATTCAGCGTAAGGGTTATCTGGCAGTAAAGTTTCATACTCAATGCGATCCCGATTTTGATTTAGAGATGGTGTCTGCTGTTTCCAATGCCATAGCAGATACAGATTTACGCTTTATGGTGGATATAGAACAAACCTATGATTATGAGCGTTCAATCATATTAGGGCGTGCTCTGTCGAAGATGTCTTGTGATTGGTTGGAGGCACCTCTTGATGACACAGACATTGACGCTTATGTAGAACTGCGACGGGCAGTGGATGTGGATATCCTTTGTGCTGGTAATACCGTGGTAGATTTACCAGATATAGCCGATGCCATTGAACGTGGCGCATGGTCAAGATTACGCTGTGATCCTTGTAATGTGGGCGGTATATCGGCTGCCATTAAAGCTATGGAATTGGCTAATTCCCTACGGGCTTAAGACCGAACTGCAAAGTTATGGTTATCCTTTAAGCCAGGCCGCCAACCTGCATGTTATGTTGGGTGTTAATGGTTGTAGCTATTTTGAACATCCAGTTCCTTTCGAGCATTTCGAATATGGTTGTACTAATCCGATACGGATCGAAAAAGATGGTTGTGTGAGTGCTCCTCGAGGACCAGGTCTTGGCCTTGATTTAGATTGGGATCAAATTGAGCGGGATGCCTCTTTGGTGATCGATACCAATACGCTGTAATAAGTATTCATGCCAGGTGATGCATTTATTTCACATCTGTCCTATATTGAGATCAGGGGGCTGAAAAATCTACTGGCACGGATGCAATACAAATGCAATTTCGCGAGGCGCACTTATGAACCCCAAACAACCCATTCATACATTTTTCCTGATGACCTCAGCATGTTGGCAAATGACATTGACGGCGTCGGTAGCTGTTGTGCTGTTGCATATCTTCACCAGCGCCGTGTGGGCGTTTCCGACATACGACGGCTGCGAGGACTGCCATGGGGGCTTCCTGGACAACCCTTACACATCGTTGCAGGATGGTACGAACTGGGGCACCAGCCTGATGGACGGGCACGTGCGATTTGTAGCGTTCGAATGTGACGCTTGCCACAAGGATGGCAGCAAGATTGAAGTGTTCCTGAACTTATCCATAGATGATACCTTATCCAAAAGCTGCGTGGGCTGTCATGGCCGGCAAGAGGACGTGAACGATAGCTGCTTTGGTGGCGGCGGTGGTGTCGAGGTGGAGTGTGGCGGCGGCGCAGGATTGCGTCAGATGCATGAATTGAATTTGGGCCCGGGTACTTGCAGTTCCTGCCATTCCGGTGACCCCGTCCCTGTTGGAGAGCAAATCGCGCCGTTCTATTACGGCCAGGATGGTGTTGTCATGCAAGATTCCTGTGATGGTGACGGCAGCGAAAGCCAGTTCGGCGCCACCGGGCTGGACAATGATGGCGATGGGCAAAGGGACGCGGGTGATTCCAATTGTCAGGATAACAGTCCTCCTACCCAACCCGGTACGCTGTCGGCCTCGGCGGTGACTGCCAGTTAGGCTACCGTCACCTGGGGTGCGTCCAGCGATGATGATGGCGACCCCATCAGCTACCAGGTGGACTACCGCCGCAATGGCGAGACGCCATGGAGTGACGGTGGCAGCACCAGCGACACATCGCAGGTGCTGAGCGGTCTGGACGCAGGTCAGTCCTATGATGCACGGGTGACGCCCAATGACGGCACGCAGGACGGCCCCATGCGCAACGCGCAGAACCTGTTCCAGACCGAACCAGATGGTGGATTATTCACAATCAACGCCGGCCACTCCGGCGCCTGGTTCAATCCGGACACTTCAGGTCAGGGCCAGTTCATTGACGTGGTGCCTGAGGATCAGTTCATGTTTATCTCCTGGTTCACCTTTACCGGTGCCGACTCCGACAACCCCAATGAACAGCACTGGTTTACCGCCCAGGGCAATTACAGTGGCGACACAGCCGTACTGGATCTGTTTGAAACCCTTGGCGGAAAATTCGACGACCCCCAGGAGGTCACCACCACCCAGGTTGGCGAAGTCATCCTGAGCTTCAGCGACTGCGAGCAGGGCCAGATGACCTACCTCTTCGATAATGAAGAACTGCAGGGCGAGTTTCCCCTGATGCGGGTGATCCCCGGTTCCGAAAATATCTGTGTAGGGCTGAGCGGGAACAACACTCAGGCGGTAGACATCAATGCCGGCATGGATGGCGCCTGGTTTGACCCCGGTACTTCGGGACAAGGCTATTTTATTGACGCTCACCCCGACCCGGAGGGCAGTAATTTTATCTTTGTCTCCTGGTTTACATTCGGGGAGCAGACCGCATCCGGCCAGCGCTGGCTGACCGCCCAGGGCGGTTTTGAGGGTTCAACCGCCGAGATTGACGTGTTTGAGACCACCGGCGGTAGTTTCGATGACCCGGAGCCTGCCAGCACGACAAAAGTGGGCACCATGAGTCTCGATTTCACCGACTGCAGCAACGCGCAATTGACCTACTCACTGCCGGCTGACCCTGCTGAGGGTGATATTGCAATTACCCGGGTGATTCCCGCTGGACAGGCGCTTTGTGAGGAACTGGCCGGGGAAGACTAACGAATGGCCGGCAAAGGTGAGCGGAGATAAGCACTCAAAAAGCCGGACCGGTCAAAACGGGCCAGTCTTTCCAGTTGAAGAATGTTCAGTAGCGTCTATATTTAGGTATAGGGGGCACAAAGTTTCCAGTACCTGAGGGTTCCCGTCATTTTCCAGTGACTTGTGGTGTTTTGTGGCTGGGATTCGTGTTGAGCCTTGAAAAGAGAGAAGCCATGAAGCGACCATACAGTAAGGTTACCAGCCCGATGCGACTTTTCATGTTGCTCCTGGTGTGTGGGCTTAACTCCGTGTCAATTGCTCATGGCCGAACGATACACGTACCTTCGGAACAGCCGACGATCCAGGCCGCGATCAACTCAGCACCAGCGGGAGATATCATTGTCGTCGCGCCGGGCACCTATGCAGAAACGATTAACTTTCTGGGTAAAGCGATTACGCTGAGAAGCTCCGATGGGCCATTGGACACCATCATTGATGGCTGGGGTGTGGGCGGCTCTGTGGTCCAGTGTGTCAATGGCGAAGGGCCTGGCACCCTACTGGAAGGTTTCACCATTACCGGTGGTAATGCAGAGATCGGAGGCGGGATGCTCAATATCGGTAGCAGCCCGACGGTCATTGACTGCATCTTTACCGATAACCACGCTGGCGACAGGGGTGGTGGCATGTACAATCGCCAGGGAACCCCCAACATTATTGGCTCCACATTCGCTGGAAATTCCGCTGTTGAGATGGGTGGCGGCATGTTTAATTTCAGGGCCAGCCCAACGGTCACAGCATGCCTTTTTACCCAAAACAGTTCAAACAAGGGGGCAGGCATGCGCAATTACCTCAACAGCCATGCAACCGTGATCAACTCGACTTTCAGCTACAACCACGCAGGAGAAGAAGGGGGCGGGATGGACAACCGCAAGAACAGTAATGCCGTGGTCAAGGGGTGCGTTTTCAAGGGTAACACGGCCGGTTCCGGCGGCGGCGGAATGCACAATTATGTTGGACGCGCGCAGGCCACGGGCAATCCGCTCATCGTCAACTGTCTCTTCATAGGAAACAGCGCACCAAGCGGCGCCGGCATGCGCAATAACGACCCGAGCCCTGTGATCATCAACACCACCTTTACCCACAACGAGGGATCGGGCATCAGCAGCCGGAATGGCAGCGCTCCGGTGATTGAAAACAGCATCGTATGGGGCAACACCGGTGACGCTCTCAGCGGTGCGTCATCGCATATGGCTGTCATCAATTTCAGCAACATCGAAGGGGGCTCTGCTGACAGCGGAAATCTGGATGTCAATCCACTCTTTCTCAGCCCTGCCGGACCAGATGGAAATCTGGCGACACTTGATGATAACGACTATCACCTATCGGCAGGCTCCGGCCTGATAAACGCGGGCAGCAACACGACCTCCTTGCCGGCTACAGATATCGAAGGAAATCCACGGATTATTGGTGGCAGGGTTGATATGGGCGCGTACGAGTTTGATGCAGTGTGCAGCGGCGCTGATGATTCCGACGGCGACGATGATGGCTATACCATATGCGAAGGCGACTGCAACGATAATGCGGCGGAAGTTTACCCCACAGCCCTGGAAGTATGTGATGGAATCGACAACAATTGCAGCGGCATAATCGATGAGGAATTTGATACCGACTATGATGGCTACACCACCTGTGGGGGCGACTGCGATGACAGCAGTACAGACATCAACCCGTCAGCCGTTGAAATCTGCTGGGATGGACAGGACAATGACTGCGATGGCTATACCGATGGAGCCGATTCGGAATGTACAGGCGAACCCCTGCTAGCCAAAGGAACCAAATGCACCCAGGACAGCGAGTGTGGTTCAAACAAATGCAAGGGCAGGTCAGGTAAAAAAACGTGCAAGTAATTAACCGATGAGGAGTAATGTGAGCTGTCCCCGAAATAGGCGGAGGTAACTATGAACCAATCAGTACCAGATACACACCTGGACCTGCTCCAGGGCCCGGTCTACGTGCAGCTGGCCTCGTACATGCAGAGCGGCGCGATACAAGTCAATCCCGTGTGGTGCAGTTATGATGGATCACATATCTGGGTGAATTCAGCGAAGGGGCGCGTAAAAGACAGGAATATGCGGGCAAATCCGAACGTGACGGTGTTTGCAGGAGACCCCCAGAACCCCTACCGCTGGCTCGAAGTGCGCGGCATGGTGGACGAGATCACCGAGGAAGGCGCCGACGAGCACATCGATGACCTCGGCGAGTTGTATCTCAATCAAAGGCCCTACCCTTTCCGGCAGGACGGAGAAGTGCGCGTGATCTACAAGATCCTGCCCCAGCGCGTGCAGGCAATCAACATGTCATAAACTCCGGGAAACACACTCAGAAAGCTATTGGACAGGAGCGGAATCCAGCCAATAATTGCCCCCCCCTGTCCTGATTGTATTACCGGGCTTTTCCCACGACCCAATTACTTCATTTCATCGACTCGTGCGCCCTGCGAATTACGAAGAGGCGAATGGCTTCAGCATCATCCTCGCTGAGGATTTCGGCAAATTTCAATGTCAACAAGGTGAATTGATGCGCAGCATCAAGAGAGGGTGCCCTGGGGCATGTTAAATACACGCTTCAAGCGCTGCGCCCATTGGTCAGGATGTCCCGGTGCCGCGTAGCACAGGGACGTGCGGGAGCGGCCAGGTCATTATACTTCGCGTGCCGCGATCAACCCCTCATAAACGGCTTCTTCGGCCGAACGCGGGCTGAGGCAATCACCGATCAGATGGGTCTCGATGCCCAGGTCGCGTATTGCCTCTTCAAGTGCCGTGTTTTGCTTGTGGCCCTGGGCGATAACCAGCGTATCGACACCTTCGCAGATAATCGCTTCCCCACTGGCATTGTGGTGGAAATAGACGGTGTCGCCATCCGCGCCATAGAGACGGGCATAGGGGATAAGCTGAACACCAAGCTTGTGCATGACCCCGGCCCAATGGGTGCGCACATAAAGCTGCAAGTTTTGGCCCAGCGTTTCCCCATCGATACAAAGCCGCACCGAGCAGCCTTCGAGAGCGAGCTTTTCAGCCACACCAAGCCCGACCCAGTCGCAGCGCCAGTCGGCAACCACCACCTTACTTCCGGGATTGACCTCGCCGCGCAGGATTTGCCACGCATCAACAGCGTGAACATCGTCTGAAATTTCCATGCCGGTTTCCTTTTCAGGGCGAAACGGCGTTGCTCCGGTGGCAATAATCACGGCGTCGGGCTGCTCTTTTTCAATAAAAGCACGATCAACAGGGGTATTAACGCGAATTTGCACACCGGCCAGAACCATTTCGCGTCTCAAGTTATCAACAATCCCGCCAAATTCAGACCGGTTTGGCAACAATTGCGCCAGCAAAGCCTGCCCGCCCAGTCGCGAGGATGCTTCACACAAACTCACGCTGTGTCCGCGCTCGGCGGCTACGGCGGCGGCTTTCATACCGCCCGGGCCGCCTCCGGCCACGAGGATTTTTCGTTTCGTTTCGGCTGCGATATGATTTCCAAGTGTTATTTCACGGCCACTGAGCGGGTTCTGGATGCAGGAGATATCCACACCCATGTGATAGTGGCCGATGCAGGCCTGATTGCAGCCAATACAGGCCCGGATATCATCCAGCTTGCCGGCCCGGGCCTTGTTGGACATCTCGGGGTCAGAGATCATGGCGCGGGTCATACCACACATATGAGCCTGCCCGGCAGCAAGCACCTGTTCAGCCAGTTGCGGTTGATTGATGCGGCCCGCGACCATTATCGTCTTGTCCATGACAGCCTTGATCTGCCCGGCTTTGGGGGCTGTATAGGCGTGCTCGATCTGCATGGGCGGGACTACGTGGACAGAACCACCCGGCCCCATCATGGAACCAACCGTTACGTCTATGAAATCAAGTTCCACTTCTTCGTTGAGGCGTTTGCAGATTTTCAACCAGGCCGGAGCGTCTATCCCGTCGGGTTCATGCTCGTCAGCAGAAATCCGCAGTCCGATGATCTTTTCGGGGCCGATAAGGCGGCGCGTCTCTGCAATGCATTCGGATATGAAACGAAAACGGTTTTCCTCGGATCCTCCATATTGATCGCTGCGGTGATTGGTCAGCGGATTGAGGAACTGGGCCATCAGCATTCCGTGGCTGGCGACCAGCTCGACCCCATCCAGATCAGCTTCAGCCATGCGTCTGGCAGCCTGCGCGAAGGCCTGAACCAGGTTTTGGATGTAGTCCGTGCTCATCACCCTTGGCATGCTGTGAAAACGGTGATCCGGAACCAGTGAAGGTCCGTTGGGCACCATATGCATGCCATTGTGAACATAAGCGATGCGGCCACCGTGATTGATCTGGCCAAATACCTTGCAGCCGTGTTTGTGAACTTTATCAGCAACCAGTTTGTAGCCGGGGATGCAGTCATCGGTGCTGGAATCAATATAATAGCTGGCGGAAACATCATCGGAGTAGGGGCGTGAGGATTCAATGATGATCAGGCCGGCCCCTCCGCGCGCGCGGGCTTCATGGTAAGCGGCCATTTTCTCACCGGGTGCGCCATTCTCCGCCAGGATGGTCTGGTGGGCGGTGGAAAAGATGCGGTTGCGGATTTCCAGCCCCCGAATTTCATGGGGGGTGAACAGGTGTTTGAACGACATGGCGCAGGCTCCCGTCAGGTCCCATTTTAATGTGCCAATTGAGCAAGCGTAACAGACTTCACCGGGAGTGTTTATTCTCCCTATACGCCCGTACCGCGCGCGGATCCATTTGGTAGGATGAGCGACGATTATTTCGCTTGGGTAATCGGCCTATTCGCTTTATATGCACTGGAGAACCATCTGCAATGAGTCGCGATCCGCGTTATGACATATTGTTTGAACCTGTACGCATTGGGCCCGTGCAGGCACCGAACCGGTTCTACCAGGTACCCCATTGCAACGGAATGGGGTCTCTGCGTCCGCGTATGGTGGCGGCCATGCGCGGCATCAAGGCTGAAGGCGGATGGGGGGTGGTGTGCACAGAGTATTGTTCAATTCACCCCAGTTCTGACGACTTGCCCCACGTCTACGCCAGCTTGTGGGATCAGGGGGACATCAAGGCTCATGCACTGATGACCGAAAAGGTACACGAATTCGGCTCTCTGGCGGGGGTGGAGTTATGGTCTGGCGGCGCTGGCAGTGCCAACCTGCTGACCCGGGAGGTAGCGCTGGGTGTCGGCAGCATGCCAAATGTGCACGGTCACCCATTTCAGACCCGGGCCATGGATAAGAAGGACATCCGGAATATCCGCCGCTGGCATCGGGCGGCAGCATTGCGTGCCCGGGAAGCGGGTTTTGACATCGTCTACGTCTATGCCACGCATATGTATCTCCTGTCCCAGTTTCTTTCCCCCCTGCATAATCGCCGGACCGATGAATACGGTGGATCATTGGAAAATCGCGTGCGCCTGGTGCGCGAACTGATTGAAGAAACCAAAGATGCGGTCGGTGACAGCTGTGCGGTTGCAGTGCGTATGTCAGCCGATGATGGCACCGGCACGCCCCGAGCAACCGGTTTCAGCCGAACGCCGGGAAATGTTCGAAATGTTGGCTGAACTGCCCGATCTCTGGGATATCAATGTACACAACTACGAGCACGAAATGGGCGTGTCGCGTTTCGTCCGGGAAGGATCCCTGGAAAAAACGATGCACTACGTCAAGTCCATCACCAGCAAACCCGTTGTAACCGTGGGACGTTTTACATCTCCGGACACCATGGTCTCCCAGGTACGCCGGGGCATCGTGGATTTTATTGGAGCGGCCCGTCCTTCCATAGCTGACCCGTTCTTGCCGCGTAAGATCGAAGAAGGACGCCCGGAGGAGATCAGAGAGTGTATCGGATGCAATATCTGCTATACCGGCGACAGTCTGAGCGTGCCCATTCGTTGTACCCAGAACCCGACCATGGGCGAGGAATGGCGCCGGGGATGGCATCCGGAACGCATCCAGCCCAGCGGCAGTGACGCCACCGTCCTGGTAGTCGGGGCAGGCCCGGCGGGTCTTGAAGCAACCCGGGCGCTCGGTCAGCGTGGTTACAACGTTATGCTGGCCGAGGCTTCAAAAGAGCTTGGGGGGCCGCATGTCGCCCAGGAATGTCAATTGCCGGGTCTGGCTGAATGGGGGCGGGTACGGGACTATCGAGTGCATCAGATCCAGACCATGACGAATGTCGATGTTTTTCTGGACAATAATCTGAATGCAGAAGATGCGCTGAGCATTGGTGCCCAACACATTGTCGTTGCAACCGGATCCAAATGGCGTGCAGACGGTTTTGGCCGGTACCACAGCAGGCCGTGTCCGGATTTAGGGCCGGCGGGGCAGATTTTCACACCCAACGACATTTTCATGGGCCGTGTGCCACAAGGCAGGGCGGTGGTGTTTGACGATGATCACTACTACATGGGTAGCGTCCTGGCTGAGGCACTGGTGGCACAAGGCGTTGAAGTGTGTTTCGTCACACCGGAAAACCTGGTGTCCGCATGGGGAGCGATGACTGATGAACAGTATCAAACCCAGCAGCGTCTTTTGCAACTGGGGGTACAGATAATTACCGCTCATGGCCTGGACGAATACGATGGTTCCAACGCCCGTTTGAGCTGCGTCTATACCGACCGAGCCCGTATGGTTGCGGCAGACGCCGTGGTGCTGGTCACTGCGCGAGTCCCCACGGATAGCCTTTATAAGGAGATTGCCGGGAAGATAGAATCAGATACCTCAGGATCTGCCCCCGCCCCTACACTGGACAAAATAGGTGATTGCGATGCACCAGCCATTATCGCCGCCGCCATCTATGCGGGACATCGTTACGCCCGGGAACTGGGAACTGATGGGGAGCAAAGTGCAGTCACCCGCCAGGACAAGCTGTTTGATCCGGACTGAAGTCGAGATTCCAGTGTTTCAAGAACTCCAACATTACTATTTCCCAGTGGCCCGGACAAGTATTCGGGACGAACAGGGTTAGTCAATTGGATACTGAGCAGACGGATATACCAAGATTTATGATTTTGACCCAGATAAATTCAAGTTACTTTCTATTGGAGACCAACAATGTCAGAGCAAGCTAAAAAATTGAAATATTGTGTGAACGGTGAGTGGCTCACATCCGAAACCAAGACTTATATGAACTGCTACAACCCATCAACAGGCGAGGTGATTGCTCAGGCTCCTCAATGCACGGCAGAGGAAGTGGAATCAGTTGTCGCGTCAGCCAAAGCGGCTTATCCGGGGTGGTCGAATACACCTGTGGTTAAAGCGTGTTCAGGTGTTGTTTCAAACTTTAAAACGCTACTTGAAAAACACCTGGATGAATTGACTGAGATATTGGCCAGGGAAATGGGAAAGGCATGGGAGGAAGCAAAAGGAGACGTTTCTGAAAAGTTGTTGAAGTGGTCGAATTTGCCTGTGGTATGCCTCATCTCATGAAAGGGGAAGCCCTGATGGATTGCGCCACAGGGTATGACACGACCCTGTATCATCATCCGGTAGGTGTTTTTGCCGGAATCGCCCCCTGGAATTTTCCCGCGATGATCCCCCAGGGCTGGATGGCGCCGATTTGTATCGCCGCGGGAAATTGTTTTGTCCTGAAAGCCGCCAGTTTTGTTCCTCAGACATCAATGCGAATCACCGAACTATGGTATGAAGCGGGACTCCCCAAAGGCGTCTATGAATATGGTAACCACCAGCCGGCATGAGGCTGAAATCTTTACTTGAGCATCCGGACATTGCTGGTGTTTCTTTTGTGGGCTCAACCAAGGTTGGCCTGCATATTTATGCAAGACAGCCGCCGCCAATGGCAAACGGGTTCAAGCCCTGACCGAGGCCAAGAACCACGCCCTGGTATTAAAAGATTGTATGCTGGAAAGAACAGCCAGAGGAATCGTCAACGCTTTCTGTGGTTGTGCCGGTCAACGATGTATGGCGCTTCCGGTTATTTGTGTAGAAGAAAGTATTGCCGACAAGCTGGTTGAATATTTGGTGCAATTCTCCTCCGAATTAAAATTAGGACCGGCCTATGAAGAAAGTACGGGCCTTGGACCGCTGGTGAACAATGGACACATGCAGTATGTCACCGATTGGATTCAAAAGGGTGTAGACGAAGGGGCTGAACTTATACTTGATGGTCGAAACCCCGAAGTGCCCGGATATGAAGGTGGATTTTATGTTGGACCAACCATTTTTGATCACGTGACTGAAGAGATGTCGGTTGGGCGGGATGAAATCTTCGGGCCTGTTATCTGCATAAAACGTATCCAGAACTTCGAAGAAGGGCTGACAATTATGAACAACAGTGAGTTTGCCAATGGTTCAGCTATTTATACTCAAAACGGTTATTACGCCCGTGAATTTTCCAAACGGACTCATGCCGGTATGGTTGGTGTGAATGTTGGTATTCCAGTGCCTTTGGGAATCTTTGGTTTCACCGGACAGAAAAAATCGTTTTTTGGTGATCTACATACAATGGGAAAAGACGGTGTAAGATTTTTTACTGAATTAAAGTGTGTCACCAGTACCTGGTTTACGGAAGAAATGGCCTCGGACAAGGTTAGTACCTGGGACGGAACCATTTAATTGATATTTGGGATCAGAGTAAGTCGGTAACGGCGCGATGCGCTTGTTCAATGGCAGCTTCCGTCATCGCATCGGACGCCGAATCGGTTGAAGCAATACTGATATTGCCGAATGGCCGGCTTCCTGTTACCCAGTAGCGTTTTTCTTCGGGCCACGATTCCGGCTCGAAGGCGATTCGGTCAGACTCCGGATCATACCCGTATGCGTAGCCATGATGAATACAGGGACAGGATACATTAGTGCAAATCCTAATCACTTGAAAACGACGGTACGCAGTCCATTCAGGAACACGCGGTGACGCACGTGATTTTTTACAGCTCGGGCCAAGGTCTGGGCTTCTATATCACGCCCCACCTGGGTAAGGCTCTGTGAATCATGTGAATGGGTAACCCGTTCGACCATCTGCTCAATAATTGGCCCCTCATCAAGGTCGGCCGTAACATAATGCGCCGTGGCCCCGATAAGTTTAACACCTCGTTTGTACGCTTGATGATAAGGCCTGGCTCCCTTGAAGCCAGGCAGGAAGGAGTGGTGGATATTGATGCAACGACCGGCTAATTGCTTACAAAGGGAATCGGATAATATCTGCATGTAACGCGCCAGGACCACCAACTCGGTTCCAGTCTCTTCAACAATCTCAAGCAGCCGCGCTTCCTGCTCAGGTTTGCTTTCTTTGGTCACTGGTAAATGGATATAGGGAACGCTCTCCTGTTCGGCCAGTCTTCTCAGGTCCTCATGATTGGAAACAATTGCCGTGATGTCAATATTCAGCTCACCGGTTGAACGGCGATACAGAAGGTCGCGCACGCAGTGGTCATATTTCGACACCATGATCAGCACTTTTGTCGGCTGACTGGCATCATGAATAGCCCATTCCATATCGAAGCTCATTGCTGTTATCTCAAAAGCAGCTTGCAACTGCTCGACACGGGGTTTTTGATTGCCTTCAAAGAAAAATTCAATAGTACAAAAAAATCTGCCTAAATCCAGATCGTCGTATTGATGTAACTCCTTAATGAAGCAGGCACGATCGGCCAGAAAATTGCCAATCGCAGCAACAATGCCACTTCGGCCGGGGCAGGAAACTTTCAGGATGAACGAAGGTTTATTTTTCATAACGAACCCCTTAGGATGATGATGACCCTATTGAAGCCACTAGATCTTCATACGGCTTGCTGAAGGGTCATAAAGGGCTCTTAATGAAGCCTGCGCACTGAAGCGATCTTTGGCAACTTCAATCTCAAAAGTTGCTTCCTTGATACGGTCCGCGGTCAAACCGGGCGCTACGACAAATCCCATTCCGATTGCCGCACCCACACTATGACCGTACATACCGGAGGTCAGGTAACCCACGATACGCCCGTCCATGACAATTGGTTCATTGTGGTAAAGCAGTGGGTTCCGGGTCATCCAGTTTGAATTGCACCAGTCGCCGATCGGGCAAGCCCGCTGGCTTTTTGCCTGCAGAAACGCATTACGCGTCCGGCAAAGTCGCCGGCGTCGGGCTTGGCTGCAAAACTGAGGCCAGCCTGAAACAGGTTATCTTCAGATCCAATATCGTGACCCCAGTGACGGAATCCTTTTTCCAGGCGCAGGCTGTTCACTGCGTGCAGGCCAACGTTGCGGATATCAAACTCCGCTCCGGCCTGTTGTAATGCAGCAAAAACCCTGGGTGTCTCGCTGGCAGGTGCAAAGATCTCCCAGCCCAGTTCACCCACATAGGAAAGACGCTGTAACCACACCGTCTGCACCCCCGACCCTGGCGTATCGCCCGCGACCAAAGGCAAAACCTTCGGCACTGACATCGGTCTCGGCCACCTTTTCCAGCACGGCTCGCGCATTGGGGCCCTGCAACGCCATGCAGGCGTAGTCGGCGCTGATGTCACGCAGTTGCACCTCCCCCTGCAGGTGTTTTCTTTCAGGTGCCACCAGTCTTTATTTAAAGATCCAATTGCCGTGGTAATCATAAAGCGATCCGGGTCGGTCCTGGAGACGGTCAGATCAGCTTCGATTCCCACCCCCGCTCGTTTAGCCACTGGGTGTAAACGAGACTGCCAGGCTCCACCCCAATATCCCCGGCACAGATCCACTGCAGTGCCTTTTCGGCATCCGGCCCGGAAACCTCAAATTTACCGAATGAGGAAATGTCGTAAATACCCACACTCTCCCTCACGGCCCTGTGCTCTTGTGCGTAGAAATCGAACCAGTTCTGGCGTTTATAGCTGTATTGATATTCGGCTCTGGCGCCGCCTTGTGCAAACCAGTTGGGGCGCTCGAAACCAGCCACTTCACCAAAACAGGCGCCCTGCTCTTTGAGCACCTGGTGCAGTGGCGATTGAATACAGTTACGGGCGGACTTGTACTGATAGAAGGGCCAATGCATGGCGTAGGTGTGACCCAGGGCCTCTGGAATACGAGCTTCGATATAGGCTTGCTCGCGCTGCACCGGGTGATGGCGGCGCACGTCGCACTCCCAGATGTCGCCCGGCGGGTAGCCATCGATAACCCAGTCCGCCATCACTTTTCCGATACCACCACCGGCGGCAAGCCCCTTTGAATTCATGCCACAGGCGACAAAAAAATTGTCCACTTCAGGCGTTGGTCCCAGCAAATGCAGGTTATCGGGAGTAAAGCTCTCTGGACCGTTAAAGAACAGGCGAATACCCGTCTGCTCAAGAGCGGGCATGGTTGCCATACCCCGCAACAGGTATTCTTCCATGTGCTCGAGGTCGCAGGGGAATTCGTCGAAAGCGAAATCCTCGGGAATGCGGTCCATGGGACAACCGACAGCATTGTGTTCGAACCAGCCCATCAGTACCTTGCCCGTGTCTTCCTTGAAATAGACTCCCTTGTCGAAATCCCTCAACACCGGTCGTTTGGTCATACCGTCCATATCGTCGGTAACCACGTAATAGTGTTCACAGGCGTAGAGCGGCAGATCGACGCCAATCTTCGCGGCGATATCCCGTGACCACAGGCCCCCGGCCAGCACCACCTTATCGGCGGCGATCGAGCCTTGCCCGGTCTTTACTCCCACCGCCTTACCTTCCTCCACCAGGATCTCTTCCACCTTAACGTTTTCAATCACCCTGGCTCCGTACTTGCGAGCCCCCTTGGTCAGGGCCATAGTCGTATCTACCGCATTGGTCTGGCCATCTTTTTCTATGTAAAGTGCCCCCAAAATGCCATCGATATTGATTCCCGGGTAAAATCTGGCCAGACGCTCGTTGTCGATCATCTCAGACTCAACCCCGAAGACGCTGGCCATGGAGGAAGTCCGGCGCAATTCTTCCAGACGCTCCGGCGTTCGGGCCACGGAGAGACTGCCTATGCGCCGGTAACCCGTGGCCTGCCCGGTCTCCTCTTCCAGGGAGGCGTAGAGTTCATGACAATACTTGGCCAGGTTGGTCAGATAGGGGGTGGGCCATAGCATGCTCACAAGACCGGCCGCATGCCAGGTAGTACCGCAGGTAAGTTGCTTACGCTCCAACAGCACCACATCGCTTATACCGCGTTTTGCCAGGTGATAGGCGATGGAACAACCGACGATGCCACCGCCAACAATAACGACCCGGGCCCTGGATGGGAGTTTTCTTTTGTCTGTCATACCGGCCTTCCTTTATATTTTTTTACTAGCGGTAACGCGCTCCTGTCGACATCAATATCGATTAAGGCATATAGTCACTCATAAACAACCGTCGTCACAATTGATTTTTTTTTCTAACTGGTAACTTTTGTTACCATTAATCTTCAATACAGGCAAAGACCGTCAGGGTGATCAGTGTAATGGCTACATCGTTAAATTTCCCCAAACTCCCCCCGCTAAAGGCTTTGAGGGGGTTTGAGAGTACTGCCAGAATGCGCAGTTTCCGCAAAGCTGCCGAGGAACTGAACCTGACCCACCCGGCCATCAGCCATCAGATTCGGTCCCTGGAAAAGAACCTCGGAGTCAAATTGTTTGTCCGGGAGGGTCGTCAAGCGGTGCTAACCCCCGAGGGAGAGCGCTTTTACCCGGTCGCTCGCGAAGCACTGGAAATACTGATTAACGGCAGTGAAGCGATTCGCCGCAGTACCAGCCAATCTGTCCTTCGCGTACAGACCTATATCTCGGTGTCCCTTCGTTGGCTCTCCCATCGACTGCCTCGCTTCATGGCGCTTAATCCAAGGCTTCAGCTACAGCTACTCTCCAGTATCCACAAGCAGGATTTTGACGAAGTCAATGCCGATGTCGGAATGATATTCTGCCACACGCCACCCGGTGGACACCTGCACTGGACGCCGCTGATGCAGCCAAAACTGTTTCCAGTCTGCAGTCCGGAATTAATGGGTAACGCTGGAGAAAATCTCAAACCCGGGGATTTGCTGAACTACCCGCTACTGACCATCACCTCAGAGGCATGGCAGTGGCAAGACTGGTTCGATTCAGCAGGCTTGGGCGAAATAAAAACCAATCACTCAATCAGTGTCGACAGTACCGTCATCGCCCTGGAAATGGCCATGGACGGAGAAGGAATCACTTTAGTCAACGGCCCTTTTGCAGACAAGGATCTGAAAGCGGGCCGGCTGATCCAGCCTGTGGCACACTGTGCCGAAGGTTTGGGGGAGTGGGGGCTTGTGTGCCGTAAAGATACCCTGCACCACCCCCCGGCCCGAGCATTTATTGAGTGGCTCCAGGCAGATATGGACAGCTACGAATAGATCATTAGAAATTTTGAAGGGGATTGGGTTTTGCGATCTCTAAAGATGATCGCGGTCTTTTAATGGTTTACACAACAAAGGAATTTGCATAAAAAACACTGAGATCGGCTAAAATTTCACCCACGAAGACTGGTAATTCAAAACAGGCGAAAATCTCCATGGCATCAGAAACACTGAAGCAGGACCAGGCGCTTCTTATCGCCGACACTGCCAGCGGCATCTTCTGCCGGCCGGGTTGTTCGTCAGGCAATACCGGAAACAAGCAGGGGCGAGAGTTCGAATCCGCCCGTGAAGCCCTGGCCGCCGGGTTCCGGCCTTGCGCCAGGTGCAAACCGCTGCAATCCAGCGCGGAAGATCCATCCTGGCTGGATACCCTGATGGATGCGGTTGATAAGGATCCCGCTAGACGCTGGCACGATCAGGACCTCAATGGCAAGAGCATGGATGCTCCAGCCGTCAGGCGGTGGTTCATCGCAAACCACGGGCTGACATTCCATGCTTACACACGCCTGAGGCGCCTGGGACTGGCACTGCGCCAGATTCAGCACGGCGCACCTGTTACTGAAACTGTGGTTGCCCTTGGTTATGATTCGGAAAGTGGCTATCGCGAAGCGTTTAGCCAGGTGTTTGGCAATCCTCCATCGGCCGTGGATCGCGAATCCTGCATCTGGATCAACCGGATCGCCACACCGCTGGGCTCGATGATCATGGGCGTATCGGACCAGGGTTTGTGCCTGCTGGAGTTTGCCGAACGACGCATGCTGGACACACAACTCAAGCGTTTGCGGCAGAGAATGGGGCGCGTGTTCCTGCCGGGTGATCACCCCCTTATGCAGCAGGTGAAGACCGAGCTGGACGATTACTTCGACAACAACCTGCAGCAATTCACCATGCCCATCGAGGCTCCGGGGACGGAGTTCCAGGAGTCGGTCTGGCAGGCGCTGCTGCGCATTCCTTACGGCGAAATGCGCAGTTACGCCGCCATCGCTGAAGAAATCGGTCTGCCAACCGCAGTGCGGGCCGTCGGGCGCGCCAACGGCGACAACCGCATCGCCATCATCATTCCCTGTCACCGTGTGGTCGGCTCCGACGGCGAACTCACCGGCTACGGCGGCGGCTTGTGGCGCAAGAAATACCTGCTCTCACTGGAGCAGGCGCAATCCTTCCATCTCTCCTGAATAAATGTAAGAGCCCGCTTGCGGGCGAAACGCCAGTCGCGCCCAAGGACGCTCTTACATCAGCCGGTCAATTTCTTGTCCAGCGACGCATTTCCAGCACCTTCAAACATCAAGGCCAAAGAGCACGCCATCAACAACAGGGCCCACTGGTAACCACCCTCGGCGAACATGCCGTTCGGAAGGTGCACCAGCGCAACGGCAATGAGCATTGCGAATGCCAACCCCGCGGCCCAGAACCGGGTGACCAGGCCAATAATCAGGAACCCCCCGCCGAAGGTTTCAAAAAAAGCGACAAGAAAGGCGCCAACCATGGGTAAAGGGACTCCGATACTACCCAGCCATCCAGCCAGCCCGGCTAGTGATTGATCACTTCCCCAGCCAAACTTGCCCGCACCGTGCCCAATAAAAATAATGCCGGTAACGATCCGCAGCACGAACATGCCCCAGCCCGCATCGGTTATCAAAAGTTTTTTAAAGTCCATTGATTTTCTCCATTTGTTATTTGCTTGTGTGAAGCCCGTTTATTCTTTCACAAAAAGCGGTTCAATAATGGAAATCCACCCTCAAGCAAACTAACATCCCCACATGGGACATCGCTTATCAAAGATTTATACACGCACCGGTGACAAGGGCACGACCGGACTTGGCGACGGATCGAGGGTTGAGAAAGACAATCTGCGGGTCGAGGCTTTTGGTACCGTGGATGAACTCAACAGCACTGTGGGGTTGGTGCTTGCGGCACAATTACCAGGCAGCATCCAGTCGATCCTTAACCGCGTGCAACACGAATTGTTTGATCTCGGCGGTGAGTTGTGTATGCCGGGCACTGTACTGATTCCCGACAGTTACATCGACGACCTGGAGGCCGATCTGGACAAGCTCAATAAGAATCTGCCCCCGCTGAAGGATTTCATCCTGCCGGGTGGGTCGGAATCAGCAGCGCGCTGCCACCTGGCGAGGACCGTTTGCCGACGGGCCGAGCGCAGAGTAGTGGCCCTGGCCCGCGATGAAGACGTCAACGAAGCCACCATCCGCTACCTGAACCGCCTTTCCGATTTCCTGTTTGTAGCCGCCAGGGTAATTGTCCACGCAGACGGAGGTTCCGAAGTCCTCTGGGTGCATGGAGACCAGCGCCTGTAAGAGCGTCCTTGGGCGCGACCAGCCTGTCGGCCGCAAGCTTCAACACTAATCGTTGCTGGGAAATGAAAACTGTGCACCTTCACGTACTCCGCTGGAAGGCCAGCGCTGAGTGATCGTTTTACGCCGCGTGTAGAAGCGGACCGCGTCAGGGCCGTAGGCATACAAGTCTCCAAACAGGGAGCGCTTCCAGCCACCGAAGCTGTGGTAGGCGACCGGCACCGGCAGCGGAACATTGACGCCGACCATGCCAACCTTGATATTGTCACTGAAATACCGCGCAGCCTCGCCATCGCGGGTAAAGATGCAGGTGCCGTTGCCGTATTCGTGGCGGTCAATCAGGTCCATGGCTTCCTGCATTGTGTCCACGCGCATCACGCAGAGCACGGGACCAAAAATTTCGTCCTGGTAAATCTTCATCTCCGGTGTCACGCGGTCGAACAAAGTGCCACCCAGGAAAAACCCGTCCTCGTGACCACTGACACAGAATCCCCGTCCGTCCGCGACCAGCTCTGCGCCTTCCCTCTCACCCAGGTCCACGTAACCCTTCACTTTGTCGTAGTGCTGGCGGGTGACCAGCGGCCCCATATCGTTGTTGTTGTCGGTGCCCGGGCCAACTTTCAGCTGTTCTAGTTTCGCTTTCAGTTTTCCAACCAGGACATCCCCGGTTTCCTCACCGACCGTAACCGCCACGGCAATCGCCATGCAACGTTCCCCGCAGGAACCGTAAGCCGCGCCCATCAAGGCAGACGCTGCATTGTCCATGTCCGCATCGGGCATGACGATGGCGTGGTTCTTGGCGCCGCCCAGCGCCTGGACGCGTTTGCCGTGCGCACCGCCGGTTTGATAGACGTATTCCGCGATCGGTGTGGAACCCACAAAAGAAACCGCCTGCACCCGCGGGTCTGTCAGCAGCGTATCCACGGCTTCCTTGTCACCGTTCACCAGGTTGAATACACCTTCGGGTAAACCCGCTTCGTGCAGCAGTTCAGCCACCAGCATCGGGGCGGACGGATCCCGCTCAGAAGGCTTGAGTACAAAGGTATTGCCGCAGGCGATGGCCATCGGATACATCCACATCGGCACCATCGCGGGGAAGTTGAACGGTGTTATACCGGCCACGACACCCAGGGGCTGGAACTCGCTCCAGCTGTCCATCGCCGGACTCACGTTCTTGCTGTGTTCACCTTTGAGGAATTCCGGTGCGCCACAAGCGTATTCGACAATTTCCACACCCGCGCGAAAATTCGCCCAGCGCATCATGTAAAACTTTGCCATGCTCTTCAGTTAGAAGCGCCACGACCCTTTCTGCATTTTGCTCCAGCAATTCCTTGAAGCGGAACATAATTCGGGCGCGCTTGGCGACCGGTGTATTGCGCCACGCGGGGAAAAGCCGCTTCTGCGGCTGCAATCGCTTCTTCCACAGTCGCCTTGCTCGCCAACGCGACCTGCCTGACCACTTTTCCGGTCGCCGGGTTGAAAACATCCTGGCTACGACCATGGCCAGCCACCTTCCTGCCGTTGATGAAGTGGCCAACGATTTCCGGGGTTTCCACGGGTTTCAATGCCTGCTATAGCTTCGGTACTAATTATGTATTCCTCAATTATTTGGCCACTGCTAGTCAATACTATCCAGTACTTTCCTGATCTTTTCAAAAGTCATGGTCATGTCTTCGGGCCGGGAATTCAGGAAGGGCGAGAATTGCAGCACGTCCCCACCGTTGCGAATCACCAGGTCTTCTTCCCAGAAACACTTTTTATGCATTTCCATGCCGCGCGTCCCGGGTGCATCGGGGCGAGGCTCAATCTCCACTGCCCCCATCAGCCCGAAGTTGCGCACGTCAATCACTTTTGGGTGATCATCGAGCGAATGGATTGCTTGTTCAAAATGACTTTCCAGTTCCCTGGCCTGCGCGAATGTGCCTTCCTCGCGATAAACTTCCAGCGTGGCCAGGCCGGCAGCGGCTGCCACCGGGTGTCCTGAATAAGTGTAGCCATGAAACAGCTCGATCATTTGCCCCGGGCCCTGCATGAACGAATCGTACACCTCGTCACGCACCAGGACCGCACCCATCGGAATCACACCGTTGGTCAAGCCCTTGGCGGTGGTGATAATGTCCGGCGTCACGCCAAAGCGCAGCGCAGCAAAAGGCTCTCCCACCCGGCCGAAAGCGGTAATCACCTCGTCAAAGATCAACAAAATCCCATACTTGTCACAAATCTCACGCAGCCTCTGCAGATACCCTACAGGTGGCGGCAAAACACCGGTTGATCCGGGCACCGGCTCGACGATCACGGCAGCAATATTCGATCCGTCATGCAGCGCGGCCAGCCGCTCCAGCTCATCCGCCAGGTGTGCACCCCATTCAGGTTGTCCCTTGCTGAATGCGTTGTGCTCCAGGCTGTGTGTGTGCGGCAGGTGATCCACGCAAGGCAGCAGGCTGGCCCCGAAGGATTTCCGGTTCGGCGACATGCCACCAACGGACATTCCACCAAAATTGACACCATGATAACCACGCTCGCGCCCAATCAGCCGGGTGCGGTGCCCTTCCCCCCCTCGCCCGGTGACAGGCCAGAGCAATCTTCAGCGCCGTATCCACCGATTCAGATCCAGAGTTCGTGAAAAAGCAATGGTTAAACCCCTCCGGCGCCATATCGCTTAACTCGGCAGCCAGTTGGAAAGCCTTTTCATGGCCTGCCTGGAAGCTCATGGCAAAATCCAGCGTTGCTACCTGCTGCTGGACCGCTTCAACTATTTTCGGGTGGCAATGGCCCAGACCGCTGGTCCACAAGCCGGAAAACGCATCATAGAGTTGTCTGCCATCTGCTGTCTGGTAGTAATGGCCGCTGGCGCCAACAACGATCCTGGGGTTCTTTTTGAAATCCCGGTTGGCCGTAAACGGCATCCAGTAGGATTCCAGCGCTGCGGTATTGATACTCACTTGTCATTCCTCCGTGGACTCAATCATCGATTGTCGATTATATTAGACACTCTATTATAATTTCAACGAAAATTTGCCTAAATCGACATCAGTTGTTTATTATTTTGATAGCAAATTGAAGGCTTAAAAAGCCACCCGAATGCAGGATCGAATCTGGATGCAAAATACACTCCTGCAGTCTGACAACCGATACCAGCTGTCTTCGATCTGATCACTTCTGTGCGCAAATATGATGCACACACTACGGAACGCGCTCTTTTATGACGCACTGGCGGTTACCGGAAATGCTGCGTGATTATATCTAACTATCTGTTTTATATCATTACCCGCCCTATGGCACACATCATGCATTAACAGTGGTGAGAAGGACAGCGCCGTTACGGCACTCTCCACTTTTTTGAACTGGAAATCGGGAGACTACGAAGATGAGTCACAGAATTTTTATTTTCGGCTTAGCAATCTCACTGATCGCCGTTTCTGCAACGGCAATGGAAGTAGACCTGTCGGCCAACATTGGCTTCAACTCGCACTACATCTATCGTGGTATCCCCCAGGAAAAATCGTCGGCTTTCGGCGGACTGGACCTCGAGGCAGGCGGTTTCTATCTCGGAACCTGGGCCGCGGACGTCGGTGACGGCGCTGAAATCGACTTCTATGGCGGCTATCACTTCGAAGCCGGCGAGTTCAACTTCGGTGCCGGCGCCACAATCTACACCTATACCGGCGACTTTGACGATACCTACCGGGAAGTGAACCTCAATGTCGCATGGAGGTTCCTTACATTTGATGCCGCCATTGGAACCTACGATAATTTCGACGGCCCGACTCTGAACTACCAGTTCTACTCCCTGACGGCAGGGTACAAAGGCTTTTACGGAAAACTTGGCGTGTTTGAGGATGACTTCGATGGCTCCTACTTCGAAGCCGGTTACGGTGGGACGCTGACCATCAAGGAAACCGATCTTCTGGATTATGCTTTCGCGGCGATCTACAGTGACTCGACATTGCTTGGCGGCAGTTCAGACGTAAACCTGGTATTGACCCTGTCGAAGACCTTTGATTTATAGATAATGAGGAGACCGGAATGAATCTCGAACGGACTTTCAAAAAAATATTCCTGGCAATTGCGATACTTTCAATTGCTGCCCCCGGGATTTCGACTGCGCAATCCGAAGATGGGCAATACATTGTAATTGTCGGCGCACCTACTGCCGGCAAGTCCACCAACAGCAAATGGATATCGACAACTTATGTCATTCCATGGCTGAATATTGGTGAATTAGTGGAGGCGGAAGTAGTGGCGGCTTCAAAAAGTCGCAAATCTGCCAGCATGCAGCACAAACGAGGCGCTGCAAGTAACCAGCGCTATCAAAATTCCCGTAAGGCGCTTGAGAAGCTCAAGAATGGTGAACTGATCAGCGATGATTCCCTGAATGCTATCGTCGCATCTGAGGTTCTGAGCTACGAGGCAAAAGACGGTTTCATCCTGGACGGTTACCCGATGATCGTTCCACAGGCCGAATTCCTCGACTCGATTCTGGACGCACGTGGAATTTCCCCGCTGAAGGTGATTTACCTGAACATTCCTGATGAATTATCCCTTGAACGGATGAAAGAACGTGGCCGGGCAGATTACAAGCGTGGTTTCGGTGAAGAGCGCTTGCGCCAATTCCGGTCTATGATTGGTCCTCTGGTTGAATATTACGGCGAAGAATCAGTACACGAGATTGACGCCACTCAAAGCAAGTCGGAAATAATGGCAGAGATCAATACCGTGTTACTAAAAAAAGCAGCGCCCGACTGATAAGCCCTGGACAGAATATCTCGTGGGCGGGGATGCTCAACAGGTAAGCGCAATCAGAAAGATGGGGGCGTATTGGCGCTGACGATACGGGCAGGGCACTTTCCCCTTGTTCCTGAAACGGTGTGGCAGGCGGCTATCGAAATAGTAGGAATCACCGAGACCCCAGCGTCCAGGTCTTTCCTGCGACTGTCAGTTCGAGTTCACCGTCGATGACCACACCACCTTCTTCGCCAGAATGTGTCAGAAGATCTTCACCGGTGTCCGTACCGGGCTCATAGGTCTCCCACAGGATGGACATCTTGCGGTCATGCCTCGATGCAGCGACCAGTCGGTATTGAATATCCCCGGTTCCCACATTCGGAAGTTTGTCACCCCGAAATACGACCGTCTCCCTACCCTCCATATCGCGGGTGAAAAACTCCGCCATCGTCATGGGAAATGCGGACAGAATTTTCTGCAAAGAACCAATGGACGGGCTGACCCGGTCCTGCTCAACAAGCGACACCATACCGTTGGTGACCCCGGCACGCTTGGCCAGTTCGCGCTGACTCAGACCAAACGCGGTGCGCACCGCACGTAGCTGTTTCCCAACTTCAAGACTCATACCGCTGCCCTGTTAATTAAAATAGACACCATACCGGAATTTACCTTTCCAGTACAAATATCGTATTTCATTACATTTATATTAAACAAGCACGGCTTGGCCGTGGGAGTCCAGTGATTCTTGTCAGGCAAAGCCTTACGGGAAGGTGTATATTTCTGGGTCAGGGAACTGATAAAAACGTTTTCTGGTGAGGAGTCCAAATGATGATTGAACGAAAATTCTTGCTGCTGGCGGCACCATTGGCAATGCTTGCTGCCGCCCCCGTCATGGCCCAGGATCAGCCTACCGCTGCCCTGGCCTATTACTCCATCGATAACATTATCCTGCTTCTGTGCGCCGTACTGGTGCTGTTTATGCAGGCGGGCTTCGCAGCGCTTGAGAGTGGCCTGAGCCCGGTCAACAACACCGTCAACATTATGTTCAAGAACCTCACTGACCTGAGCGTTGGCGTGTTGTTGTTCTACCTTGTTGGCTACAGCATTATGTATGGCGATGATGCATCGGGTGGTCTTGGCCTGTTTGGCTGGGGCGGTTTTGGCATCGCTTCGGAACTAAGCGAAGCACCGGGACCGGGGGTTCTTCATCCGCAGGTCGACTGGTTGTTCCAGGTGGCCTTCGCTGCAACGGCCGCCACCATTGTTTCCGGAGCGATTGTCGGACGTATGCAGTTTCGAGCCTATGTCATTTTCAGCCTGTTTATAACCGCTATTGTCTATCCCGTCAGCGGCTTCTGGAAATGGGGCGGAGGCTGGCTTGACCAGATGGGATTCTATGATTTTGCAGGTTCTATCGTAGTGCACGCGGTAGGCGGATTCGCGGCACTGGCGGCTGCCATCGTTCTCGGGCCACGCATCGGGCGCTTCACAGCTGACAGCGAAGCACGCCACCTTCAGGGCCACAGCCTGGCTCTGGCCGCTTCCGGAGTGCTGATCCTGTGGGTGGGCTGGTATGGATTCAACCCGGGCAGCCAACTGGCTTTTTCCGGCGCGGCGAACATTCATGCAACGATGACCATCGCGGTGAATACCACCCTGGCCGCAGGCGCTGGCGGTGTAGCTGCCATGATCCTGGCAAGGCGGATGTCGCAATCACATAAACTCAGCCTGGCCATGTTGTTCAACGGCATCGTCGCCGGCCTGGTCGGCATCACCGCCAGCTGTGATTCAGTCACCAACCCGGAGGCAATCATTATTGGCCTGGTAGCCGGCGTACTGGTCGTTCTCGGTGTATCCCTTCTGAACCGTTTGAAGATTGACGACGTGGTTGGCGCATGGCCGGCACACGGTTTGTGCGGCGTGTGGGGTGGCATCGCCACCGGTATTTTTGGCGACCATGATCTCGGCGTACAAATACTCGGTTCGCTGGTAATCCCGGCCTGGGCTTTCGCAACCATGTTCCTGTTATTCACGGTCCTCAAAAAGCTGGGGATGCTGCGTGTTTCGAGGGAACACGAACTGGCCGGTCTCGACCTCAGCGAACACGGCGAGATCGAAGGCGAATCATACTGAATTAACCTGCAAGGAAAACTTTTCATGAGTAAACTGAAATTTGAATACATCTGGCTGGACGGCAACAGGCCATTACCGCATATCCGATGCAAAACCACCGTTCGTGATGCGGATGACTTTGACGGCACCATTGGTTCACTGCCGGAATGGTCTTTTGACGGCAGTTCCACCCACCAGGCGGAAGGGCATTTCTCCGACTGTATCCTGAAGCCAGTCAAGGTCTACACAGACCCAACACGTTCAGATGCATACGTTGTCCTGTGCGAGGTATATGGCGCCGACCATACACCACACCCCACTAACACACGGGCGTTGCTGGATGACGAGCAGGAAGGAGATTTCTGGTTCGGTTTCGAGCAGGAATATGTGCTGATGACCGATAATAACCGCCCCATCGGGTTCCCGGCGGGTGGTTTTCCTGAACCCCAGGGGCCTTACTACTGCGCGGTCGGTTATCACAATGTGGCCGGCAGGGATTTCATCGAGGATCATCTGGATACCTGTATTGCTGCGGGGCTGGGTATTGTTGGAATCAATGCAGAAGTGATGCTTGGCCAGTGGGAATTCCAGTGTTTTGGCACCGGCGCCAGGGCAGCCAGCGATGACTTGATTGTTTCGCGGTATTTTCTTTACAAACTGGCAGAAAAATATCACTTCATTGTCAATCTTGACCCCAAACCCCTACTGGGTGATTGGAACGGCTCAGGCATGCACTCGAACTTTTCCACTAAATACATGCGTGAAACGGGAGGCGAGGAATATTTCAACGCATTAGCTGCCGGATTTGAACCCCACCATGCTGAGCACCTGGCAGAATACGGGGTAGGCAACGAGGCACGCCTGACCGGCGTACATGAAACCGCCTCCTTCGAGAAATTCAGTTACGGCGTCAGCGACCGCGGAGCTTCTATCCGTATCCCGATTTACACGGTGGAACACGGTTGGAAGGGTTATCTTGAAGACCGCCGGCCCGCATCCAATGCAGATCCTTACCGGGTCACCGCCAGGATTATCGAAACGGTACGCGAGGCGCACGAAAAGGCACGGTAGTATGTACGAACTTTGCCTGAATTCGACGAGGATAAGAATCAATTCCAGGAAACCCCGTGGCGCGACAACATATTCCATTTGACAGCTTTACCCGGGAATCGAGTGTTAAGGTCGATAAAATCAGCTATAACGAGTTGATCCCACCGATCAAGTATGACGCTGATGGTAAAGAGCTACCTTACCGTCCTGGCCATATGGTGGTGGGTAGCGCGGCTGTCTATCGACTCCTGCAACCCTTTTTAGCGGTTAGATTTTGGAAGCAATTTTCAGCGGTCGTTCCACTGGCTGCATATCTGCTTCTGTTTCAGATATTTATCCTGCGCCAATCCATTGTCGATGCCTGGATCATATGCGCCGGCTTGATGGCGGTGATATTCGGCTTGATGTTGTTTATGGAAGGTTTGAAGGTCGGGCTGATGCCTTTCGGGGAATTGCTCGGAACCTCACTTCCAGCCAAGGCGACCCTCGGAACCGTGATTATCACCGTGTTCCTGCTGGGGATCGGCGTCACATTCGCAGAACCGGCGATTGGTGCCTTAAAAACTGCCGGATCACTGGTTGATGTTACCAGCGCACCTTATCTTTATGCCTTGCTCAACGACTGGTCCGGAACCCTGGTACTGGTGGTCGGGATAGGTGTCGGGCTTGCCGCCGCCATTGGCACCCTGAGATTTATTTTTGGCTGGAGTTTGAAACCCCTGATTTACCTGACACTTGCCCCGGTGCTGATGGGCTCCGGATACATGGCATTTGAT
>PVMK01135213.1_pt1 | contig 30398 bp, 37 predicted proteins | sample 1853481 | NCBI WGS metagenome assembly PVMK01 (sample SAMN08533507, study PRJNA380276) | Marine sediment metagenome, whole genome shotgun sequencing project.
AAACCTCTGCCAGCAGGCCTTTTGGTCGAACCAGCGTCAGGGTGAAACCAGGCGCACTTCCTTCACAAGAGCCGGGAGCAATTTTAACCGGGCGCTCCTGACGATACTCCTCCGGATTGATCCAGGAGTAAATCTTACGGGCAGAGAAAGAGTCCGGGATGCCCATATCCTGCAGGCGTCCGGTCCGCTGTTCATAAACATTTTCCTCGAGCATTCCCATGGTCTCAGCCCGGACAGCCTCCAGCAGGTAAACGAAAAATTCCGGCTTATAGCTCTGCAGAACATCAAGGAGTCTACCAAACAGCTTGGCGCCGTTTTCGCTGTGATAGGAAATCGCGTAACCACCATCGCGTTTGACTGCATCGATACGGGCGTCATCATTCTCATCCGCCTCCGGCCCCGACAGAATCTCCATCTCAGACTTGAAGATCAGAACCAGTTGCTCAAAATCCATCTCTCTGAGAGCAGTAAAGGCTGTCTCTTCTTCACCCTGGAGGAGAGATACAAGCCAGCGATGCGTCCTGGCGGAATCAAACTGATCGCCATTCCAGCAATCAAGATCAATGAACCCGCTCCACTGCTCAGGAGTAGCCAGACTCAGGAGTTCCGGCAGATGTTCAGGGCCTTGCTCCACGGCAAGCAGATAAACTTCCTGCGCCGACAACTGGGCCATAAGTTCGGCGCCGTTCGGGGCATCAATAAGCAAGCGGATTTTCTGCCGAGACTCTTGGCAGCGCAGAACATCCAGTTGATCAGCAGGTGATAATTGGGAAAAATCACCTGAGTCAACTCTGGACATGGCTGGTTTAATGGGCATGTTCAGGCTCCATATGTGTTGATGGGGAGCACACGGTAATCGATGTTGTTGCGTGGGTCAAGGTAACAAAACCGTTAGCGGGCGGTGTCAGTCCAAGAAATGCATATTTCAAGGAGACGCTCTTTGCTTGCGTGGGTCGTTCTTGAGTTGAGTGGTCTTAGGTCTACCCGTACTTCAGCTTTAGCACTGTTGACATAGCGTATCTTCCTGAATAGGCTCAGGGTCCGACCGTTCTGGAGACCAATCCTCTTAACCCCGAGTTCTTTCAATGCCGTCTCAAGCATGTGAAGCTGATCCATATCTTCGGCCAAGAGGACGACAGCAAAGTTCCCGGTACGTGATAAGTCTTCGCAGTTGAAAGGAAAAACGGAATTCAATTTACTGCCGTCATAAAGGACGGAATCGATCCGTTTGCGCAATTCGACAAAGAGGCAGGGTGCAGTCTTGATTTTGATGAACTTCCAGATGGGAACAACCCCCAGCAACTCTTCAATATTATGAACGATGATGTTCACATAGGAAGAGCCGTTGAAGCGGGCATTATTCTCGACTGGGAAGATTCCTTCCTCGGCGGCAATATAATCGAAACCGGTCACCCCGCGATAGCCGGCCTTGGCCATTTCTGTTACGATTTTCAGCGATGTCTGCTTGACAGCATCAAAAACTTGCGGTGAAGGACCATCCCCCTTCAGGCTGCCGACATGCACCATCCCACGCTCGCAAACTTGCTCAATCATGCCGATATGGGTGATCTTGCCATCTCGGCCAACAACCCATTGGTCATTTGGGGTGGAGGTAACATTCAAGAACGGTTCAATGAGAACAACCCTTTCACCGCTTAAGGCAATGGTTTGGTACAGTTCGGCAATATCATCCCCTTTAGTCTTGTACAACGACATGCCAGCCTCACCCAGAGTGCCGCGGATGATGACGGTGCCGTGGGTTGAGCGATAACGTTCAACTAGAATCTTCATCTGCTGGAAATTGTTGCTGTTTTCCGGCTGCATAGCAAAGGCAACGCCATCGACAACCGGCACTTGCAGCTTCTGACACAAGATCTTAAAGGTCGCCTTGTCGTTATGTTTCAACGTATCGGCTTCCGTAGCACCGAAAAGGTCAGCGCCAAGAGCTTTGGCTGCTGCGGCTTCCATGTGCGCAGAAAACCAGGGGACGTAGACAGGTTTTCTACCCATTTTGCTGATCACCCTATTAACCGGTTCCGGATTTGCCACAATCAGTTCTGAAAGCGTCTCGCCACAAGGCGGCATGTTATATGCGACAACGTGGTCTGAGCCCAACCTATGGGAGCGCAGCCAGCGGTGATAGTCCTGATTCAGTTCGCCACGTAAAACCACCAGATCATCAGCACGTGCGGATGCCAAGGCGCGGTCACATTTTGAAGTGACTGTGGCATCACGACGTGGAAACTGAGAAAAGTTATCGGCGGCATAAACGACCAGTTCATCTTTATTGTCTGAAATAGTGGTTCTTATGGGGTGCAGGTCTGTCACTTAAGGACTCCGGTTGAGAATAGATTGATATTGGGGGAATTTTGCAGTTTGTGCCTAGCACCTTGTAACTCATAAAATGTCGCATTATTGCGACGGGATTTGGTGCATCAACAAGGCGTGGCTGAGAGCGCATAGCACCGCTATGTAACTGAAGCTACAACGCAGTTGATGTGCAAAATAACAAGCAAGATGCGTTAGTTTATGTGTTACACGGTACTAGTTAACCGGCGGGACAGAGCAACTTCCAGCCATAGACCAGGGTCAGCACCAGCGTGTAAGCGGTGATGACGTAATACCAGCGGCCGGCAAATTTAGGGGTCTTGATCGGGGCCACGTTGAGGGCGGCCAGAGTCATCAGTAGAGCATAGAGAACAGGGCCGAAAACCGCAGAACTGACCAGGCCATCAAAGAGGAACAGAAAGGTCAGGATAATAACATTATTGTCGAGCGCCAACCCCCAGTAGGTTGATTTATCCACTAAACCGAAGACATTAAAATAGCTTAGCCGGATAACGCCAATGGCGACAATGATAAAGGCTCCAGGAATGTACCAGGGGCTGAAGTTGCCATAGCTCAACAGGATAACGGCGGGGCAGATACCGAAGCTGACAATATCGATCAACGAGTCAAGTTGGCCGCCAAACTCCCCCTGCTCCGTGGTTCTACCTTTCATCCGACGGGCGATAATACCATCGCTCCAGTCAAAAAAAACCGCCCAGAGCAGGCCGATCATCGCGGCTGGCAAATTACCAACAAACGCGAACTAGGTGCCGAGGATTGAGGCAAGAATACCGGCCAACGAACAGATGTTCGGCAGATCTTTTGCGTAGCAAAGGATGGCCTTGGGCGTCGCTGGCGATTCACTCATGATATTTTCTTCTGATCAACAATTTCACCTAAGGCCTCAGTCACAATGCTGTTTTCGGCCTGGGTGCGGCTGGCAATCCGGATGTAACGGTCAGATTCAGGCATGGTCTTGCCCAGACAGTGCTTGACGTAGATATTATGCAAGAAAAAAAATCAGCGCACTACTTAGGGGCCAAAAGGAGACAGGTCGGGAAAGACGGCAGAAGATATAGTTGGCATCAGGTCGATAGACTGTCAGACCACTGATGCCACAGAGGTCCTGATAGAATTGGTCTCGATCCGCTCGTACCAGGCCACAGCTAGCGAGGAACTCCTGCTGGTATTCGGGCGCATGAACCAGAAAAGTTTCAGCAAAGCCGTTGAGGTTCCAGATATGCAGCCCCTCGACGAACCTGATCGGCAAATAACGCATTGGCAGTCAGCATATAGCCGATGCGCAGGCCGCAGATACCGTAAGCCTTACTCATACTCTTGAATATGGCAAGATTCGGATAGCTGGCAATATCCCCTTCCAGAGTTTCCTGGTCACGATTCCTGGCAAAATCGATGAAAGATTCATCGACGATGAGCATGCAGTCATGCGCGGCAAGTTTATCCAGTAGGCGGATCAGATCGGCTTTCGGCACCAGCAGCGAAGTCGGATTGTTCGGCGACACCACCACCGCAACGTCAGCCTTGCAGCGGATCGCTTCTGCTGCAAATTTATCCACGTCCAGTTGAAAGGACGGAGCATCGAGCACAAACTCAATGACATTTTCAGTCGGAGCTGCATTAGCATATTCGTTGAACGATGGAACCGGAATAATAAGCTTCTTGGCGAGATGCCCGGAGACGATCTTGATCAACTCTGCCGCCCCATTGCCAACCACAACCCGTTCCGGTGGTTGATCGATCAGAGTGCCCACTAATTCGGCCAGGACATTCTGAGCCACGGGGTAGTTCAACACCAATTCATGAATCTGACTGGTCAACTGTTTGAAAAAACGCTGTGGCGGGAAATAGAGGTTATAAAGGTAGGCGTGATCGATAAAGTCATGGCGCCAATAGCCGCCATGCTGGCATTCAATTGCTTCGAATTGCTGCTCTTTGGCAGCATAATCCTGATCTGTCATATTTTGTTCTTACCTCATCCACTGCTATCGAGAACTGTTAGCAGCCATACGATCTCTTTAGACGAACCGTCAAGTCAAGTTCAATGATTCAACAGAATATTCATATCCGGGCACAAAACCGGCAAGCAAGCCCAATCCCATTTCCGGAGCGGGCTGATCAATCGGAGGCAAGCAGGGGCGAGGAGAGTCGCATAGGTTCGCTCCGATTACTGTGTTTTGTCATATCGGCTGCATTCTGGGAGAGGATACCGAGAGACGCCCGAAGAGGAGACAGACTTTCATCCATATCAACGTTGACCCGGGAAGGCTCTGGAAACATTTCCTCAGCCTCGCTCAGATCCTCAAGGGTATCAATCTCATACCAGCGATCAGCATCAAAGAAGACCGGCGCAAAGGTGAGTTTTTCCTCAGCGACCAGTTCGGCGAGAACAGACTCGTAATATCCCGTCACCTTCTTGGCGGTAATGTGTCGATCCAGTCGATCCCAGATCGATTGCCAAGTGCTGCGGGAGAAGCTGTAGATGTTTACAGTCTTGAAATGATCGGCGTCATTGCGGTTAACAGCGCCGAGCCAAAGGGCCTCAAGTTGCTGCTGCTCATTGAGCGTCACCGTCGTACCGTTCATCCACGGCAGCCGCTTTGAGACAGCAATCCGGTCAGGTTGGAGCATCGGCTTAAGCAGCTCTGGGTGAAACACCAGATCGCTTTCAATCAGGAGAAAAGGTTCGTCAATCACCTTTCCGGCAAGCCATAATGAGTAAATGTTGTTGGTTGTTTTATATCGCGGGCTGGCGACATAGGTGATTTCAAGGCCAGCATACCAGCTACCGAGATAGTCTTGAACAACATCTGACAGGTGCCCTACGACCACAACCAAACGTTTGAACCCGTGACTGCGCAGGGAGCGAATCAACCTTTCCAGGATAGGGATTCCATTGACTTCAACAAGACATTTGGGCGTTGAATCTGTTAGTGGAGAGAGTCGACTCCCTGTGCCAGCGGCCAACAGCAAGGCCGTTCTCACCGGAGTGCTATCATCTAAATGGTTATTACAATGCATTTGAAACTCCAGATATTGCCTGAAGTAAGCAGGGAAAAGGGGGAGCCATGTCCCGGTGTAGCTACCGTCGCTTTTGTGCAGAGAAGAAACAACCGTCATGAGCTTGCAGACAGACAGATAAGCTACGCTAATACGAGCGCGAAAGAGCCTGTACATGGATCTGAACGGTTAAAAGGGTGTGCTTTTCGTGGTGGGAGTTGTCGATGTCGGAGGGATGCTCTCTCCGCAACAACCAAGACCAACAGATCAAGGTATGATATTTTTCTGCAACAGTCAAGGTTATTAAGGCCTAGCGTCTCTCCATTTTTTCAAAGCCGCGGGGCTAAGCCAGGTAGGTCCAACTGAATCAGGGACCCAGAAAAATTCGGTGTCAGGCTTGCAAAGTTGCAAATACGTGATAAACACCATGGCACGAAAACCCCGCATACACTTTCTCGGTGCTTACTGCCATGTCATGCTACGAAGCAAGAGCCAAACAGCCGGATTTGCAGCCGGATCGTGAATAGCCCGACAGCATCTTGGTCACTGCCTTCTATTCTTCCGCTTTGAAATCATCGTAGATGTCATTAATTCTGGTCTGCAACCAGGCCGGGTCGAACCACTCTGTCGGTTCAACGGGGACGTCGGAAATATAGGTGGCATAATGAAGATGATCCCCCCCGGCCATGCCGGTGTTGCCAGAACGGCCGATAATTTCTTTCTTGTCAACATTCATACCTGGGCTGACATCCATCTGCGATAAGTGGGCATACATGGTAAAGACACGGCCACCATGGTCGATGATGACACAGTTGCCATAAATCCCGAGATACTCGGCAAAGATCACCACTCCGTTGTTGGCAGCTTTGATCGGCATCTTCGCAAGACCGGCAATATCGATGCCGTAGTGGGTCTGGTGATCAATCACTTCTTTATCGAGCAGGTAGGTACGAGGTTCGGCAAATTGCGCTTTGGGTGCGCCGAGGTTGCGGTAAAAGGCCCCGGTCCATAAGGGCTCGGAACTCAGGGCCGCTGATGTCACCGCTTTGATCTTGGCTCGGTTTGCAACACGCATGGTCCTGTTCATCTCAAGAAAGGCCTCCTTGCCTGCACCCTCCTTGTTGAGCATCTCCAGAGATTTTCTTTCGATAAAGGAATGCGGAATATTCAGGGTGTCATGTTTGAATTGGCGATCTTTGGTGACAGTGCCGACAAGCAGACGACGGACATTGCCGGCGAGATCTTCGACCTCGACAATGGGTTTAAAAGCAGACACTTCAACGTCGTAGGGATGAGCAAAAACGGCAAAATGACGGGTACCCTCAGCGTTGCTGATGAAACGAAACTGGTATTCACCGACGCTTAAACGGATGTTGTCTTCGCGCTCCGGCGTCGAGACAAACACTGCCGCACCTCCCCCCCCGCCGCATGTAGCGGGTTGCCGACTTCAACACGGCCCTGGGTGGAACCTTATCAAGGACGTAACTCCGGCACTGACTTACACGATTGGGGAAATAGAGGTTCGCGTCTGTAGCCTCAACACAGACTTCATGTTCACCATCAGCAAGTGCCGACAGATCGACCGTCAGCTTGTATGAGATCACACCGTCTGCATTAACACAGGATTTTCCATCGGCCTTGCCGTCCAGGTAGTAGCAAACCTCGCCAAGGCCGCGGTTATCGCTCACCATGGCAAGCACGGCTTGATTGATATAGGTTGCTTCTGCCAGCTTGATGGCCGGTGTCTGCCAGTCTCTGGAGAACCCAAGGAAGGCCGCGCCGACAATCAGCGCCAAAACAATAATCAGTCGTAATATTTTTTTCATGTCGTAAACTCCTATACGAATTCAGAACATCTCAGTAGACATAAAGGTTTGTCTACGAGACTGCCGCAAGCCAGGGTAGCACTCCCGATACCATTCAGCCGATGATAAGGTTTGGCAATTCGTCGGTATCGTCTGCTTTAACCGGGAAATGCTCCTCAAGGAGTTGGCCACAGCTTTCGATGGCAATACAGAGCGCGTTACAAGTCTCGCCACAATGGATGCCTTCGGTAATGGTATGAACGATTCCGTCCCAGGTGTCGGCAGGAACAACGGCGTTAATACCACGGTCGGCCAGAACATGCACCCGACGTTCGAAGAGAGAAATGAGGATGAGGATGCCGGTTTCGTCGCGAGTGTGATGGAGGCCATGCTCAACAAAGGAAACAACCGCCTTCTCCTCAACTTCTTCGCTGATTTCAACGGGGTGGATGAGGCGTCGTCTGAGAGAGGGCAGGCTGCGAATAAGTATCTTGAAAGGGAGGTAACAAAGGGCAAAAAGCCACAAAAAATGCCAGAGTGATTCGCCCCAAAAGGCCCAACTGAGGGTTACCGCAGCAGCCAGTGAAAAAAGGCCGGCACCGAGGATTTCTGCCCGAGGATAATTGTAGGATTCATCGACTACCATCGGAACAATTTCGCCGCTGGTACGTCTCTCGGCCTGCTGCACTGCTGACTCGATGCGTTGTTTTTCCTCTTCGGTGAAGAAGTGTTTTGCTGTCGTCATATGGAACCTTATCTCTATTATCTGCTGAGGTGTTAAATTAAAGAGGGCATTCCCTGGTCACGCACTTTCACCACCCTCCGGAAGCACCGCGCCGCCAAAACCGCCGCCACCGCCGCCGAAACCACCACCGCGCCTCCGCCGAAGCCTCCCAAGCCACCGATCCAGAAGCCACCTCGCCGATATCGGCCACGTCGACCACCACCACCGAGAAGCATCAAGCCAGGACCAAGAAAGAGGAGTAAGGCCAACGACCCCAGGGGGTTACGTTTTTTCTTCTGGCCCGCATTCCCGGTGCCCTGGTATTCACCACGCACCGCCTCGACCATAGACGCCACACCAGCAATAACGCCACCGTCGAAATCCCCGGCCTGGAAGCGCGGTTTGATTTCATTGTCGATGATACGCCCGGCGAGCAGGTCGGTGAGTTTCCCCTCGAGTCCGTAGCCGACCTCGATACGCATTTTCCGCTCTTGTTTGGCGATCAACAACAGGGCGCCGTTATCTTTCTCGTCTTGCCCTATTTTCCAACTCTCAACGACCTTCAGACTGTATTCTTCCAGCGCCTCTCCCTCGAGAGAATCGATGGTCAAAACGACAAGTTGAGTCGAGTCGCTGCTCTCGAAGCCACGCAGGAAATGCTCGATCTTCAGTTCCGTTTCCGGAGAAATCACACCGGCAAGGTCGTTGACGTAACCACTAAGTTTCGGCACCTCTAGAGCCACCACGTTCAGTGGCAAAAGAAGAAATATCAAAGCGTACAGGGTAAATCGGAGCATAAGCATAGCCTAAAACTTCACCTTGGGAGCTTTTTCAGCACCCGCTTCAGCCTTAAAGGGTTCCTTGCGCTCGAGGTTAAGCAGGAACTTGTTCGTCAGGTTGTTGGGGAAGGTCCGGATCGAACTATTGAAAACCTGCACGGCCTTGTTGTAGCGCTGGCGAGCAACGTTAATACGGTTTTCGGTCCCTTCAAGCTGGTGTTGCAGATCGAGGAAATTCTGATTTGCCTTCAAATCCGGGTAACGTTCGACAGTCACCAACAACCGGGAGAGTGCTCCGGAAAGAGCCCCCTGTGCCTGCTGGAATTTTTGCATGGCTGCAGGATCACTCAGGTCGCCGGTGTTGATTTGAGCTTTGCCGACACTGGCGCGGGCCTCGGTAACGGCCTGCAGAGTTTCCTTCTCATGTGAAGCGTATGCCTTAACCGTTTCCACCAGATTGGGGATCAAATCGGCACGTCGCTGATAAGTAGCCTCAATATCAGCCCAGGCGGCAAAGACCCCTTCTTCGTTCTTCTGGATCTGATTGTAGCCGCAACCGCTGAGAGCAGGTAGCGTAACAAGAACGACGATCAACAACAGGGCAAAACGCTTCAACATGGTGTAAAACTCCTTTTTCGAAATCAAATCAGTGATGAATTTGTATGTGAACCTTCACTATAGTCACCCACTTAAGGATTTACAACCAACGACTAAGGAATTGTCACGATATTTACGTAAAATGCAGGGCTAAAAGTGACCTCGAGAAGATCCCTGTTGTGTCGTTTTCCCGCGAGGTTCTTTTGTACCGGCAGCAGGTTCTGTGACAAATATAATTCGGATTTGCAACCAGTTCACCTTAACTCTGAATATTAAAATAATCTTTGGCCAAAACTGTCAAGCGCCGTTCAACATCCAGCACAAAATCTTCGCAAAACGGTTGCCCTGCCCCCCCTAGACAGTCACGCAAGGTAGTGCAGGCCTCCGCAGTAAATTGCCGGGGATTACCACACAGTCGATAGAGGCTGTTGATTTTTTCGGTCGTTTCAATAAGGTCCAGATCCACCAGCAGACAGGCATGAGCAAGCACCGCCGCATTTTTCCGACTGCCACCGGTCCAGCGCTGGGCTGTTCCCACCAGTTTCTGACCACCGACCTGCAGATTATATCGACCATCACAAAAGGAGCCCGGCACTTCACCGACGGTTGTAACAAGACCATAACTTGCCAGCAAGTGTGCCAGCAAGCCACAGAGCAGCTTGTAACCGTCTTCCAGATGCCAACCATGGGCCTTGGGATGAATCACTGAGAGATTGATGACTCCGGGGCCCTGGGGGACACACGATCCCCCGGTACACCTGACAACAACCGGCCAGCCCTGTTCGGTCAATTTACAACTGGCCGCCTCGAAGTTGATCATGCGAGATTCCCTGACCGTTGCCACCAGACAACGGGGGGTGCGATTGATGTAGAGACTTGGCCCGCTTGCGCCATTAATAACCTGTTTCAACAACAGTTCGTCGAAGGTGACCTCTTGAGCCAGGTCGCCATGCCCACCGAAACTTTTCAGCGCCCATGGTTGGTCGAATCGCAAAAGAGGGAATTCGCTGACGATGTCTGGTTTAACCATAGGGCCTTGCTTTCGTCACGATACTCACAGAGATGGAGACAGTATATCTATTTCAGCGGCAATCATGCAATTGGGTGTATGCAGTTGAGTGCACTATTAGCGAATGCACCGTGTCCGTAACGACCCGGAGAGTACCAGTCCTGGCGCACCGACTAAAAAAGGGATGCCTCGAGAGGCACCCCTTTCTGCTTGCATTTGATACTGTCGGCTTAGATGCCGGCAGCTTCTTCCAGCATAGCCGTGGTAACCGACTTGGGACGCTCGATAGCGTAACCAAGAGCGCGGTCCCAGGTGATGTTGGCGAGGCAGCCCAGTGCGCGACCGATACCGAACAGAACAGTATAGAACTCGTACTGCTCAACGCTCATAGTACCACTGGATGACGCCGGACTGTGCGTCGACATTTGGCCAGGGGTTCTTGGCTTTGCCGTGCTCGGTAAGCACGCCAGGAGCAACTTCAAAGATCATCCGAATCAACTGGAACAATGGGTAATCTTTGAGGCCTTCGGTCTTCATGCAGAACTCACGCTGTGAGGTGTAGCGGGGGTCAGTCTTGCGCAGGACAGCGTGACCGTAACCCGGGATAACCTGACCGCTGTTGAGAGTATCCCACAGGGCTTTCTTAAGACCCTCTTCGGTTGGCACTTCGCCACCCAGTTTTTCCATGAAAGCCTGGGTCCAACGGAGGACTTCCTCGTTAGCCAGACCATGCAGAGGACCGGCAAGGCCGTTCAGACCAGCGCTGTAAGCGTAATAGGCGTCGGACAGTGCCGAAGCAACCAAATGAGTGGCGTGCGCCGAAACGTTGCCGGACTCGTGGTCAGAGTGCAGGATGAAGTACATACGGGCAACATCATCATAAGGAGCATCAATGCCCATCATGTGAGCGAAGTTTCCGCCCATGTCGAGGTTCGGATCAGCAGCAATCTGATCATCGTTTTTGTACTTCTTGCGGTAGATATAAGCACCGATTGGGCCAAGTTTTGCCATCATGTTGTTGGAGTCTTCGTACATATCTTCCCAACAGGTCATCTTGTTGAACTTGCCGGACGCATAGGTAGCAGCGAATACGGAGTCATGCTGCATCGCCAGGACTGCGGAAGAGAACATGGTCATCGGATGAGAGTCACTCGGCATGGCATTGAGTACATCGAAGACATACTGAGGAACCTCGGAACGAGCTTTCCAGTCTGCAACAACTTCCAGAGTCTGCTCCATGGTCGGAACATCACCGGTCAGCAGCATGTACCAGAAACCTTCAACATAAGGCTGATCACTGCCCGGGACCTTCGGCAATGCATCGAAAGTTTCAGGGATTGTCAAACCACGGAAGCGGATACCTTCAAAGGGATCCAGGTAAGAGATATCTGTGACCAGACTCTTGATGCCACGGGCACCACCGATAGTCTGGGCGATGGTTACGTCACCCAGTTTGACATCGCCACACTCTTTGACCAGCTTGGTAACACGGGGGCGATGCGCTTCAATCTTCTTACGTAAGACTTCTTTCAGTGTCGACATACTCTCTCTCCTTTTGTGGAATGAAATGGAGGCGGGCTGAATACCCACCACGAGTAAAACTGTCCCTTGTTAATACAACAGCAACTGTCACATGACAAAACATCCCGCCAACAGCCCAGCCTCGGTACGTAGAACCCGTACCAGAACAGAAGTCCAGACACAGCAGGAAAAAATCAAATTGGAGCGAAACAAATCACGTTTGTGATTCTTTACCTTTTCTCATCTTCCAACTTACTTTCTAACAAGTCACCCATAAAGTGTCAAGCCGATTTTGTATACAGTATGCGATTTCTTTTTTCTTTATCGATCGATGTTTTCATTTGCATAAAAGACCCATCATGCTAAAATGCCCAAAAAATAGGCAAATAATCCATGAAAATCGGCACCCTGAAACTCGACAATCCAATCATCTCAGCACCTATGGCGGGTATCTCGAACCTGCCCTATCGTCTCATCATGAAGCGGCGCGGCGCGGCTCTGGTCTTCACCGAAATGGTCAGCGCCAATGGCCTTTTTTTTAATGGCAAGGCGACTCGTGAGCTTCTGGAATCCCACCCTGAAGAACGGCCTCGAGGTGTTCAACTCTTCGGCGAATCTCCAGATCGTCTGGCAGAAGCGGCCAAGGTGCTTGAAGATTGCGGTGAGTTAATCGACCTCAACTTCGGCTGTCCGGTTCGCAAAGTCATCCGCTCGGGAGCCGGCAGCGCCCTGTTGCGCGAACCGGACAAGGTTGCTCGTATCATCTCTGCCGTTCGCAACGCAACGACCCGACCTCTGACAATCAAGTTCCGCTCCGGCTGGGATCACGACTCGATTAACTTTCTTGAGATTGCCAGAATTGCAGCCGAGGAAGGGGTGGACGCTGTCACCTTGCACCCACGAACACGCTCCCAGATGTTCGGTGGGACAGGCAGAGTGGCAGCAGATCAGAATGCTCAAAGAGGCCCTGTCGATTCCGGTCATCGGTAGCGGCGATCTCTTTTGTCCAGGGGATGTCAAATCCATGTTTGAACAGACCGGATGTGACGCCGTCATGATTGGTCGAGGCGGTTACGGCAACCCCTGGATTATCAGCCAGACCCTTGATCTGCTCGCCGGTCGACCAATAGTCGAACCAACGTCTGCAGAACGGCTGGCTGTAGTCCGAAGTCACTTCGAACTCAGCCTGGAGACTTTTGGTCCACAGAAAACTCTTGGCCAGATGCGTAAGCATCTAAGCTGGTATGTTCGTGGCATGGAAAACGCGACGGAGTTCCGTGCACAGATCAATCAAACCAAAACGATTGCCGAGATGAATGACCGGCTTGAGGATTTCTTTGCTAATGCCGCCTGAAGCTGTAGACAAAAGCTCCGGGGACACCTGCCGACAGTGACTCGGCTCTCTATGCCATGATTCTGGAGAATATCGACCGGGCTGTGATTGCCTTCAATCAGGCGGGTCGGATTACGCTCTTCAATCCGGCCGCCGAAGCACTTATGAAATGTTCATCGCGCCAGATGATCGCTCAACACTACCAGGAGCTGTTCAAAGGTCAGGAGACCCTGCTCTACCTGGTTAAAGTTGCTCTTGAGGAAGGCCGTTCCATCACCGACGACGAAGGCCTTTACCTGCAGAGATCCAACGCGGCACCATTACCGGTCAATGCTTATGCTGCGCCGATTTTTGCCAACGTGGGCAACCAGGACGGAGTGGTCATGATTCTTCGTGACCTCTCGCAAATCAAGGGAGCTTGAAGGGAACTTTGCGCCGCGCTGACCGGTTATCGATACTGGGTACCCTGGCAGCCGGGGACTGGCCCATGAGATCAAAAACCCGCTGGGAGGAATCAAGGGAGCAGCACAGCTACTTTCCATGGAACTGAGTGATGAAAGTTCCCTTGCAAGACTACACGCATATCATGATCAAGGAAGTGGAACGCATCAATTTCATTATCGAAGAGCTGATGGATCTTGGCAACCCACGACCGCCGGAGATCGACGATGTCGACCTCTCCAAAGTCCTCGATGATATCATCCTCTTGCAGAGAGAAGCAGTGCGCAGCCAAAATATCAAGTTCATATTAAAACTCGATCCAAGCATTCCGCCAATTCAGGGAGACGAGGACCTCTTGACCCGTCTTTTCCTCAATCTCATCAAGAACGCCGGAGAGGCAATCAGTCATTCAGGCGAAGTCTCGGTCGAAACCAGGATTGCCTCCAATTATCATATAACCAGCCCGGGCAAACGCTCATCACCGATGGTGGATATCACGATCAGCGATACAGGCTGCGGTATTGCACCGGAGGAAATGGATCGGATATTCACTCCCTATTTCACGACCAAAAGCAAAGGGAGCGGCCTCGGGACTGGCGATATCCCAGAAAATCATTGAAGACCATCATGGCTTACTGAAGATTGAAAGCTCCCCTGAAAAGGGAACGAGCATAATCATTTCATTGCCGCTGCGTTAATGCATAGTGCCTTTCCGCAGGGTATTTTTTCAAGGAGTATTTCACATGTCGATAAAACGGATTCTGGTTGCAGATGACGAAGAAAGCATGCGCTGGGTACTGTCCAAGTCACTGACCAAACAGGGCTACCAGGTTGACCTGGCCAGCAACGGTCGGGAAGCTTTACTCATGAGCAGGAAGCAGACTTACGACCTGGCAGTTCTTGATATCAAAATGCCGGGTATCTCCGGGCTTGAGTTACTGACCAAGTTTCGGGAAGAATGCCCTCAAGCTCTTGTCATTATCATGACAGCCGAATCATCCATGAAAAATGCTGTTGAGGCGATGAAGCGCGGTGCTTACGATTACCTGACCAAGCCGTTTGATCTGGATGCCCTCGACGCCATCATCTACAAAGCACAGAAAACTGCAGATGTCTCCGCTGAAGTATCACTGCTCAAACAGGAGATAAAGGATCATTACCAATTGGAGCGTACCATTATTGGCCAGAGCCCAGCCGATGCAGCGGCTTTACAAGATGCTCGGCAAAATCGCCCCCTCTGATGTCACCGTTCTGATTTACGGCGAAAGCGGCACCGGCAAAGAGCTGATAGCCCGAGCCATTCATTTCAACAGTTCACGTCTCGGTAAACCGTTCATCGCCCTCAACTGTGCTGCAATCCCGAGAGAGCTATTGGAGAGTGAACTGTTCGGCCATGAAAAAGGGGCTTTTACCGGAGCAACAGAAAGGAAGATCGGCAAGTTCGAACAAGCTAAAGACGGCACGCTCTTCCTCGATGAAATCGGCGACATGCCCCTTGAACTGCAGGCAAAAATGCTGCGGGTCCTGCAAGAAAAGGAAATAACCCGGACCGGCGGCAGTACAACCATTCAGGTGAACACCCGCATCGTTGCGGCAACCAATCAGGAGCTCAAGGAGAAAAGTCCAGAAAAAAGAGTTTCGCGAGGACCTCTACTATCGCCTTAACGTGGTTCCCCCTGGACCTGCCGCCGCTGCGCGATCGGCGCGAAGACATTCCGGCCCTGACCGACTATTTCCTGACCAGAGCCGGCGATGAATATGGCACTGCGGCCTCCGGGATCACCAAAGAGGCAATGGAACTGTTGTGCAATTACGAATGGCCGGGCAATATCCGTGAACTGGAAAACATTATCCAGAGGGCAGCACTTCTTTCACCAGATGCTCTTCTCAATGCGGCAGATTTCCCCAGCCTGGTCATGGGTCATACCAACAGTGGCAATGACGCCTCTCTGGAGGGACTGATTAACCAGAAGTTACAGAGTTCCCTGTCTCAGATCGACTTGCAGGATATGAACAACCTTTACGAAATGGTCCTTCACCAGATGGAACGACCACTGATCAATATTGTGCTGGCGAAAACTCGCGGCAATCAGGTCAAGGCAGCTGAAGTCCTGGGGATCAACCGCAACACGCTGCGAAAAAAAATCCAGACTCTCAACATCACGGCCAAGCGCAGTTAGTACCTTGCAAACCACAAACCGTCGCATCTTGCTTGTTCTTTGGCACGCCAACTGCGTTGTGGCTTCGGTTACATAGCGGTGCTATGCGCTCTCAACCACGCCTTGTTGGTGCGCCAAATCCCGCCGCAATCTTGCGACACTTTATAGTGTTACAAGGTACTAGCATGACTGCAACAACCAACGTCAGACTGCATATCCCTGAGGTGGCAATTATTGTCGCGATGACCAGCGATCTTGTTATTGGGTCTGGCGGCAACCTGCCCTGGCATCTGCCGGAGGATTTACAACACTTCAAAAACCTGACAATGGGTTGTACGGTCATCATGGGACGCGAAACCTATGCGGCCATCGGTCGACCACTGCAGGGCCGGCACAATATTGTTCTGAGTCACACTCAAGCAGAACTTCCAGGAGTACAGCTCTGCAGGAGTTTCAGAACAGGCCTCACTGCCGCCGCTCAACTCGGCCATCCGATCTTTATCCTTGGTGGAGAGGACGTCTACCGCAAAGCACTGCCAATCGCCGCAGAGTTACACATTTCATGGGTCAAAGGAGACTTCAAAGGCGACCGGTTTTTCCCGCCCCTTGATTTTTCAGAATGGCAGGCCCTGACAGAAGAAGACTATCCTGACTTTCATTATATTTACTACCGTCGTTGTATATCAGAATAAGCCAAGAGAGAGCGTTCCGCTTCAAACTAAGTTCTGTTGCAAACAGACGAAAGGCGACCCTTTCCAGGTCGCCTTCGCTATGTTCTTCCGGCAGCCTGTCGATTATCCGGACGACGGACTGCTTGCTCCATCATTTCGACTCAAAGCCCACCGATATTCAAAAGGGCCAGTACAGCCAGGACAGCAGATAAAGTTATAAGGACATAGGCAACACGTGCGGCAGAAAGCAGATAGTTATTTAAAGCTGTTCTATTCAACATATCGAATCTCCAAGAGGTTTATAAGGGAAGACCTTACAGGTAACAACACCAAACATATCTTGGAAAATCTACAATATACGTAACTATATGTCAATAACTCTCTATATGTATTTTTGAATTATTTTCAATATTGTGAAAATGTGCAGCAACCATGTCATAAACCGTATCGATGGAAATGCTCAGGCCGCACTCCTGGTCACGATCACACTCCATACGAAGACAGGGGGCACAATCCATAGCTGCCACCACGTGGCTATGATCGCGGCCACGCGGCGCGTTGCGGCTCGGATCGGTAGCCCGGAAGATCGATACCGTTGGCGTCCCAACCGCGGCCGCAATGTGGATCGGCCCTGTATCCCCGCCCACCACAAGGTCTGCCCTCGCCAACAGTGCTGTGAGTTCTTTCAGGTTACCCCGTGGCCAGATGACCGCCTGGTCGTTACAGAGATGTTGAATGCTCTGCGCCGCAGCCAGCTCCTTATCGTTGCCCCAGGTCAACACCGGCCTGATCCCCAGTTCATCAACCAGCCTTATTGCCAGGCCCTGCCACAAGACGAGTGGCCAGTGCTTGGTCACCCAGGTTGTACCGTAATGCAGCACGACCACTGACGAATCAACCAGGTTCAATGCTGCGAGTTCTTTCTCGATTTGCAGCCCAGCGTCATCATCTACTGGCAAAGGGCCGGCCGGACGCAGGTCGGTCCCTTCAGGAAAAGCCGCTTTTGCAATCGCCAGAGATCGGTCGCTGATGTGAAAATCCGTCGCCCCGAGGCTCACCTTGCGATTGGTCGCAAGCAGGTTGAGACTTTCTCGGGCCGCCTCTCGATCGAAGCCGAAACGAAGGGGTGCCCCCGAAGTCAGGGTAAACACACCGCTCTTGGCATTCCCCTGCAGATCAAGCACATAATCATATCTCGACTTCCTGACTTCCCTGATAACTCTGAAGAGGTCATGAACAGAAACTTGCAGGCCTGATTTTCGCCAGGCTTTGAGATTGATTCGATAAAGGTTGTTGATGAGGGGATGATCTTCCAGAAGCGGTGCGAAAGCCTGCTCAACCAGCCAGTCGATCTGCATATCAGGATCTGCACTTTTCAGATAAGCCAGAACCGGCAGGGCGTGTACGACATCCCCCAGAGCGCTAACTTTGACGATCAGAACTTTCATAAAGGCCACCCAGTAATTCGTTGACTGCAGCCATTATACCTGGAAACCACTGTTAGATCACGAAAGTCTGCCTAGGAGGCTGTCGAACTATACGGGCCGAAGCGAAAATTCGGAAGTTTGAGGTCAGATTTTGGCTCGTTTGAGAGTAATAGCCGTAGCTATTGGTCGAAAAGGAGCTGAAATATGGGCCAAACAGCCGGATTTGCAGTCGGATCATGGATAGTTCGACAGCCTCCTAATCAGATAAGAAAAGAGGGCCACTACTATTGAAGTGGCCCTCTTCTCTTGATATTTCTGCTTGACGATACCGGTGGATTAGTCGTTATGATGCATTTTAATTCAGGTGAGTCGGGATCGCTATGTCAGTAAAGAAAACGGTGTTCGCACCAGCCAAGGTGAATCTTTGTCTGCATGTCTTGGGAAAGCGGACCGATGGCTATCATGAGCTCGCAATGCTCATGCAGCGGGTCGACTTGTTTGACCGGCTCGATATTGAGCTGATTGCCGGTCGTGATATCAGCGTTTCCTGTCCGGGCCTTGAATTAGCCGATGGTGAACAAAATATTGTTGAGAGGGCGGCGCGGCTGTTCCTGGCTCATGTCGGTATCAGCCAGGGAATTTCAATTGCGATGGAAAAACATATCCCTGCTGCTGCCGGGCTCGGTGGTGGATCTTCCGATGCCGCCGCTGTTCTGGAGGCACTCGATGATCTCCTCGGGACGGGCTTGTCACGTACTGAATTAATAGTATTGGGGAGGGACGTTTGGGTGCGGACGTGCCTTTCTTCCTCTACAAGCAGACGGCCTGGGCAACCGGGACCGGTGGCCAGTTTGAAGCCTGGCCGGGATTACCGCCGCTCTGGTTGGTTCTGGTCAACCCGGGGATTGCCGTTTCAACGGCTTGGGTTTTTAAAAATTTGGGGTTGACACACCTCGGATCAATAGCTAGAATCCCTAGGTTTCCCGAGGGAACGAGTGGCTTAGTGCGTCTGCTGCATAACGATCTTGAAGTTGTCACCTGTCAACGCCATCCTGTGATTACGACTATCAAGGAACGTCTGGTTGCCGGCGGGGCCAACGGGGCGCTCATGTCCGGTAGCGGTGCTACTGTGTTTGGCCTGTTCGATGAATACTCACGCGCTGTACAGGTTGCTCAGTCGCTCTCTATGGAAACAGACTGGTGGGTTGAAGTTGTCAGCCCGTTATAGAAGTTTGATCCATCGGTAATAATCAAGTAGTTGTTTAGGGGCGTCGCCAAGCGGTAAGGCACTGGATTTTGATTCCAGCATTCACAGGTTCGATCCCTGTCGCCCCTGCCACTTGCAGGATCTGCGTTGCTCGGCTTATGTCGAGGTCGCTGTTAATAATCGTAATGAAACGATACCCGGGCCATGGGGTACTATGGCCTGAAATTTCCAAAACAGGTGACCTGTGCTTAAAGAAATGAAGATCTTTTCCGGTAACGCAAACCCCGCCCTGGCGCAGGAAATTTGTGATCATCTGTCCGTGCCTCTGGCCGATGCAACTGTCAAGTCTTTTTCTGACGGTGAAATTATGGTGGAAATTAACGAAAATGTCCGCGGTCGCGATGTTTTCGTTGTTCAGCCGACCAGTCAACCAGCCAATCATAATCTGATGGAACTCCTGGTTATGATTGATGCTTTGAAGCGCGCTTCGGCTGCCCGTATTACAGCCGTGATCCCTTATTTCGGTTATGCACGCCAGGATCGCAAGGTTGCACCGCGGACGCCTATTACCAGTAAACTGGTTGCGGATCTGATCACGACGGCAGGCGCACAGCGGGTTTTGTGCGTCGATCTGCATGCTGGGCAAATCCAGGGGATTTTTTAATATTCCGGTGGATCATCTCTACGCGGCGCCGGTGGTTCTGGAGGATATCAAGTCCCGGTTTTCTGAAAAGCTCGTTGTTGTCTCTCCTGATGCCGGTGGTACCGAGCGCGCCAGAGCTTTTGCCAAGCGGCTGAATGCCGGTCTGGCAATTATCGATAAGCGCCGCAGTGCTGCCAACGTTTCCGAAGTCATGCATATTATCGGTGACGTAGACGGTCAAACCTGTATTATTGTTGATGATATGATCGATACGGCCGGAACCCTTTGTCAGGCAGCTGCCGCGCTCAAGGCACATGGTGCCGGTGATGTTTACGCCACGGCAACTCATGCGGTTCTCTCTGGGCCGGCACTGGAACGTATTAACGCCAGCTCCCTCAAAGAAGTTCTGGTTTGCAATACTATCCCGACTGAAAATAAGACCAAGGACTGCTCTCGTTTGCGGATAATCTCTGTGGCAAATCTGCTGGCGGAAGCAATCCGGCGTATTCACGGTGATGAGTCTGTCAGCTCACTCTTTGTCTGAGCTGTAATAGAAGAAAATAAAACACCAGTTATTAAGGATGGAGGAATAGATAAATGGCTAATTCAGTACTGAAAGTAGAAACACGAGTTCGTATGGGCAAAGGCGGTTCTCGCAAGGTCCGCCGTGACGGCCTGGTTCCGGCTGTGATTTATGGCAAGGGGATTGAATCACTGAATCTTCGTCTTGACCCTAAAGCTCTGCAGGAGGCTGTTGCCACTGAAGCCGGTTGGAACACCCTGATTACTCTGAAGGGTGATGGCGCCTTTGATGGCAAGGTTGTTATCCTTAAAGATATGCAGATCGATGCGATTCGTCGTGATATTCAGCATGTCGATTTCCATGCAATTGACCTGACCAGGAATATTGCCGTCATGGTTCCTGTACAGCCTGTTGGCAAATCCATAGGCGAAAAGGAAGGCGGTACCTTACAGCTGGTTCGTCATGAACTGCAAGTTTACTGTCTGCCTACCAATATTCCGATTTCGATCGAAGTCGAAGTGGCCGAACTTGAGGTTGGCGACGCTGTTCATATTGACGAAGTCACTCTTCCGGAAGGTGTTGAGTCTCAGCACGATGTTAACTTCACGGTTCTGACGATTGTCGGTCGTATGGCTGAAGAAGTCGAAGAGATTGACGAAGAGGATCTTGTTGAAGGTGAAGAGGCTGCTGAGGGTGAAGAGGCTGCTGAAGGCGAAGAGGCTGCTGAAGACTAGCCGAGGTTCCTTTTGAAGTTGATTGTCGGTTTAGGCAACCCGGGCATGGAATATGCCGAAACACGTCATAATATCGGCTTTATGGTTGCCACCCAGCTGGCAGGTCGGGCCGGGATTGCTCTGAAGCGTAAAGGGTACCAGGGCTTTTACGGTGTTGGCCGGGTCGCCGGCGAAGAGGCAACGATCCTGTTGCCGCAGACATACATGAATCGCAGTGGTGCCAGTGTTGCACCTGCCTGTCAATCCCTCGACATCGTGCCGGGGGATTTGATTGTAGTTCATGACGAAATCGATCTGACCTTTGGCTGCCTGCGCATCAAACTCGGCGGTGGCCATGGTGGCCATAACGGTTTAAGGAGTATCGGTGGTGTGCTGGGTGACTCCGGCTATTTACGTCTGCGCATGGGCGTGGGGAGACCTCCGACCGGTGGTGATGTTTCAAGACATGTCCTGAATCGCTTTGCGATAGCTGAACGTGCTGAGCTGGCTACATATCTTGAGACCGCCACGGACGCTTTGGAGCTATTGATAACAAGAGGCCCGCAAGAGGCCATGAATACATACAACACGCGTAATTCGCCAATAACATAAGAATCAGGACAGACAAGGTTCAAGGGAGGTAAGAATGCAAATTTTAGCACCAATTTTAGGTGTGATCGGTTTTATCGCTGCGATTGTGCTGTACACCAAGGTTAAGGCGCATCCGGTCGGCAATGACACCATGAAAGAGATTTCCGAAGCAATTCATGATGGTGCGATGGCCTTTCTGGGACGTGAGTACCGGGTCCTGGCCATTTTTATCTTCATCGTGTTTTTCATAATTACTTTCGGCATGAACTACCAGACGGCTTTCGCTTTTCTGGGTGGCGCTCTCTGTTCCATGACCTGCGGTTCTATCGGTATGAAGGCCGCGACGCCTGCCAATGTCAGAACCACTGAAGCGGCCCGTGTGTCAGGTCAGGCCAGTGCGTTGATGATCTCCTTCAACGGTGGTGCGGTCATGGGTTTGGCCGTGGCCTCCCTTGGTCTGGTTGGCGTCGGTATCGCTTTTATGGCATTCGGCGGTGACCCTGAAACAGTTAGATACATCAATGGCTTTGCCATGGGCGCTTCATCTATCGCTTTGTTCGCCCGTATCGGTGGTGGTATCTATACCAAGGCCGCTGATGTCGGTGCTGACCTGGTCGGCAAGATTGAAGCCGGGATTCCGGAGGATGATCCACGCAATCCTGGCGTCATCGCTGACAATGTAGGTGACTGTGTTGGCGATACCGCAGGTATGGGTGCCGACATCTTTGAATCTTATGTTGGTTCAATTATCGCGACCATCGCTATTGCTGCTGCGGCCAGTCCCGCACTGCTTGACAAGCTTGGCACTGGCGAAGGGACCCAGGCCGCAGCCATGTACCTGCCGATTGCTCTGGCCGTCACCGGCCTGATCTTCTCTTTGCTCGGTATCTGGTCGATGAAAAAGCTCTGCAACCAGGACCCTGGCAAGGCTCTGCATTACACTACCTTTGTCGCCGCCGGCGGTTTCCTCGTGGTGTCTATTCTGGTCGTCTGGGGCATGGGCCTCAAATTTGGAGTTTTCCTGGCTATCCTGATCGGTTGTCTGGCCGGGATCGCGATTGGACAAATTACGGAATACTACACCGCACATGCCCCTGTCAGACGGATTGCTGAGGCCAGCAAGACCGGCCCCGCGACTACGATTATCCACGGCCTTGCCGTTGGCCTTGAAAGTACTGCGGCTCCCATTATGATCATCTGTGTTGCCATTGCCGTTGCCAATGCTTACGCCGGTCTGTATGGAATCGGTATTGCCGCTGTCGGCATGCTGGCCACTGTCGGTGTGACCATGTCGGTCGATGCCTACGGCCCCATTGCCGATAATGCCGGCGGTATCTCGGAGATGGCCGGCCTCGGTGCCGACGTCCGTGAGATCACGGACGGATTGGATGCTATCGGTAATACTACGGCAGCCATTGGTAAAGGTTTTGCTATCGGTTCCGCAGCACTGACTGCCCTGGCTCTTTTCTCGGCCTATGCAACGACCGCTAAACTGGAAGTTATCAATCTGATTGATGCGAGGGTCGTCATCGGTCTGTTGATTGGTGGTGCTCTGCCATTCTTTATCGGTGCCTTGACCATGACCAGCGTCGGTAAAGCTGCCGGTCTGATGGTTGAGGAAATCCGTCGCCAGTTTCGCGAGATCCCAGGTCTTCTGGAAGGCAAGGAAGGCGTCAAGCCGGAGTCCGATAAATGCATCGATATTGCCGCACGTGCAGCCCTTAAGGAAATGGTGTTGCCTGGTGTCATAGCAGCTGTGGCTCCGGTCCTGGTCGGTTTTATTATTGGCAAAGAAGCTCTCGGCGGTATGCTGGCTGGTGCTACCGTGACCGGTGTGTTGCTGGCACTGATGATGTCCAACGGTGGTGGTGCATGGGACAATGCCAAGAAGTATATCGAACAGGGCAAGCTGGAAGGTGAAGAGAAGGGTGGTACTGCTCATGAAGCTGCGGTTATCGGCGACACTGTCGGCGACCCTTTCAAAGACACGTCCGGTCCGGCCATGAATATTCTCATCAAACTGATGAGTGTTATTGCGCTGGTTATTGCACCGCTGCTGGTCTGATAGCGGCGGGTTGATACAATAATGAATATTGATAGCCGGGGTTTTGCCCCGGCTATCGTATTTTAACGGTTCTATAACCCAAAAAAAGGTTTAACGCAGAGGCGCTAAGAACGCAGAGGAAAAGCTCTTAAATCTCAGGGAAACGTCTCAATCACAGCCATTACTCTCTGCGTCTTCGCGTTAGTCAATTGCTTAAGTATTGTTTTGCCTTTGTTTGGGTTATCAGTCCGTATTTTAAAGCATAGAACAATAACGGATAGAACGATTATGGGATTCAAATGCGGTATCGTCGGCCTGCCGAATGTCGGTAAGTCGACCATTTTTAACGCGATTACCTCTGCCGGTGCTGACTCGGCGAATTACCCTTTTTGTACGATTGAGCCGAATGTCGGCATTGTGACTGTTCATGATAAACGTCTCGATGTCCTCGCTGACATCGTCAAGCCACAAAAGGTGTTACCGACAACCATGGAGTTTGTCGATATTGCCGGCCTGGTGAAAGGGGCCAGTCGTGGCGAAGGTCTGGGCAATCAGTTCCTGGGGCATATTCGGCAGGTTGATGCCATCGCTCATATCGTTCGTTGTTTTGATGATGACAACGTCGTGCATGTCGATGGCAGCATTGACCCACTGAGAGATGTTGATGTTGTCCAGACAGAGCTTAACCTGGCTGATCTGGATACGGTGGAGAAGCGGATCAATCGTGTCAGCAAACAGGCTAAAAGCGGTGACAAGAAGATGCAGGAAGAACTGGCTCTTCTGCAGAAGGTTCAGGAATGCCTCAACAGCGGCAAGCCTGCATACAGTGCTGATCTGACCGCAGATCAATGGAGCGTCCTGCGGGATCTCTGCTTGATCACTACCAAGCCGGTGCTGTATGTTGCCAATGTCGCCGAGGATGATCTTTCCGGTGAACATCCGTTTGTTGCCCGCCTTAGAGAACATGCAGTTGCTGAAGGTGCGGAGTTGGTGATTATCTGCGGCAAGATCGAAGCCGAGATTGCTGAACTCTCAGCAGATGAAAAAGGGGAGTTCCTGACTGAGCTTGGCCTTGGCGCGTCCGGCCTTGACCGGATGATTCACGCCGGATATCGTTTGCTCGGGCTGATCACCTATTTTACCGCCGGGGTCAAGGAAGTAAGGGCCTGGACTGTGACTGACGGCGCTTGCGCACCACAGGCCGCCGGGGTTATTCATACCGATTTTGAAAAAGGGTTTATTCGTGCGGAAGTTATCTCCTATCAGGATTATGTGACTTCGCATGGAGAGACGGGGGCCAAGGAGAAGGGTTTGATGCGACTGGAAGGGAAGGGGTACGTGGTGCAGGATGGCGATGCTATGCACTTCCGTTTCAATGTTTGATGAGAGCGCGCCTGGGGGGGCAGCCTGTCTTCAGGATTCTTATGAATTCCATTGCCTCGCAATACGGGGTGTGGTAAAAAACAAAGTTCTTTCGACGGAAGCATACAGGATGCTTTCGCTCCTTGCTCCAATGGGATGGGGCTAACAACTCAAGAGGAGGTTATTAATGCGAACCTACGAATCAATCTTCATCGTACACCCGGAAGTTGTCGGGGACGACCAGACCGCGATCATCGACAAGTATAAGACGATCTTGACGGATCAAGGCGCGGAAGTCCTCAAGGTGGACAACTGGGGTGTCCGGACACTGGCCTACCCGGTACAAAAGCAGACCAAGGGCTGTTACGTCCTGGTGATCTTTGACGCCGGGCCGACTGTGATTGCCGAGTTCGAGCGCCGCATGCGCATCGACGAAAAGGTGATCAAGTTCCAGACGGTACTTCTGGAAGGCGGCTATGAAGCTCCTGTTGTTGAGGAGGTTCCTGATACAGCGGTCGAGGAGACTCCTGCAGAGGCGACAGAAGTTCCGGCGACAGAAGTTCCGGCGACAGAAGCCCCGGCGACAGAAAACGCTGCCGAGAAGGCACCGGAAGAGGCTTAACTTCCGTATCAACCTACGACGATGAAGAATGAGGAGAAATAATCATGGCATATGCAGGAAAACGTACCGGTGGACCCCGTCGGCGTTATGGACGTCGCAAAGTTTGCCGTTTCTGTGCCGATAAGAAAGTAACTATTGATTACAAGGATATCCGTACCCTGCGTTATTTTGTCTCCGAGCGAGGCAAGATTACACCACGTCGGATCTCGGGTACTTGTTCGGAGCATCAACGTAAGTTGACTGCGGCAATCAAGCGCGCACGCAATATCGCGCTGCTGCCTTTCACCGCAAGCCACGCTCTCGAGAGACGTTAATCACAGCGACTGTGAAATGATGATGCCACGGGCTCTTTATGTGGTACTCGGCGCGTTCGCCGGGTATATGCTGTTCGGAACTTTTGCTGCCTTCGGGTTTGCTGCTGTTGCAATGAATCTCCTTTACGCCGTTGCCGGCAGCGTTTATCGGCATGCGTTTCGGCGCGAGGGCTGGTGGCGTCACAGTTGTTCTGACCGCGCTACTGATCTTGCTGACGAGTGGTCAGGCACCCTGTTATTGTGTTCCTGGTTCAATTTGGCATCCCCGGCGCCACTCTGCCGTGGCTTCTGAGTCGCGGGATAGCATGGGACAGGGCAACCGTTGCTGTGCTCTGGGCGATGGCTGCTGTCAGTATCTGCGGGCTACTTGTTTTTTCGGCTGTCGAGGGCCAGTCTCCTCTCTCACTGGCCGGAGATTTTATTGGCAGGGAAATTGCCCAGACCAAGATAGTGATGCAGGAAATGTTTGCTGCTGCTGATTTGCCGGCGGAGCAGAAGAAAGAGGCCGGTCTGGCGGTTGAAAATATGGCGGCCTTCCTGCAAAAAGCCTATCCCGGGCATTGCTATCACTCGTCAGCGGCCTGATGACGCTGGGTCTGGTTTTTCTGCTGTCGCTCTTTGCACGTGGCAAGTATACAGTTCCCGGCAGGGCTTTCCCTGCATGGAAGGCTCCTGAATTTCTTGTCTGGATCTTGATCGCGGCAGGGTTTATGGTCGTTTTTGTTGACGGTCGACTTGGAACCTTTGCTCTGAATCTGCTGGTGATCTTGTTGCCGGTCTATTTTCTGCAGGGCCTGGCTGTGATAGACTGTTTTTTTCGTCGCAAGGCTTTTTCGCCGGTATTCAGGGTGATCGGTTATCTGCTGGTGACGCTGATCAATCCCTTGCCCATAGTGGTCACCGGCGTTGGCGTGTTTGACTTGTGGGCTGATTTTCGCAAACCTAAAAAAGAACCTGAATCATGATGGGTTTTAGGAGGATAAAGAGATGGATATCATTCTGACGGAAAATGTTAAAGGCCTTGGGGCCATTGGTGAAGTGGTCAAGGTTAAGGCTGGTTATGGCCGTAATTATCTTGTCCCTCAAGGATTAGCTGTTGAGGCGAGTGCCCGCAGTCTGAACGAACTTGAGCATCACAAGCGCCAGCTTTCCCGTAAAGCTGAGAAGCTGAGCAAGGAAGCTGCTGATATTAAGGCTCGCATCGAAGCCATTGAGTGTTCTTTCGTACACAAGGCGAGCGAAGACGGCAAGTTGTTCGGTTCGGTCACTTCGATGGAGATCGCTGAAGGTCTGGCTGCCAAGGGTGTTGAAATTGACCGCCGCAAGATCCTTCTTGACCAGTCGATCAAAACCCTTGGCGTTCATGAAGTGGAGATCAAGTTGAATGCAGGTGTCAATGCGACCATCAAAGTGACTGTTCTCAGTGCAGATGCTGCTCAGGAAAAGCCTGCAGAAGTAAAGGCTGAGCCGGAAACTGCCAGCCCGGAAACGGCCACCGAAGAGAAGTAACCAGCTGTTGATTCCAGGGGGTCTGCTTTGCATGCAGGTCCCTTCTTATCCCTTGAGGGCAGAAGACTGTGCCTGACCGTGTTGAACATCGCCTTCCACCCCAAAACCTGGAAGCAGAAATGTCTGTTCTGGGTGGGGTTCTTTTGGAAAATGAGGCCCTCAACCGGGCTTTGGAAGTTTTACGTCCAGAGGATTTCTACCGAGAATCACACCGTAAGATCTTTACCGCCCTGATTATACTTTCCGATCGCAATGAACCTGCCGACCTGGTTACCTTGACAGCAGTCTTGAAAGAACAAGGCACTCTCGAGGAAGTTGGTGGCAGCGCCTATCTGTCGACCCTTGTTGATTTTGTGCCGACTGCGGCCAATATCAGCTACTACTGCAAACTTGTTAAAGAGAAAGCTATTTCCCGAGAACTGATTAAAGTTGCCACGGAGATTGCCACTCGGGGTTACGAGGGAGGCGAAGTCGAAGCCTCGCTTGACTGGGCGGAAGGTGAGATTTTCAAGATCGCCAATATGAAGTCCCGACCGTCTTACTTTTCGACTAAAGATATCGTCAAGGATACGATCAAGACAATTGAGAAGCTTTACGATCGCAAGGAGCAAATTACCGGCGTACCAACCGGCTTCTCCGGTCTTGATAATATGACTTCAGGCCTGCAAGGTGGCGATTTGATTATCATCGCCGGTCGCCCATCCATGGGTAAAACCGCCTTCTGTCTTAATCTGGTTGAATATGCTGCTATGCATGTCTCTGAGCCTGTCCCGGCAGTCATCTTCTCTTTGGAAATGAGCAAGGAGCAACTTGTCCAGCGTCTGCTCTGCTCAGTGGCCAGGATTGATGCCACCAGAGTGAGAAACGGTAAACTGGCCCAGTCGGAATTCCCGACCTTGGTCAATGCTGCCGGCATCATTGCCGAAGCCCCGATCTACATCGATGACACTCCTGCCATCTCGGTGCTGGAGTTGCGCGCCAAGTCTCGTCGCCTTAAGGCCGAAAAAAATATCGGCCTGGTCGTTGTTGACTACTTGCAGCTCATGCAGGGCAAAAACACCGAAAGTCGTCAGCAGGAAATTTCGGAAATCTCCCGTTCGCTCAAGGCGCTGGCCAAGGAATTAAGCATTCCGGTGATCGCTCTCTCTCAACTCAACCGCTCTCTGGAGAGTCGTACCGATAAGCGACCTCTTCTCGCCGACCTGCGTGAGTCTGGCGCCATTGAGCAGGACGCCGATGTGATCATGTTCCTTTACCGGGAATCGGTTTACTGTGATGCCTGTAAGAAACGCGACAACAGCTGCAACGAGGGCCATGAACGCAACGCCGAAGTGATTATCGGCAAGCAGCGAAACGGTCCGCTCGGGGTTGAGTCGTTGACCTTCCTCGGTGAGTTTACGCGCTTCGAGAGTCAGTCGCGGCGAGATGACGACTACGCAGCGTGAAGCCGGCCAGCCGCTAAAGGCGATTGACTCCTTGATCTCATTGTTTCCCTGTACTCTCGGTATCTTTTGTTCGTGAAACTGTGTATCATGATCTGATCACGTTCAGCCCTGATTCTCTTTCAAGTAACACCCTTCAACTCGTACGGTGATGACGTTACGGTGTGAAGAGCCCTGACGATGGTCGTGCCGGGTTTTCCAAACAAGCCAATTGTCAAGCGTGCCCCATAGCTTCCAGCGGTCTTCCTGGTTTTTATTGGACATATCTTGGATGGTTCCAAGCAAGGGAGTGCCACTATGCAAAGCACCACACTTTCGGCCGGTGATCCGATCGAATCCCGCTGCACCAAGTGCCGCAAAAACACCAACCACATTATCGTTGCCATGACTGACGAGGGTCCGGCCAAGGTCCAGTGCAACACCTGCGGCGGCCAACATAAATATCGGCCGCCCACTGCCCCTAAAAAGGCCGCAGTGCGTCGAACCGTTGACCCGAAGATTGCTGAGCAAAAAGAATGGCAAAACCTGAGGTCTGGTATGGACAGTAAACAGGCGACAGATTATTCAATGACGACGGCTTTTAAGGTCGACTCCCTGATGAATCATCCTGTCTTCGGCCTTGGTCTTGTGCAGTCCCTTGCGGGCCCGCGAAAAATCAGGGTGCTCTTTGAGGATGGCAAGAAAACGATGCGTTGTAAGTAAGCTGATCCAACTTGGTGTCATCCAACCTGCCGGTTGCTCAGGAATTTTCCCTATTGACTTCGGGTCCTAAATCGGTTACTACTCATCAGTTGTCATATTGTTTAACTGACAACATCAAGCTGTTCCAGGATTATCACGAAGCCATCGTAACGCCCCGGACTGTACCGGGGCGTTTTTTATGCGCCAGAAGAAGAGCGCTAAGCCCGTTGACGATGTTCCGCTTACCTGCCACGGCCCACACCTCAATCCAGACGGGTTCATGGAAGCTCTAGGACTTAACAAAAGCCTGCAGCTTCCTGGTCAAAGGAAGCTATGAAGTTCAACGAATTTAATTTTCACCCACGTGTTGCCGCTGGGGTTTCGGCTGCCGGTTACACTGTGCCGACCCCGATTCAGGAACAGGCAATCCCATTAGTTATGGCCGGGCGCGACGTCATGGGGCTGGCCCAGACCGGAACCGGTAAAACAGCTGCTTTCGCGCTGCCGATCCTGCATCGTCTGATGAGTGGAAGTCGCGGTCATGTGCGTGCCCTGATAGTCGCTCCGACCCGCGAACTGGCTGAGCAGATTAACGCCTCGATTGTCAGCTTGGGACAAAAGACCGGTCTTCGCAGTGTCACTGTCTATGGCGGCGTTGGCATCAACCCGCAAGTTGCCCGTCTCAAACAAGGCGTCGAAATTGTCGTCGCCTGCCCCGGTCGTCTGCTCGATCATATCAACAAGAAGACTATTGATCTTAGCCGTCTCGAGGTGCTGGTGCTCGATGAAGCTGACCAGATGCTTGACATGGGCTTCCTGCCGGATATCAAACGGTTGCTCAAACACTTGCCCAGGCAGCGCCAGACCCTGCTGTTTTCTGCCACCATGCCGCAGGAGATTCACCGCCTGGCCAGGGAGGTTCTGCGTAACCCTGA
>PVMK01118015.1_pt1 | contig 30397 bp, 28 predicted proteins | sample 1853481 | NCBI WGS metagenome assembly PVMK01 (sample SAMN08533507, study PRJNA380276) | Marine sediment metagenome, whole genome shotgun sequencing project.
AAGCGGATCTGTAACGGTTCTGCGCAAGGCGCCGTTCAGGAGGCTCAACGCCTGCACGGGCTGCCGCAGATCGTGACTTGCCGCGGCGAGAAATGCACTGTTCGCTTTGTTCGCGCGCTCAGCTTCCTGGCGCGCCGCAATAATTTCCTGCTCCATTTTCTTGCGTTCAGTCACATCGCGTATGACGCTTGAAACGAAAGTTCCGGAGCCGGTTGTCACTGGGCTCAGGCTGATTTCCACCGGGAACTCGCTGCCGTCGCTACGGCAGCCCTGCAATTCCATGCCAATACCCATAGGTCGTAAATTCGGCTTCTCCGCATAAGCATTACGGCGCTGGATGTGCCCATCACGCAGTCGCGATGGCAGTAGAAGCTCGATTGGTTTGCCAACCAATTGCTTGCGGCTGTAGCCGAACATTTTTTCGACTTGTTTGTTCACGACCGTCATCTTGCCGTCCTCATCGACAATGATCATTGCGTCCGGTGCGGTTTCCAGCAGGTTCCGAAAGAAGGGCTCCGAGGTTTCCTTCTCACTGATATCGCGGATCGCGCTGGACACAAGCAAGCCTTGCTCGGTTTTGATGGGCGTCAGCGCAATCTCTGCGTCGAAAGTCTCACCGTTCTTGCGCAGGCCTTGCAGATTGAGGCCCGCTACAAGCGGTCGCACACGCGGTGCTTTCGTAAAGCGTTTGCGATATTTTTTGTGCACATCACGCATTGCGTCCGGCATGAGCATCTCGATTTTCTTGCCGATCATCTCATCCGCGTCGTAGCCGAACAGCAGTTGGGCCTGCTGATTCACGAACTCGATCAGCCCGCGGTCATTTACGATGACAATGGCCTCTATCGACGAGTGCACAACTTTGTTCGCAACGTCTGGCGGCAGATTCATTCTGTTACTCTTATGTGCTCGGCGGTACATCAGCCCAAGTGATTCCAAAACCTATACATTGCCGTATCAAAATGGCTTTCCGGCCACTCACCTATACGTAGTAGTACCTAATTGACGGATTTCAACATGCTCGCTGGCGGAATGGTGGGCCATCAATATTTACGTGGCGAGCAGGTCGGAATGATGCTCCAGTTGGTCTTTCATGAGTGTGGAAATGAAGTAATAACCGTGATCGTAGCCTTCGTGCCGGCGTAATTCGAGATCGACCGAACGCTCGATGCAGGCGGCCTCGAACAGATGGGGATGCAGCTCCTGCTCGAGATACTGATCGTCAAGTCCCTGATCAATAAGGATTTTATTCTGCGGACGTGAGTCGCCAAGGGCCTTGACCAGCTCGGTGGCATCATATTCCGTCCATGACGATCGATCGGCGCCAAGATAATTCGAAAAGGCCTTCTGCCCCCAGGGGCAATTCATCGGGCTACAGATCGGTGCAAACGCCGAAATCGATCTATATGTATCCGGGTTCCTGAGGCCGATGGTCAGGGCACCGTGGCCACCCATCGAGTGTCCGAAGACGCCCTGACGATCCCTGTCGCCCGGGAATTCTGCGAATATGATTTCCGGCAGTTCTTTGGTCACGTAATCGTACATCTGGAAATTGGCCGACCACGGCGCCTCTGTCGCGTTGAGATAGAAGCCGGCGGCAATCCCGAGATCGTAGGCGCCGTCCGGGTCATCCGGCACTTCGTCACCGCGCGGGCTCGTGTCCGGTGATATGAGCATCAGCCCAAGCTCGGCTGCGATTCGCTGTGCCCCGCTCTTTATCATGAAGGTCTCTTCCGTGCAGGTGAGCCCGGAAAGAAACGTCAGCACAGGCACTTTCGTGTCTGCAGCTTGTGGCGGCACGAAAACCGCAAACCGCATGTCGCAACTGTTGACGGACGAGCGGTGACGATAGAAGCCGACCTTGCCGCCAAAGCAGCCGTGCTCGCTGATGGTCTCTATTGACATGTATTCATATCGGGGCGGGCGAACTTCAATAAAATGGTTACAACCGTTGCAAGACCAAGGTCGCGTTCGTGCCACCGAAACCAAAGCTATTGGTCATGGCCGTCGTGATGCCGGCATTGTCGATCCGTTTCGTGACAAGCGGCATGCCTTCGGCCGCCGGATCCAGGTCAGTGACATTTATTGACGGCGCGATGAAGTCATGCTCCAGCATCAGCAGGCAATGAATTGCTTCATGCACGCCGGTTGCGCCCAGCGAATGACCGCACATGGATTTACTCGAAGCGAATTTTGGAATCTCTTCGCCGAATACGTCGCGCATCGCCTGTAGCTCGCAGGTATCACCTACCGGCGTGCTGGTACCGTGCGTGTTGATATAATCGATTGGCACATCGACCGTCGAGCGCGCTAATTCCATGCAGCGCCTGGCGCCCTCGCCGGACGGCGCAACCATGTCATGGCCATCCGATGTCGCACCATAGCCCGTTATTTCGGCATAGATTTTCGCACCGCGTGCCTTCGCGTGCTCGAACTCCTCAACAACGACCATGCCCGCGCCGGCGGCGATCACGAACCCGTCCCGGTTCTGGTCGTAGGGCCTCGATGCTTTTGTCGCATCGTCATTGTATTTCGACGACAGCGCACCCATCGCGTCAAAAAGACCGGCGAGGCACCAGTGCTCCTCTTCACCACCGCCTGCAAAAATCAAATCCTGCTTGCCGTACTGGATCTGCTCCATCGCAATGCCGATACAGTGTGCGCTCGTCGCACAGGCAGAGGTTACCGAGAAATTGAGGCCTCTTATTTTGAACGGCGTAGCAAGGCAGGCAGAGACTGAGCTGCCCATTGTCCGCGGCACCATGTAGGGACCGATCCGACGAACGCCCTTCGCACGCGTGATGTCCGCACTGGCAATAATATATTCGGTCGATGCGCCGCCGGATCCGGCGATCAGACCGGTTCGGGTATTGGAGATATCAGATTCTTCCAGGCCGGCGTCATCAATCGCCTGTTGCATGGAAATATAGGCGTAAGCTGCGGCGTCACCCATGAACCGGCGCACCTTGCGATCGATGTGTTCGCTGAAGTCGATGTCGACGCTGCCGCAGACCTGGCTTCTTAGCCCCATCTCTTTGAATGTTTCGTTGAAGCTGATGCCGGAGCGGCCCTCTTTCAGGGACTCCAGGACGTCTTCCTTGCTGTTACCCAGACAGGAGACGGCACCGATGCCGGTTATGACCACACGTCTCATCGTCACTGCGCCCTAAAAATTATCCGTCGATTTGAACAGGCCGACTCTCAAATCTTCCGCCGTGTATATTTGCCTGCCGTCTACCGCGACCGTGCCATCTGCGATGGCGAGCGTCACCTTGCGAGTAATCAGCCGCTTGAAGTCAATCTGAAAAGTTACGAGTTTGGCTGTCGGCAATACCTGTCCAGTAAATTTGACCTTGCCGACGCCTAGCGCCCTGCCCCTTCCCGGGTAACCGGCCCAGACCATGAAGAAACCGACGAGCTGCCAAAGCGCATCGAGCCCGAGACAACCGGGCATGACCGGGTCGCCGACAAAGTGGCAGTCAAAGAACCAGAGATCCGGCCGGATATCCAGTTCCGCCGTCATCTCGCCCTTGTCGAATTTGCCCCCGGTGTTCGTGATCCGGGTGATCCGGTCAGTCATGAGCATGTTCGGCATCGGTAACTTGGCGTTGTCGGGGCCGAACAGCTCGCCACGCGCACATGACAGCAATTCGTCACTGTTGTACGAATGCTGCCTGCCGGGCGGCAGACCGTCAGGGTCAGAGCTTTTGCTGGATTCGGCCATCCGCCCTCCGGCGCATGCTTGATAATTCAGTGATATCGGACGCTTTATTGGCAACGCACAAACGCCGCTCTTTCAGCGACTTATCTGCCGTAGCGTAGTTTACCGGACACAGTGGTAAAGCGCCCAAGAATTGCGGACATTTCGCCCCTAAGGACGGGTTCCTGCAACGATTCTACTGCCGCCCTCAGTCGTCCTGCCTGACGGGCGAATCAAAAACGTCAATCGCACTGCAGCAAATGACACTGTCGGCCGACCGCATCCTGGCCGGCCTCGACCTGACGGCCGCGGCAACGGCCGGACCGGCAGCCAGCCCGTCGACGGACCGCCAAAGTCGAAGCCATCGCATGCTCAGTCCGCGTCGAGGATATCTTGCGAATTGCACTTGTTTCCGATGAGCCGCAGCTCTTCAACAACGCCGGCGAATCACATGCTGCCATCGCGGAGCTTTTTTCTTTTGCGCGTGCGATGATGCGCGGATGCCGGCAAGCAAACCGCGAGAAGAAATAACTTACGAATTTCCGGAGAGACCCGAAACCGGCCACGTGATGCAGGTGGCACCCGGTATTCTATGGCTGCGCATGCCCCTCCCTTTTGCGCTTACCCATATCAATCTTTGGCTGCTTGAGGACGATGACGGTTGGGCGATCATCGATACGGGCGTCTTCAAAGAGGAGTCTCAAAAAATCTGGGAACGAACGTTTTCCGATGCGCTGGGAAAGCATCCGGTCACGCGAATATTCGTGACCCATTTACATCCCGACCATGCCGGCTGCGCAGGCTGGCTCACGAAAAAACTCGGCGTCGAGTTATTGATGTCCCGCGAAGAGTATCTACTGTGCCGGATTCTCGTGGCCGATACCGGCAGACCGGCGCCTGATACCGGCATTCGCTTTTATGAATCGGCCGGATATTCGCCGAAAGCCCTTGAAATCTATAGGAAAATGTTCGGCTCATTCGGCGAGTATGTATCGCCTTTGCCTGAGTCGTACCGGCGCCTCAAAGACGGTGACCTCATATCAATTGGCGCGAACGATTGGGAAATCATTATCGGCCGCGGACATTCTCCGGAACACGCCTGCTTGTATTGCGCCGATCTCAATGTATTTATATCCGGTGACCAGTTGCTGCCGACGATTTCTTCAAATGTCAGTGTGCATCCGACAGAACCGGCGGCCGACCCATTGTCAGACTGGATGGCTTCACTCCGAGAGCTCAAAGACAGGATTCCGGAAGACGTTCTCGTTTTACCCGCGCACGGAAAGCCGTTCAGAGGCGCACATGCGCGTCTCGATCAGCTCATTGACGAGCACAACACGGGCCTCGCCGCACTTCAGGAGTTATGCGAGGAACCGAAGCGCGCGATCGACGTTTTTCCCGCGCTGTTCAAAAGCAAGATTACCGGCACGAATCTGTTTTTTGCAACGGGAGAATCGATTGCACATCTGAATTACCTGCTCAACACCGGTTGTATGACGGTCGAGACTGACAAGAGCGGCGTGCACTGGTATCAATCTGCACCATAGGAATTTTCAAGATGCCTGTTCGTAACATCCTATCCACCTTGCTGGTATCTGCCTGTCTGATATTCACCGCATGTTCCCCCACGACGGATCAGGCACTGTCGCCGGATGCAGCACAGCCCACCGTTCAGAAAGCCGGCAGCAAGGCTGCGGTCGCGATGCCGGACAGGTATGGGGCACAGGTAAGCGAAGATATTTTGCGCGCCGGCGGTAATGCGGTGGACGCTGCAATCGCGGCCGGTTTTGCCCTGGCCGTCACCTACCCGGAGGCCGGCAATATCGGCGGTGGCGGATTCATGCTGATACACATTGATGGCGAAGCCGCGTTCCTGGATTACCGCGAAACGGCCCCGCTTGCCGCTCACCGCGATATGTATCTGGATGCGCAAGGAGACGTCATCGAAAAGATCAGCCTGATCGGTATCAAAGCTGCTGGAGTCCCCGGCACGGTCGCCGGGCTATGGGCTGCCCATCAGCGTTACGGCACACTAGCGTGGAAAGACCTGCTCATGCCGGCAGTGGATCTCGCTGCCAACGGGTTTCTCGTGACCAAAGATCTTGCAGACAGACAACTTGAATATAGCGCCAGGTTTGCGGGTACAACCAACTTCGACCAGCATTTCGGCAATTTGACCGACGGCGCAGTCTTCAAACAGCCTGAACTTGCCAGGACCCTGCTTCGCATCGCGGCATCCGGCGCTGAAGACTTTTATGCCGGCGAGACAGCGAAGTTAATCGTTGAGGAGATGGAACGCGGCGACGGGCTCATCACCGCGGATGACCTGGCCAGGTATAGAGCGGTCTGGCGCGAACCGCTAAGAGCGGCCTGGCGTGAGTACGAAGTGTTGTCGGCCCCGCCACCGAGTTCAGGCGGTTTTGCCGTTATCCAGCTACTCAAAATCAAGGATTACATCGATCATCATTTTCAGGGCCTGGAACACAATTCCCCTCAATACATTCATCTCGTTGCCGAGATCGAAAAACGGGTATTTGCGGACCGGGCCGAGTATCTCGGCGATCCCGACTATGTCGATGTGCCGATCGCAGCCCTGCTCGATGAGGATTACATCGCGTCACGCGCGCAGCAGATCGATTCGCATAGATATCTCGTCGGTCGTCGGCGTACCGCCCGGACTCGAGTCACATAACACGACTCACTATTCAATCCTCGATCGTTGGGGCAGCGCGGTCTCGAATACGTACACGATCAATGACTCGTTCGGCAACGGTGTCGTTGTCGAGGGAGCCGGTTTTCTTTTGAATGATGAAATGGACGACTTCAGTATTAAACCAGGCGTCCCCAACTTTGTATGGCCTCGTCGGCAATACGGCGAACGAGATTCAGCCGGGCAAGCGCATGTTGTCGTCGATGTCGCCGACCATTTTGCTCAGGGATGGAGAGGTGGCATTGGTCGTCGGTACGCACTGGGTGGCCCGACCATTTTCACTTCCGTATTCCAGACGATCGTGAACATGCTCGACTTTGGCATGACGCCCGGGGATGCCGTAGCTGCGACCAGATTTCACCACCAGCTGCTGCCGCCGGACCTTGTGACTTACAGCCCTGCAAGGCCGCTGCCACGCGAAACGATCTCGGCTTTGCGCGACCGGGGATACCGGGCGGAGCCGCATTCCTTCGCGTTCGGAGACCTTCAGGTAATCCTGCGGGATGGAGATGAATTACAGGCAGCATCGGACCCACGCAACCGGGGGCAGTCGATAATCGTGCAACATTAGGAAATTGAATGTCGGCCTTTGTCTTCGGGTGGCAGGGACTGGAAGTTCAAAATTTCTCACTCTGACGAAAAAAACAAAAGCTCAAGCTTGCGTCAGTGCCGGACGCTATCTCCTGTTTCTTCACCGGGGTGTGCGGTGCCGCGAGCAGTCATTTATTACATGGATTGCCCATCGTCCGGAATGCCACACGCCATCAACAACCCGCGGTACTGGCCCGAAGTCCCTGAATTCGAATATACCGCCTGATCAGCCGGAAGTACGTCCGCGGATCGTATAGTAAGCTGCGCCCCGCACACCGGTCGATCGACCACAAAAATCAGGGGCCTCGCATTGAGTACTGAGACAATTATCTTCATTGGCGTTGGCCTGTATCTGGCCGTCATGCTCATAATCGGCATCTACGCTTCCCAAAAGTCCGGCAGCACCGCGAACTTCATTGTGGCCGGCCGCCGATTGCCGGTCTGGATTGGCAGCGCAACAATTGTTGCGACCTGGTTCGGAGGCGGAACGATGATGGGCGGTGCCGGGGCTTCTTATGAGCGCGGGCTGCTGGGAGTCATTGCCGATCCGTTTGGTGGTGCACTTTGTCTTTTCATCATCGGCTTTTTTTTCGCGCGTCTGTTTCGACGCTTGCGTCTGCTGACATTCATCGATTTCTTTGATAATCGCTACGGAAAAACAGCCGCCACCATCGCGGCTATAGGATCTATTTCCTCGAACATCGGGTGGACCGGTGCGCTGCTGGTTGCCTTCGGCTACGTTTTTGAGACCTTGACCGGCGTACCGATGCAAATGGGTATTCTCGGTGGGGCTAGCGTCGTCTTTCATCTATACCGTCGCTGGCGGCATGTGGGCGGTCGCGCTCACTGACTTCGTCCAGATTGTGGTTATCGCAGTCGGGCTCGTGATGCTCCTGATCGTAGTCCTCATTGATGTCGGCGGCTGGAACAATATCGCGCAGCAATTGCCGGAGGACACGTTTCGTATGATTCCGGCGGAGCATAACGCAGCGGTCTGGCTCACCTACATCCGTGCCTGGTTAATCTTTGGTTTGGCGGATGTCACAGCCCAGACGCTAATGCAGCGTGCCTTTTCGGCGAGGAACGAACAGGTGGCTCAGAATTCCTTCTACCTGGCAGGGTTCGGTCACCTGTCGCTGGGGCTGATTCCAGTAACGCTGGGAATTATTGCCAGTGTCACGATGCCAGGACTCGCAGACCCTGAAACTGTCATTCCGGAACTTGCCATGGCGCATTTACACCCGGTGGCCATCGCAATATTCGTAGGTGCGCTTCTGGCGGCGATTATGAGTAGTGCTGATAGTGCGCTGCTGGCAGCCGCCAGCGTATTTAGCGTCAATATTTTGCCCTTTTTCAAGCCGCAGGCTTCTGATCGGTTCCGACTTCTGGCAACACGTATTGCGATCCCGGTTTTTGGCAGTATTGCCGTCTATGTGGCGCTCGAGGTGCAGGTCGTCTATAACCTGATCCTCGACTCCAATTCCGTCATTTTGGTGTGCGTAACGGCACCGTTCATCGTCGGGGTCTGGTGGAAACGGGCTAACCGAATCGGTGCCCTGGCCTCCATGGCGATGGGCTTTCTGACCTGGATCATAGCAATTCTGATTGCACCCGATTTTCCGGGCGACCTGCTGGGGCTGCTGGTCGGCCTGTTAACGATTCTCGTTGTGACACCACTTACGCAAAAGATCGATCCGCCGACGCTGCTAAGAAACAGCGACGGTGAGGAAGTCGAATTCAAGGATCGGTTGGGTACACTGCCGCTGTTCGCGCGTAGCGAGTAAGTGACAACTTCGAGGTTTGCTGCTCTGGCGGGCGCCCATTCGCACGATTGGTGGCGGTCACCGACGACGCCATCCCGTTCATTCTGAATGGTTGCATGCCCTTCTTTGCTCAGATCATCGCTTGATCCGGCGTGTACCGATGACACTTGAGCTACGATTTTTTCAGCGAAATCCCCACAACCACGCCAATTTGTGGGCCTGATCCGCCGTGCGACCGCCACCAATGTCAATCTGGAATGACATCTCTCGCAGACCTGCGATAGGATGTATGCTCGAATGGCGGGTGCGAGGGGATCTCTCATGCGCGCGACAGAATTTGTAGAAAGTTATTTTGACGCCTGGAACCATCGCGATCCAGAAGGCGTGGCGGACCATCTCACCGCTGACGGGATCTACTGCGACATCCCGGAGAACGCACGACGCTCGCACGACGAATTGATCACCAGCCTGAGTGATTTTTTCTCCAACTACCGACACCGGTATGATTTGATCGGGGAAATTCTGACAAGCAGAGACACCATAGCGTTTCAATACCAGATGTGTCCGTTCGAGAAAATCGAAGAAAGTGGGTCTCCGAACCCCTATTACGGTGCGGAATTTATGACATTGCATGGCGATGCAGCGGTGACGATCATTGACTACTACGATATTCCCGGCATGGCCCGGCCTTCGAACCTCGCTCGCCTGACGTCTCGCGAAGCGCAAAGGCACAAGTACGCAAAGTCTGGATTGAATGACGAACAATTACTCGAGTACAAGCACCGGCTCGAACAGATCATGCAGTCGCAACAGGCTTTCCTGAGGTCTGATCTGACGTTACCGAAGCTTGCGGAGGCTGTTGATTGTTCGGTCAACCACCTATCACAGGTCATCAATTCCGGGTTCGGTACGAGTTTCTTTGACTACCTGAATCAACACAGGATTGAACGTGCCAGGGAGTTACTGACCAGGCTCGACGGTCGAAGCAACGCCATATTGAACATCGCGTTCACGGTCGGATTTAATTCCAATTCAGCGTTCTACGCTGCTTTCAAGAAGTGCGTCGGGCAAACCCCCGCCCAGTACCGTCGAGCACAGTTGACGAAGCCCCACTAAAATAAGACCCGGGCCGCTTATACCCGCCAGTACGCAAAATAATCATGCGAAGCGGGTTCCACTTCACATTTGATTTACGCTGAGTTCTCCGGCCACTCGTCATACTGTGGCATGTCGTCACAGATTTCATACCAGCGAGCGGCTTATTGCACGCCTAGGTTGCTGGCTGCAGGGCCCGCTTCTTGCTCCACGCCAACATGCGTACCCCCCAGGCTACAAACCCGGCCCAGTAGTACACATAGTCGATGACCTGGACGTCCTCATAGTAAAAGAGTTCGAACCAGTAGGTACTCCAGACAACGCCCCACAGAAAGTAGATTCCGCCCTTGTGCAGTATTTTCCACTGCCGCGCGCTTAGTTTGCTGCGGCCGAATCGGAATGACGTTACCACCATCGCGATGAGCAACAGATAACCGGGTAGTTGCTCTGCCAAATCATAGTAACTGTAGGCTTCCTCAATGTAGTAGTCCCAATACCCGATAACCATCCACATTATGAAGAATAACTGCCACGCCATTCCAGCGGCGAAACAGAGACCGATGATGCGCTGATTTCGAAGCAGCCACCGACTAAACGACCCCGGAAAGACAACGACGAGCGACGAGGCAGCGAAAGCGAGGAACAACCACGGAACAGCAAGTCGAACCGAAAACTGAATCATCGCGGAAACGCCCAAAGGGCTCGACAAATCGACTCTCGTCATTGCGATTGCAGCGGCAATACACATCGGGAATACAATAAGCGCGAACAGGCTCCAGCTGTTGAGGAGCTTGCTCTGCAGTATGGGCGATCGGCGTGTTGGCATAGACGTATCCTACAGGCTGATTTGGACTATACGGAAACCGCGCTACATACACTGTCCAAGCGTGTAGGCGTGGATTCCTCTGCGCGAGGCGCATCAGTATGATTCACGAATGAACCCGCGAGCAGTGGCTAGCGCCAATTCCAACGTGCACAAGATTCAACAGGCCATAAAGTGGACGGTATACACACTGCTGATCATCAATTTCGTATTCTACATTTTTGAAGACTGGAACAGGGCCATCCATACTCTGCATGCCGGGTCAACCTTTCTTGACTGGACCAGCGAGTTTGCCAATAGCATCGACGAATCCGCCTGGTTTCTGCTGCTATTCATGTTCGAGCTGGAAACCTATGTAGTCGCCGACGAAGACTGGACAGGCTGGATCGCGCATACCGTACGTGGGGCTCGTCTGTTCTGCTATGTGCTGATCGCTCACACCGTGTACGCCTACATTATTGTCGTCGCCAGCTTACAGCCGACGGTCGCTGTCGAGAACGTATCGGATCTGTGCGGCTTGACCAGCGCCGATGTTTCCTACGTGTACAACCTTGAGTACACGGAAGTGAGTGAACTGACTTGCGGCGAACTTTCGAGCGAGTCTCAGTTCTACTGGCTTGCGGGGGATTCGGTGGTCAGTGACATGGCGGGCCTGAACCTCGAGAGAGACCTGGCGTGGGCCGATCTGGTCGAAGCAGTTGTCTGGCTGCTGATTTTGCTTGCGATCGAGCTTGTCGTGCGCCTGCAGGGCCAGGGAATAACCGGAGGAACATTGATTTCAACAGCAAACGCGCTCAGTGTTTTCCTGTATTTATCACTCATAGCACTGGGCGTCTATTGGGCAACGCTGTCACACTGGTTGTACTTATGGGATGAACTCGTCTGGATTGGCGGATTCGCCGCTATCGAGATGAACGTCAGCCAATGGCGCGACGAGCTGCTTGATAAACAAGAAATGACATGATTAGAGGAGTGGAAAGATGCTTCACGGACGTTGCGAATGCGGGCGCATTCGGTACGAGGTCGATGGCGATATAGAGGATTTTAGTCACTGCCATTGTTCGCAATGCCGACGGCTACATGGCGCTGCCTATGCCACTTTCGCCGGCGTTTCGCGGGACAAGTTTCGGTATGTATCCGGTGAAACTGACATAAAGATATACGCTTCATCGGAATCCAACGATCGGGTCTTCTGCGCGGAATGCGGCTCGAACATTTTGGTGGACCCCAAGCAAGAACCTGAGGCCCTCTATATAAGCATGAGCACAGTTGACGGCGACCCGCCCCGCCCTACGGGATACCATGCGTTTGTGGGCTCGAAGGCACCATGGCACGAAATTACCGACGATCTCGAGCAATATGATACGGAACCACCCGAATGATACTCAAATTTGCAAGAACGCTTATTGCTATGGCAATGGTCTTGATGGGCCTGTACCTGGCCATATTTGGACACTCCTGGGGCCCGTTCGTTTTTGAGCTGCTGCCAGCTTCGGAAATCGGCACATGGCTGGAGCTCATTGTCCCGTTCCTGCCCATGGTATTCATTGGTTTTGCTGCGGCCCTCTTTGCCTCACGTCGCCGGGCCCGCAAAGCTTAGGCAGTACCTGTTCGCGTGCCCGTCGAGAGGAGAAGCGAGATATGGCATCCCCGTTGAATGACCCGAAGCTAGAGGCGCTCCTCGATCGTTTGCATGCGCAGAGCAACGCGGAAGTCGACGAGATAGATGCGTATTTCGCGCGACGAGAACGAGATGGATCGCTCGACTATGAGAACTTTTGCGACGACGATATGCATCGCTTCCTCTCAGACAAGATGGTTGCGCTTGACCGAGACAAGGCAGAGTTTTGCTACCAGCTCTGCCGCGCCCTGCGAGCGACACGTGTCATCGAAGCCGGTACCTCGTTCGGGATATCGACTTTGTATCTGGCGGCCGCTGTACGCGACAATCAGGTCGAAAACGGGGTGGTGATCGGCACGGAGCACGAACCCGGCAAGGCGGAAGTTGCCCGTGAGAATTTTAGGGAAGCGGGTCTGAGCGAATTTATTGAACTCCGCGAAGGCGATCTTCGGCAGACGCTCCAGGACGTCGGCGGTCCGGTGGATTTCATGCTGGTCGACATCTGGGACGTGGCACTGCCCGCGCTCGAGCGGGTCTCCTCGAGCCTGCGTCCCGGAGCCATCGTGGCGTGCGATAACACTACGGTGGACGCCGATGAATACTGCGACTACTTTAAATTTGTGAATGACCCGAGCAATCGGTTTCGTACAATGACGGTCCCGTTCCAGGGCGGTTTCGAGCTCACCGTGCGCGTCTGATTTTGTTGTTTTTTTCAATTAGTCGAGCTAACAGCCTATCGAACTCAGCTCGGCTGTCATGGGTGGTATGGTGTTGGCTATGGCCCGGATAGACGAGCAATTATCGATGAAATCCCCGGGTGCAGGCACGCTGTGCTGAGCTGATGGCATTTTCGCTGGGAATTCTGCGCCGACAGGACTGAGGTAACTGTAATGCATGGTGGCGATCGCGTTGCGGAAGTGTTGCTGGCACAGGGTGTGAAGCATTTGTTCACGCTCTGCGGCGGACATATCTCCCCGATACTGACCGGCGCAAAAGAGCGTGGTATCCGCATTATCGACGTGCGCGATGAGGCCACCGCTGTATTTGCCGCCGACGCCGTTGCGCGCCTGAGTGGTGCGCCAGGAGTCGCTGCGGTGACAGCGGGCCCCGGTCTGACGAACACCATTACTGCGATCAAGAATGCACAACTGGCTCAGTCTCCGGTCGTCATTCTGGGGGGTGCCGCGCCGACCGTACTAAAAGGAAAAGGTGCGCTGCAGGACATCGATCAGATGGCGTTAATCGGACCACACGTCAAATACTCGGCGGCCGTTCGGCGGGTACGTGATCTCACACCCGTTCTCGAAAAGGCCTTCGCTACAGCACAAACCGGCGTGCCAGGCCCGGTCTTTGTCGAATGCCCAATCGATCTGTTGTACGACGAGTCCGTGATACGCGGCTGGTATGAACAGGGCGCCCCTTCGGGTCCATCGCTCTCGGCACGGGTGCTCAGGACTTATTTGAATTTTCATCTGAAGCGGCAGTTCGGGAATGGCAATGCGACAGGACCGTCAACCCCCGTCAGCATCCCGATCGAGCGGGCAAGCAAAATCGAACTTGCAGGTGTTGCGAGCGCGATAGCAGCGGCGAAAACGCCATTATTGCTGATTGGCAGCCAGGCGGTGTTGCGATCGCGGGAAGTTGAACGTCTGGCGCAAGCGGTCGAGCAACTCGGGATGCCCGTATATCTGTCGGGTATGGCGCGGGGTCTGCTCGGACAAAATCATCCGCTTCATATGCGACACAAACGCCGTCTGGCATTGAAGGAATCAGATTGTGTGATTCTGGCGGGCGTGCCCTGCGATTTTCGCCTGGAATACGGCAGCCACATCTCCCGGCGCGCTACTCTGATTGCGGTAAACCGGAGCAGCCGAGATCTCAGCATGAATCGCCGGCCGACGATTAGTGTGCATGGCGATGCCAGCACCTTTCTCTGTGATCTCGCGGCTGCGATTGATGCTCCGCTATCGATTCGTAATGAATGGCATGACGAACTTCGTGATCGGGATAAGGACCGCGAACAGGAAATCTCGGCTGAAGCGGACACGGATTCGGAGCTCATCAATCCACTCAGGCTGTTGAAGAATATCAACGCCGCGCTGGACGACGACAGCATCATCATCGCAGACGGTGGCGATTTCGTTGCCACGGCTTCGTACACGGTTCGCCCGCGTGGTCCGCTGTCATGGCTGGATCCCGGCGTCTTCGGCACGCTCGGTGTTGGCGCCGGTTTTGCGATGGGCGCGAAGCTCACGCGTCCGCAAAGTGAAACCTGGATCATCTATGGTGATGGTGCGTTCGGTTACAGCCTGATTGAATTCGAAACTTTTGCACGCCTCGAGATTCCCGTCATCGCGGTCATAGGCAATGATGCAGGCTGGACACAGATCGCTCGCGAACAAGTCAAGATACTGAATGATGATGTCGGCACCGTACTTCAGCATACGGACTATCATCTCGCCGCCGCAGGGCTGGGCGCGAAAGGCTTCCTGCTGGATACGCCCGATAAAATCGAAAGTGTGCTCAATGAGGCAAAAAAGGTAGCGGCTGCCGGGCAGCCGGTGCTTATCAACGCCCTCCTTGGTTCATCCTCGTTCCGCGAGGGTTCGATCTCGATGTAAGTGCCTGTTTTTTGGCGTCGGGTTGTGACTTCTACGGATGCCCAGCCACCGGGAGGAGTGAAAGAATGCGGTTCTCGGCTTGCGCCGAGCCGCTGCTGCCGCCACGCGGCAGCTAGCATGATATCTGCGCGTAGCACGTCTCCGGATGCGCCTGTAATTGGCTACTTAAGGAATAACCTGGCGACCGACATCCGGAGATTACCGACAGTTTTTGACTTCACGGCGGAGTATGCATATGTCACAGGAAACTGACGAAAACGAAGATATTGTTCTGTCGGAGCTTCCCGATAGCGAACTCACCGAGCAAATGCACGACGATCTTTACGATGGTCTCGCCGATGAGATTGCGGAGGCCACGCAGATTTTGCTTGATCGAGGCTGGCAAGCCAGGAAAGTGCTGGATGAGGCCTTGGTCGGCGGCATGAACATTGTGGGAAAGGATTTTCGTGATGGCACTCTCTTCGTGCCGGAGGTGCTGCTTGCTGCCAATGCCATGAAAGCCGGCATGGCAATACTGCAACCGATACTCGCAGAGGCAGGTGTGCAGCCGGTCGGCAAAATGGTGATCGGCACCGTCAAAGGCGATATTCATGACATTGGCAAGAACCTCGCGGGCATGATGATGGAAGGCGCAGGCTTCGAGGTCATCGATCTGGGAACTAACACGGATGCAGACACCTACATTGAGGCACTGAAGACACATCAGCCGAATATACTCGGCATGTCAGCTCTTCTAACAACGACAATGCCCTATATGAAAGTCGTCATAGATGCCCTGAAGGAACAGGGTATACGGGATGACTACATCGTAATGGTCGGCGGCGCTCCCCTGAACGACGAATTCGGCAAGGCGGTGGGTGCGGATGCCTACTGCCGTGACGCAGCGACGGCGGTGGATGTCGCTAAACAACTGGTGCTCGAGCAGCGAGCTTCGTTAGCGTAGCTTGAACGTTGGTATCGCCCGATGAAGACTCCTGTATTGCTGATAGCCTGCGGTGCGCTGGCCCGGGAGATCGTGGAGCTCAAGCGGCTCAATAACTGGACGCATCTGAAAATACGATGCCTGCCCGCTGAGTTGCACAACAGGCCGGAAAAGATCCCGGAGGCCGTACGAGCCGAGATTGAAGACAAGCGTGACGATTTCGAGCAGATCTTCGTTGCCTATGCAGACTGCGGGACCGGAGGATTGCTGGACAAGGTTTTGGGGGAATACGGTGTCGATCGCTTGTCAGGAGCGCACTGCTACGAATTCTTTGCAGGTTCGGCCGCGTTCCACGAACTCGCGGAGGCCGAAGCAGGCACTTTCTACCTGACCGATTTTCTGACGCGCCACTTTGACCGGCTGGTCAGGAAGAGCCTTGGCCTCGACAAGCATCCGGAATTGTTGTCGCCGTATTTCGGCAACTACACGCGGCTGGTCTATTTGTCGCAGTCAGACTCACCTGAACTCGCGGCGATGGCGGAGCAGCACGCCCAATACCTCGGTCTTGAATACCAGTACGTACACACCGGACTGGGCAACGTGGCTCGTGGAATATCGGAGAAGGTCATTCAATGGCAAAGCTGAAGCGATAACGGAGATTTGCATGACAAATACGGTAATTAGTTCAGCAAGCAAGGAAGTTGTTATTGGCTTTGAGCAGCCTTTCGTCGTCATTGGTGAGCGCATCAACCCCACTGGGCGAAAACGATTGGCGGAGGAGATGAAAGCCGGTGATTTCAGTCGCGTAGAGGCAGATGCGTTGGCACAGGTCGCAGCCGGAGCACAGGTTCTCGACGTTAACGCGGGCATCCCGCTGGCCGACGAGCCAGCGATCCTGGCGGAGTCCATCAGGTTAGTGCAATCGATTACCGATGTTCCCTTGAGCATCGACTCTTCCATCGTCGCGGCGCTGGAAGCCGGACTCGAGGCTTACGAAGGTAAGGCGCTGCTGAACTCCGTAACCGGCGAGGAGGAGAGACTTGAGCAGGTATTGCCACTTGTTAAAAAATACGGCTGCGCGGTGATCGCAATTTCAAATGATGACTCGGGAATATCCGAGGACATTGACGTCCGATTTGAAGTAGCGAAGAAAATCGTAGAGCGCGCACTCGATCACGGTATACCTTCGACCGACGTTGTCGTTGATCCTCTGGTGATGCCGATTGGTGCCATCAATAGCGCCGGCCGGCAAGTCCTGGAACTCGTGCGCCGCTTGCGGACTGAACTCAAGGTCAACACGATCTGCGGCGCGTCCAACCTGAGTTTTGGGTTACCGAATCGTAATGGGCTGAATGCAGCATTCATCAGTATGGCGATAGCGAGCGGCATGACCTCCGCAATTACCAATCCACTGGACAGTGAGCTTATGCAGTCTGTACGGGGAGCCAATATTGTTATGGGGCACGACGCTGAGTGCGCGCAGTGGATTGCCGCTTACAGAGAACCTGCGGCAGAAGGCAGCCAACGCCGCGGCAGGGTAACTGCCAGGCGCCGGCGAGCCGATCGCAACTAGCACGGCCCGCATCTGTAATGAACGTCACGCAACAAAAAAATGCTCAGGTGGTCTTTTCACCGTCCGGTAAACGCGGTCGTTTCCCCTGCTCTACGTCGGTACTCAGCGCTGCGCGAAGCCTTGGTGTCGACATCGATTCGGTCTGTGGCGGGCGGGCCATTTGTGGTCGATGCCAGGTTCTGGTCTCCGAAGGCGAATTCGCCAGGCACAACATTGTCTCGAGAGCCGCCAACCTGTCTCCTCCGGGTGAAGCCGAACAACGATTCATGGAAAGGCGTGGGCTCGCCGATGACCGACGACTGAGTTGCCAGGCAACTCTTCAGGCAGACGTGCTTATCGATGTGCCTGCCAGTTCACAGGTACACCATCAGGTTGTTCGAAAACCCCATGAAGCTCACGATATAGACATCAATCCTGTCCTGCATCCTTATTTCGTGGAGGTCGCACAACCGGATATGCAAGTCCCCAGCGGGGATCTGCAACGCTTGAAGGAGGCGTTAAAAAATGAGTGGCAACTCGAAGACCTTGGCTGCGAACTTCACGTCATGCAGACACTGCAAAGGTGCGTACGTGAGGAAAACTGGCAGGTCACGGTTGCGGTAAGAAACAAAAAGCAGATCGTTGCGATCTGGCCGGGACTCAAAGAGCGCTTATGTGGCGTCGCCATCGATGTCGGATCGACAACGATCGCGGCACATCTCTGCGATCTGACGAGCGGCGAAGTTCTGGCGAGCGCGGGCAAAATGAACCCACAGATTCGTTTTGGTGAAGATCTGATGAGCCGGGTCTCTTACATCATGATGAATGCGGGCGGAGAGGCCGATCTGATACGGACTGTGCGCGATGCCATCAGTGAGTTGGTCGCGGAAGTGTCGGCCCAGGCCGGAATTGAGAACACAGATGTAGTGGAAATGACCGTGGTCGGCAACCCGATCATGCAGCACCTCGTGCTTGGTATTAACCCCGTCGAGCTCGGTACCGCCCCGTTCGCGCTGGCAAACGATTCGGCAGTCGATGTACTTGCAGCAGACATCGACGTCGCCATCAATCCGGGTGGGCATGTTTACGCCCTGCCCTGCATTGCCGGTCATGTCGGCGCCGATACCGCCGCCGTGCTGCTGGCAGAGGCTCCCTACGACCGGGATGAGATATCTCTGATCGTCGACGTGGGGACCAACGCAGAGATAATTGTCGGTAATCGCGATCGTCTGCTCGCCGCATCGAGCCCGACCGGTCCGGCGTTCGAGGGTGCTCAAATCAGCTCTGGCCAACGCGCCGCACCCGGTGCTATCGAACGCGTGCGTATCGATCGTGAAACACTGGAGCCAAGATTCAAGGTCCTTGCTTGTGATCTGTGGTCCGATGATCCGCAGTTTGCGCAACAGGTATCCGCAACCGGCATCACGGGCATCTGTGGCTCCGGCATTATCGAAGTCATTGCCGAGATGTACCTGGCAGGCATCATCGATCAGAACGGAAAAATATCCGGGGATGGCTGCTCACGTTCACCGCATATTATTAAAGACGGCCGAACCTTCGCGTACGTCCTGCACGACGGGCAACAAACGATCCGTATTTTGCAAAGCGACGTGCGCGCCGTTCAGCTTGCGAAAGCCGCGCTTTATTCCAGTGCTCGACTTCTGATGGAGCGATTCGGTATCGACAAGGTTGATCGAATTCGGCTCGCCGGCGCATTCGGTGCGCATATCGACGGCAAATACGCGATGGTGCTTGGCTTGATTCCGGATTGTGACCTGAAGAGCGTCTCCTCGGCGGGCAACGCCGCAGGAACAGGCGCGCGCATCGCACTGCTCGATAGAAACGCGAGGCCATGTATCGAGGCGCAGGCTCGTCGGATCGAAAAGATCGAAACCGCGGTTGCCGAGGGATTCCAGAATCACTTTGTGGCCGCAATGTCTATACCGCACCAGACAGACAGGTTCGACGAGCTCGCCAAAGTCGTCGAGCTACCGGCCGCCAAAGAAATGCAACCAGCTGGCGGCAGAAAACGACGTAGGCGTTGATCGCCTGGATCAACTGAGGTACCTGGACAAGAATCATGCGACCAACCTTGAATATCCTGACGGACGAACTGATCAGGAAAGTCCTCGATGAGGCAAAGCGAATCATGGCCGAGACCGGGATGGAGATTCGTGGCGACAACCTGCGTCAGCGACTACTAGATCACGGGCTCAAGATTGACAAGTCTGGCAAGAGAGTTCTGTTTCCTGCAGACATCGTTGATGACGCAATAGCGAGCACGCCGAAATCATTCACTCTTTACAATCGCGATGGAGAACCTCATGCGGAGATCGGCGGTAATAACGTACATTTTGTGCCGGGGTCGAGCGGACTAAAAATCCTCGATCACCGCACGGGTGAGACCCGGTTGTCTGATTCGACCGACTTCATCGAGTACGCGCGGCTTTGTGACGGACTGGAACACATTGCTTATCTCGCAACGGCGTTTTCAACCAACAAGGATATTGAGTCGCAGGTCTCCGATGCCTGGCGGCTTTATCTGACGTTGATCACATCAAAGAAGCCCGTTGTTTCGGGCGCATTCAGCGAACACGGTGTGCCTCGCATGGTCGAGATGATGCAGTTGTTCCGCAGTGACCATGCGGAACTGGTCACGAAGCCGCTCGCAATTTTCACGATCACTGCCACCGGCAACTTCCGTTACGGCGAGGACTCCTGTCAGAATCTGCTGGATTGCGTTGAGGCCGGCATCCCGGTGGAGATCGTGCCAGTCACACTGATGGGACTGATCGCACCGGTGACTCTGGTTGGAGCTTTAGTATTCCATTGCGTTGACGTGCTGACCGGGCTGACGCTGGCGCAAATCGTAAAACCCGGCACACCAGTATTGTTCGGCGGTGCGCCCGCCACATTCCACATGAAGGCGGCAAGCTCGCCGATGGCAGCGATAGAGGCGCAGCATTTGAATGTTGCCTATGTTGCGGTTGCAAAGTCACTCGAATTGCCGACGCAGGCTTACATGGCGTTGAGTGACAGCAAGTTTCTCGATGCGCAGGCGGGCGGAGAAACATTCAGTAGCGCATTATTAGCAGCGCTCGCAGGCGTGAATTCCGTGTCCGGACCGGGGATGCTGGATTTTGTGCTTACCTTCAGCCTGCCCAAGCTTGTTTTCGATAACGAAGTTTGCGGTCAGGCCTTGCATTTCGTACGAGAAATGAAACCGCTCGACGACCTGCCGACTGCTGACCTCGTGGAGCAACTTATGCGGGACGATCATTTGATAACCGCAGCTCATACTCTTAAACACTGGCCGCAGGAACTCTATCTGACCGATGCCGTTATCGACCGCGCAAACCGCGAGGCCTGGGAGGAAAACGGATCGCTGCAACTGTACGACCGGGCCTGCGAACAGGTAGAGAAACGCCTGGCGAATTACACGCCGATCGAAACAGATGCTGCGATTGACACCGAAATGCGCAAACTGGTGCAGGACGGTCTTGAGGAGCAACAGGAATTGCCGGAGCTACCGCCAGCGCCTGTTCCGCCGGCACCCGGAATGCAGGCTGGCCGACGTGGTCGCACAAGCCGGCGGCAGCGGCGCACATAGGCAAACCTGGAAAATTCTGCACCGATCGGAGGCCCGCCATCGCCGACAATGCAACGCTATGCACCTTCGGCGGGCACGACTAATGAAAAGCTGGATCCCTGGCCTGGTTCCGACTCCACCTCCATCTTTGTTCCCAAAAGGTTTACGCTGCGATCGACGATCGAAAGACCCAGACCCAGACCGCCATCCCTGCCAACCGGGTCGCTGTCGACCCGGTAAAACTCATCGAATATTCTGGCCAGTTGATCGGGTGCTATGCCGATACCGGAATCCTGGACGCTGATTCTCAAACCGCCGGGCTCACGCCTGCAACGAACGTTTACAGAACCCTTATTCGTGTAACGAATGGCGTTTGATACCAGGATCCCAACGATTCGCGTCAGCAAAACGCGATCCGAATGTGCGACCTCGGTTTGCGAATCGAAGCGCAGTTGCAAGCCCTTCGCTTTCGCCTGACCTTCAAATTCATCCTGCAGTAGGCGAAAAATCCCTTGAATCGGAGTTTCAGTGATTTTCAGTTCGACGTCGCCCGATTCAAGTTTGCTGAGTTCCAGGAGAGAGTGCAAAAGATCGCTCAAGTGAGCAACCGCGTCACCTTGCATCGCAAACATTTCCTGTGCTTTGGGTTCCGTGACAATTTTGCGCAATGCGCCATTTAGCAGGCTCAGCGTCTGTAAATGGTGACGCATGTCATTGCTTGCCGATTCAAGAAAACGAGACTTGGCGTTTCTTGCTCGATCGGCTTCCTGTTCTAGCCTTTCTGTAAAGCGTCCTCCGATTTCTTGCGCCTGGAGTGAACAAGCCAACTACCGACGATCGCCGTCATCCAGATTGCGGCCAACGCCAGTATCCGATTCGCGACAACCATCCATGGAATACCGGCGGGTTCAGACAAGAGAAAACCGAGTATCGTGAGAATGGATACACCGCCGGCGACGATATACGAATATTGCCATCGGGGCAGCATCAGAGAGATCAGAACGACAGCAACATAGGCCACACCCGCGGCGACGCCCAGCGGCAGCGACGCGACATCAATCGCAAAAATACCGACGGCCACTGCAGTACAGGCCAGGACGATCTGTACATTAGTGTGATTTGCCAGATCTTCAGACAGTTCGGCAAGCCCTTTCATAATCTTCGAGATCTTCCACCTTGGTGAATTCGTCCGTGTGCGGAGGATGTATTCATCACCATCACGCCTGTATAATTTACGATGACCTACTGGCGGAGGGGTATAGGTAATAGCCGAGACGCCTGGTGACCTGTACTCCCGCTTATCGTATGTTCCGAGAGAAGCCGCAACTGTCTGATTTGTTGGTATTTTTCAAGGGTTTTTTGTATGAGATTAGTTTATGAAACTTCGAATTCGCGGTGATAGCCTACGGCTGCGCCTGAAGCGTGGTGAAGTCGACCAGATTGCAGCAGGCAGCAGCATCGTGGAAGAAACTCACTTTCCGGATTCCGTTCTCACCTATCGTCTGGATGTATCCGAGAACCATGATATCTCGGCGAGCTTTGACCGCGGCAGTCTCGTTATCAGTTTGCCAAAATCAAAAGTGTCGGATTGGGCTGATTCCGATGAGGTGTCATTGTCTGCGGAGCAAAAACTCACGGGTGCGGGCTCACTTACCTTGCTGATCGAAAAAGACTTCAGCTGCCTTGAGCCTGGTCATCACAGAGATGGTGAAGACGATGAGGATACGTTTCCGCACCCTAGTACCCAATCCAGGAGCGTCTAGGTAATTGGGGGTCGAAACCTCGGTTCGACCCCATTTACGCATTTACGGTCAGGGGTTCTTCACATACGCGTTCGGCCGCAGGTAGAACCACCAGTTAAGCACGACACAAATACCATAAAAGATTGCAAAGCCATAAAGGGCGTACTCAGGCGTAGTAAGTTTTATTTGCTCGCCGAAAACTTTTGGAATAATAAAAGCGCCGTAAGCGGCTACGGCTGAAGTCCACCCGAGGACCGGTCCGGCCTGCTCTTCGTCGAATACAACCGCGATCGTCCTGAATGTCGATCCGTTACCAACACCCGTTGCCGCAAACAATACGATGAACAAGACGAAGAATGGCCAGAAAAATTCCTCGGGGGTAGCCGAGCGGTAGGCAGCAGCCATGTAGTAAGCCACACCAAGGGCAGAAGCAATCATCACGATGGAAACGATTTGTGTAACCTTTGCTCCCCCTACCTTGTCTGATACCCACCCGCCGACGGGCCGGATCAGCGCACCGATAAAGGGACCCATCCAGGCATACATTAATGCGCTGGGACCGTTCGGGTTAATGGCGTCGTGAATCAGCGTGCCATCAGGCCCGGCGACGTGCGTAAAGCCGAATATCACCTTGATCGCGAGCGGGAATGCAGCGGAGTAGCCGATGAAAGATCCGAAGGTCATGGTGTAGATGATTGTCATGGCCCACGTATGCTTGTTTTCGAAAATTCGGAACTGGCGCTTCAGATTGGCCTGCAGTTCGCCCCGCGTAAGATATCTCAACAGCAGCAGCGTAGCGGCAATGACCAGCGGCAGGACAATCCATTTGCTGAGCAAGCCCAGCCCCGTAGGCGGGCGGGAAGCAACAGATAGAGCCCGGCAGAGGCCGTGACCAACGCAATCAACAGCAGCATTGAAATCTTCCCCATGCTCCAGAGGGGATTGCCCGGTTTTGGCGTCACTGCCTCGGTCACGATGTTGTTCATTCCGAACCAGCCGAAAAATGCCAGTGGTATCAGGAAAACCAGCCAGAGGAACCCGGCGTTATGAATATAAGTTTCGGTGCCACTTGGAATTTTCCCCAAAAGTGTCCCGCTGCTGTTGACCAGCGTCATCGATTCGCCACCAAATATGCCGATCGTCATCACCAACGGAATCAGTATCTGCATGGTAGTAACACCGAAATTTCCCAATCCGGCATTCAATCCCAACGACATGCCCTGCACTCGTTTCGGATAAAAGAAACTGATGTTGGACATCGAGGATGCAAAATTGCCACCGCCAAAGCCTGACGCCAGGGCCAGCAGCTGGAATGTCCACAATGGTGTATCCGCGCTTTTCAACGCAAAACCGGCACCGATGGCGGGCAACATCAACAATGCCGTCGTGAAAAATATCGTGTTGCGCCCGCCCGCGATACGGATGAAGAAAGTGCTGGGAATTCTGAGGGTTGCACCGCTCAGGCCCGCGATGGCCGTCAGGGTGAAGAGTTCAGCCTGGGTGAAAGGGAAGCCCAGATTAAGCATCTGGACCGTAATGATCCCCCAGTACAACCAGACTGCGAATCCGCACAGCAGGCTTGGAATGGATATCCAGAGATTTCTCCTGGCGACCGCGCTACCGGTACTTTCCCAGAATTTTTCGTCTTCGACGTCCCATTTATTAATATTCGCCGTCATCGTTTCGCTTCCTCTTTAAAATTGGTATTGCGTCGGCCTTAAGTTAGATAGGCGGCATCTCTCTTATCCACGTTGAGAATATGCCCCGGGAACCATATTCTGAGAAAAGACCATATGTTCGTTCATATCTTCCATGTCGGCCTTCGCAACCTTCTTTTTCCAATCTAAAAGTTCCTCGCACAGGCGAACGTGTGCCTTCTTATGTTTATCCAGATCCGGGCAACTATTCTCTTCCAGTAGTTTTTCTTCATGTGCGAAATGTTCGTTCGTGTAATCGATGAGGTCGTTCAGGACCGGAGCAAACTGCTCATAGGTTCCACCGTCCTGAACCTTCTCATCTATTTCGTTGATCAAGCTCATAATACGTGTGTGCTGGCGGTCGATCGCTTCAATGCCGACGCCGAACCCATCTTCCCAGCTGATCAGCGGTTTCAGAAAACTGCCGGCACCCCCCTTCATCAAGCCGGCAAACTTCGCTTCGAAACCGGACGGCAGCCTGGACAATTTCATAACCGTCTGATGCATCCACAACAGACAGATCATCGACAGGACAAACATGAACATCCAGGCACTGGTCCATAAGCCGGTCCAGTCCAGCAAGTATCCAAAGATAATCGGGCAGAAGAAACCGCCGAGACCGCCGAGCACGCCTACCATGCCGCCCACGACCCCTACCTGTTCGGGGAAGTAGTCGGGAATGTGCTTGTACACCGCCGCTTTGCCGATGCCCCACACGCTACCCATCACAATGACGAATCCGGCAAATATCCACACGTTCGCCTGGGAATAGATCTTCGTGATGCCTTTGGCCAGCAACTCTCGTCTCTTGACATGCTGGCCTTCCTCTACAACGGCTTCCTGCCAGGTGTCCTTGGTGGGAAAAACCATGATGCTGTCGTCCAGCGCTTCGAAATCTTTTTCGCTTTGCTTGAGCTGGTAGACCTGATCACCGACCATGATGCGAGTGTCCGTAACCTCGGTCACCGTACCGGGGCGCTGGGCAAGTATCCCTTTACCTTGCGAGTAGATCTCCATCTTGGGGAACACCAGCATGAAGCTGATGAGCACAGACAGGCCGAGCACCCAGTACATGATTACGCGGGCACCCCATATGTCGGAAATCCAGCCCCCCACGGCCCGAATGACCCCGGAAGGAAAACTGAACAGGGCGGCCAGGAAACCGGCCGTGACCAGCGGCAGATAGTAGACATTGACGAAGTAAGGCACTAGCCACTGGGAAAAGGCCACAAAGCAGCCGAATACCAGAAAATAGTACAGTCCGAAGCGCCATACCCGCACATCTTTTAATGGCTGCAGCATAGCTGCCACGTTTTTTCCATGGGCGGCGGGTTTCTTGTTCTCGGCAAAGATAAAAAACAGAGTGCCCATGACGGCCAACATGGCGGCATAGTAAACAGGCAGCTGACGCCAACCCTCGATATTGGCACCGTTATCAGTAAGCGTGTTCAACAGCGTTGGCGCAAAAACCAGGGTCAGTGCCGCGCCCGCGTTTCCTGCGCCGAATATCCCCAAGGCCGTTCCTTGATTTTTTTTCGGATACCACACCGATGTATAGGCAATGCCAATGGCAAAACTGACCCCGGACAGACCGAAACCAAAACTATAAAGGGCAAATTCCAGAAAGCTGTCCGCAGTGGAAAGCAGATACATCGGCACGGCGCATATGAAGAACAATGTCCCGTAAACAGGTTTGCCGCCAAACTTATCCGTCAGCATTCCGGCCGGCAGGCGAAAAATCGAGCCCGTCAGGACCGGAATACCCAGTAACCAGCCAATTTCCACCGGTCCCCCAGTCGAAGACCTGGTTCGATGCCAGAAAGGTCACCAGCACACCGTTCAGCATCCAGACCGCGAAACAGACCGTGAACGCCGTTGTGTTCAGAAATAAGGCTTTGTGCGATTTTGCCGTGGCTACTTTTTCCACGCCCTACTTTCCTTTGCTACCGTGAGCATGGATCGTGTTGCTATCTCAGGTATTCCGCGGTCGCGCTTTGGACCATTCGGTACTGGCCCGACGGATGCGCTTCCTGTCCCAATTCCAGATCACAACCTGATACGGGCGCCAGATGTAATGGAATGGCGCAACTACGATATGTACGAGGCGAGTAAACGGGAAGATCAAAAAAATGGAAAATGCGCCGACGATATGCGCCTTGATGACAAGAGGCATGGCTACCACTGCCTCGGTTTGCGGATTCAGCTTTATGAGGGACCAGAGATAGGGCGACAGATCGGCAGCGAACCACGAAGACCCCCAGCGATAACCCAACGCGATCCAGCAGCCGAGCAGCACCTGTGCAAGCAGGAAGACCTCTACAAAGTAATCCATGCGCGTGGTGACGGCTCGTAACCGGGGATCCAGCAAGCGACGTAGAATCAGGCCCACGAGCCCGACAACGACGGCAACCGCAAAGGTGAAGCTGACGCCCTCATGCGCAATCAGGCGCACGGGGTCGCTGTTCCAGGCCAACATGCCGCTTGGAAACAGGAATGCGACCATGTGCCCGAGAAACACCATCAGGATGCCCCAATGGAAAGGCACCGTACCCCAGAAACCCTTCTTGCCCTCGAGGAATTGCGCAGACAGGCTCGTTACCTGAAATCCCTTCTTGTTGTACCGGTAGATCGTTCCGACGAGGAAAACGATGACTGCGACGTACGGAAAGGCAGAAAAAAAGAAATAGTCCAGCGAAGTCATTTGATTTCCTCTAACTCAAGAGTGCGTAGTCGCAGCTTCCTCAATCTCGTTCTCCCTCGATACCGACGCCAGAAAGTCATTGCTGCGTTGTAGCGGCATGGTTTCGATCAGGGCGAAGTCCTGCTTCAGGACCGCGTACAAAGATTTCAGGGCAAATTGATAGAGAGTGACTGCTTCGACAGCAACAGCCGGGGTCTCAATAAGGGTCTTGTAGTGTTTTTTGTAGGATTTGTTTCTCTTTTGAATACGTTCGGTGGAGAACTCACGGATCATTTCAAGAAGCGCCGGAGCAAGAATTGCGTAAGCCAGGTCCCGCAGCACTTCCTCATCCTCGATCACCGCCATCAGGCGCAGCAGATTAGGAATGTAGTCGGCCAGCTCTGTCCCCGTATCGATGCCCGCATGGCGGTGTTCCCGATTCAGGTTCGCCAGCAGTATGCCTCTCTTGTAGTCATCGCCAAAAAGAACGTATCCAATATCCAGTGTCGTAACGGCCTGCACATCAAAAGACCGGGTAAACAATTCCTGCATCTTCTGCAGGTCATCAACAGGAAGCAGTTCAATGAACCGCTCAAGCTCTGCGCTGGCATCCGAATAGCGCCCAGTCAGACAATCCTTGACGTCTCTGACCCTGTCGGGGTAATCGGCATCCGGATATTCGAACAATGACGCCAGCAATTGAAGATGAAATCGATTCGCCATCACGGCCCCCTCTGCGCGGTGCCTTCCTTGAATCCGAACCCGCCACTGCCCTTCTTGTCGCCGGTGAACTCCATCATTTCGATGGCCTGTTCCCGATGAGCCGCGGGTATGACGAAGCGATCATCAAACTTGGCAAGCGCGGTCAGGTAGTAAATGTCATCGGCCATCTCCGCAGTCAGGCCCGCCGTCTGCAGTGCCTGCTCGGCCTTCTCTTTCGATATGTCGCCGACGGTCACGTGCCGCCGGTGGATTCTTACGGCCATCAATTTCATCAGCCTTGCTTTAATCATGTCCGTATCGCCGGCGCTAAACAGATTGGCCATGTATTGCAGCGGAAACCTTGCCTGGTCGATAGTGCCAAAGAGTTCTTCCGTGCTGGTATCGTAGAGCCAGTCGTCGTTCCATAACTTCGTTACCGGGTTGACCTTGCCGGCCTGTTCGGCATTGTTCGCTTTGCTCAGAGACGCCATTACGGGCAACAGCGGCGGTACGTAGAACAACATCGGCAGGGTCCGGAACTCGGAATGCAGCGGCAGCGCCATACCCCATTTCTTCACGAATTTATAAATAGGCGACGCCTGTGCTGAGCGGATCGTGGAATCCGGGCACGCCGTTGCTCTTCGCAGCTTCAATAACCTCGGGATCGAACGGGATCCAGCATAATATCCATATGCTGATTCACGAGCTCTTCTTCAGGAGCCGACGCTACCTCCTGAATCTTGTCGGCATCGTAAAGAATGACGCCAAGGTAGCGTATTCTGCCCACACAGGAATGCATGCACGCGGGCGCTAATCCGGCCTCGAGGCGCGGAAAACAGAGAATGCATTTTTCAGACTTTCCGGTGTGCCAGTTGTAATAGGTCTTCTTGTAAGGACAGGCGGTCACACACATCCGCCAGCCACGGCAAACTTCCTGGTTTACCAGCACGATCCCGTCTTCGCCGCGTTTGTAAAGTGCGCCGGACGGGCAGGACGCCACACAGGCCGGATTGAGACAATGATTGCAGATTCGCGGCAGATAGAAAAAGGCCATCTTTTCGAGCTGGAACATCGCATCCTGTTCGGCCGGCGTCAGATTCTTGAGATTGGGGTCGTTGCGTGCGTAGTCCGGCGAACCGCTCAGGTCGTCGTCCCAGTTGGGCCCCATTTTGATGTCGATGGGTTTGCCGGTAATCAGCGATACCGGCCGCGCAGTCGGCTGGTCATTGCCAGCCGGCGACTCGATCAGGTCCAGGTACTTGTATGTAAAGGGCTCATAGTAGTCGTCGATTACCGGCATGTTGGGATTGTGGAAAATATTGCCAAGGCCCTTGCGTTTGCCGGCGCCCTTCAACTTGATGCTGCCGTCGTTGCCCTTGCCTGCACCATTGCCTTTGCTGGTGCCATTGCCCTTTTTCTCCCAGCCCCCTTTGTAGATATCCTGGTCCTCCCACTTGCCCGGATAACCGGTGCCAGGCTTGGTCTCTACATTGTTCCACCACTGGTACTCGGCACCCTTCCGGTCCGTCCAGATATTCTTGCAGGCGATCGAACAAGTGTGGCAACCGATACATTTGTCCAAGTGAAAAACCATCGAAATCTGTGATCGTATATCCATCTTTATTCAGCTCGCCTCTGTACGTTGTTGAATGATTACCAAACGACCTTGTCCATTTTCTTTGACTATTACATGCGTATCCCTGTTCGGTGCGATCGGTCCCCAGTAATTGAAGTGATAACTGAACTGGCCATAACCGCCGCACAGATAATTCGGCTTCAGATGAATACGCGTCACACTGTTATGACCACCGGCACGCCTGTTGCCGCGGACTTGCGACTTGGGTATCCCGGTGGTTCTTTCCGGAACGTGATAAACGATGCAGACGCCGCGCGGAATTCTCGCGCTCACAACGGCTCGTGTGCAGTACACGCCGTGATCGTTGTATACCTCTACCCAATCGTTGTCCCGGATTCCGAGCTTGTCGGCGTCAATTTCACTCATCCAGCAGGGCTCACAGCCGCGGGACAGCGTCAGCATCCGCAGATTTTCCATATAGGTGGAGTGGATATGCCACTTGCCATGCGGTGTCAGATAATTGAGTACCAGCGCCTCGCCTTCCTTGAGAGTCTCCTTCAGGTCTCCATACAATTCCGGTTTCGGCGCCGGCTTGTAGGTGGGAAGGTTCTCGCCGTATGCGATGTACATCTCATGATCGAGATAGAAATGCTGACGTCCGGTCAGTGTTCTCCAGGGCACCAGCTTCTCGTAATTGTAGGTGTAGGGCGCATAGGCTCTGCCATCCGCCATCAGTCCCGACCACAATGGCGATGTGTTGTATCGCCTGGGCTGCGCCTGCAGATCTGCATAGGTGAGCTTGACATCCCTGCTCCCGGTCGCCAGATCCACAAGCTCCAGACCGGTCTTCTTTTCCATGTTCTCGTAAGCTCTGACCGTTAACTTGCCATTGGTCAGGGTGGACAGATGGAGAACCGCGTTGGCGGCGTCTATGTCTTCTTCGATCGACGGATAGGTTTTGCCATCCAGCTGTCTGACGGTGAAATGGTTCGATTCGACCATCTCGTCGTACA
>PVMK01139589.1_pt1 | contig 30382 bp, 24 predicted proteins | sample 1853481 | NCBI WGS metagenome assembly PVMK01 (sample SAMN08533507, study PRJNA380276) | Marine sediment metagenome, whole genome shotgun sequencing project.
ACTGAATAATTACGCGGGTTTGTGGCGGGGCGGACGGGACTCGAACCCGCAACTTCCGGCGTGACAGGCCGGTGCTCTAACCAATTGAACTACCGCCCCCGCGGAGAGCATGTCGAGTAGCCAATCATAGCGCGGGGCGCAAAGGAAAGACGCTCGGGATGGCCGAATCGGAGCCCTTTCGGGTGCGAGCGCGAGCGGGGACGTTGGGGGTGGTGGGCGCGGACGGGCTCGAACCGCCGACTTCCTCGGTGTAAACGAGGCGCTCTGCCAGCTGAGCTACGCGCCCACAGACTCGCCGAGCGAGCTTAGTTGACTTCGGCCGGAGTCGGAAGCTCGCTGACGGGCTGCTGGTGGCCGGGCGGGACCTCGATGATCCCGTCGAGTTCGTGATCGCCCTCGCGCAAGAAGCCCTCGGGATCCTCCAGGGCCAGCGCGGTTACGAGCACGTGGTCCATGTGGTCCACGGGGATGATCGTAAGGTTTCGCTTGATGTTGGTGGGGATCTCGGCGAGATCCTTCTCGTTATCTTTGGGGATCACGAGCGTGTCGATGCCACCGCGGTGGGCGGCGATCATCTTCTCCTTGAGGCCGCCGATTGGCAGCACGCGGCCGCGAAGCGTGATTTCGCCCGTCATCGCGACGTTGGATCGGATCGGAATGCGCGTGAGCGCCGACGCGATCGTGGTCGCGATCGTGATGCCCGCGGACGGCCCGTCCTTGGGGGTGGCGCCCTCGGGGACGTGGATGTGGATATCGACCTTCGAATAGAAGTCACTCATCAGCCCGAGTTGTTTGGCGCGGGACCGAATGTAGGAGAGCGCCGCGTTCGCGGACTCCTGCATGACCTCTCCGAGGCGGCCGGTCACCTGGAGTTTGCCGCGCCCGGGCGTCACCGAAACTTCGGTCTGAAGCAGCTCGCCGCCGACATCGGTATAGGCGAGCCCGGTGCAGACCCCAATCCGATCCTCCGTCTCGGCTTTGCCGAAGCGGTACTTCCGAACACCGAGGTGCTTCTTCACCCTGGCGGGCGTGATCCGGGCCTGCGACGCCGATGCGCCGGCCTTGACGATATCACGAGCAACCTTTCGGCAGATGGATGCGAGCTCCCGCTCGAGGCTCCGCACGCCCGCCTCTCGCGTGTAGTAGCGGATCATCTCGAGGATGGCGGCGTCGGTGAACGCGATCTGTTCGGCGTGGAGACCGTTGGCCTCGATGACCTTCGGGACCAGGAAGCGCCGCGCGATCTGGAGTTTCTCGCTCTCGATGTAACCGGGCAGTTGGATGATCTCCATCCGATCCTGTAACGGGCGCGGGATCTGCTGCAGCACGTTGGCGGTGCAGATGAACATGATCCGCGAAAGGTCGTAGTCGACGTCCATGTAGTGATCGTTGAAGGTGTGGTTCTGCTCCGGGTCGAGCACTTCGAGCAGCGCCGACGACGGGTCGCCGCGAAAATCCATCGACATCTTGTCGATCTCGTCGAGCAGGAAGACGGGGTTGCCAGAGCCCGCCTTCTTGAGGCTCTGCAGGATCTTGCCCGGGAGCGCGCCGATATAGGTGCGCCGGTGACCGCGAATCTCCGCTTCATCCCGGACGCCGCCGAGGCTCACTCGCACGCAATCGCGACCGGTCGCACGCGCGATCGACTTGCCGAGAGAGGTCTTCCCGACCCCGGGAGGCCCGACCAGGCAGAGGATCGGCCCCTTCATCCGATCGACGAGGGTTTGAACCGCGAGGTACTCGAGAATTCGCTCCTTCGGTTTCTCGAGTCCGTAGTGGTCCTCATCGAGAATCGTCTCGGCTTCCTCGATGTCTTCCTTCTCTTCCTTGTATTCGTCCCAGGGGAGAGCCAGAAACCAGTCCACGTAATTCCGGACGACGGTCGCCTCGGCACTCATGGGCGACATCATCTTGAGCTTGCGAATTTCCTTCTCGCAGCGCGTGCGGGCATCCGCGGGCATCTTCTTCTTCTTCAGGTCCGCTTCGAGTTCTTCGGCCTCGTTCTTGAATTCGTCGCGGTCGCCCAGTTCCTTCTGGATCGCCCGCATCTGCTCGTTTAGGTAGTACTCCTTCTGCGAGCGCTCCATCTGTTTCTTGACGCGGCTGCGAATCTTGCGCTCGACCTCGAGCACTTCGATCTCCGCCTGCATGCGCGCGTAGACTTCTTCGAGTCGCTTCGCGGGAGAGATGGTCTCGAGCAGTTCCTGACGATCCGCGAGCTGCAGATTGAGGTGGGCGACGATCGTGTCAGCCAGCCGGCCCGGCGTGTTGACCGCCGTGACGGTGTTGAGCGTCTCGGGCGGAACCTTCTTGTTGTGCTTGACGTACTTCTCGAACGCCGAGTGCACGGTGCGCACGAGCGCGTCGAGTTCGACCGCCGAATCCTCGACTTCGGCAACGTCCTCGACTTCACAGGCGAAGTATGGATCCGTACTCACGAAGCGGCTGATGCACGCTCGGGTTTTCCCCTCTACGAGGACCTTGACGGTTCCGTCTGGTAGGCGCAGCAACTGGATGATCGAGCCGAGGGTACCGACGCTGTAGATGTCTTCCTCGCTCGGATCGTCTTCCGCGGCTTCGCGCTGAGCGCAGAGCAGAAGCTCACGATCGTTGGACATCGCGTGTTCGAGTGCCTGAATTGAAGGTGCGCGGCCCACAAAGAGCGGGACGACCATGTGCGGAAATACGACGATGTCCCGCAGCGGAAGCAGGGGGAGAATCTTTCCGCCCGCCTGTTCGTCTCCGATGCCGCCTTCGTCTTCGTCTTCGTTCGAGATCTTCGCCATGTCCGATCGCTTCCCCTAGGAGCGCGATCCCATTCTGGGATCGCGTGACGTCGCAAGTAAATCCGCAGGATTCGCCCGCTAGGCGGACTCTGCCGCAGGCTCCTGTTTGATGACCATCAACGGATTGCTTCCCTGTTCGATCACTTCCTCGTTGATCACACACTCTTCTACATCGTTCCGGGACGGGATGTCGTACATGAGGTCGAGCATCACGTTCTCCAGGATCGAGCGCAATCCGCGCGCGCCCGACTTGCGCTTCATGGCTTGGCGCGCCACCGCGCACAGGGCTCCATCGGTGAAGCGCAGGCGAACGTCCTCGAACTCGAAAAGCTTCTGGTACTGCTTGACGAGCGCGTTCTTCGGCTGTGTGAGAATGGCGATCAGCGCCTCCTCGTTCAGTTCGTTGAGCGTCGCGACGACCGGCAGGCGCCCCACGAATTCCGGAATCAATCCGAAATGCAATAGATCCTCAGCCTGAACATCTCGCAGCACTTCGCCGAGCCTCCGATCCTTCTCTGTGGGCATATCGGCTCCAAAGCCCATTCCCTTCACCCCAATTCGCCGCTGGATGATGCTGTCGAGGCCCCCGCAGGCGCCGCCGCAGATGAAGAGGATGTTCGAGGTGTCGATCTGCAGAAACGCCTGCTGGGGGTGCTTCCGGCCGCCCTTCGGAGGGACACTGGCCGTCGTCCCCTCGATGATCTTGAGCAGCGCCTGCTGGACGCCCTCCCCCGAGACATCGCGGGTGATCGACGGGTTCTCGCTCTTGCGCGCAATCTTGTCGATTTCATCGATGTAGATGATTCCGCGCTGGGCGCGCTCGACGTCGTAGTTCGCAGCCTGCAGGAGATTCAAGATGATGTTCTCGACATCTTCTCCGACGTAACCGGCTTCTGTCAGGGTCGTCGCATCCGCAATCGTGAACGGAACGTCGAGGATCCGCGCCAGCGTCTGGGCGAGCAGCGTCTTGCCGCAACCCGTGGGCCCGAGCAAGACGATATTGGCCTTCTGGAGTTCGACGTCTCCCGACGAAGGTCTGGCTCTCGATGCGCCGGTAGTGGTTGTGGACGGCGACCGCGAGCACCTTCTTCGCCGCATCCTGCCCGATCACATAGTCATCGAGGGATTCCTTGATATCGACGGGCTTCGGAACATGGGACACCCGTTCGGGCTGCTCTTCCTCGCTGTATTCCTCGGCGATGATGTCATTGCAAAGCTCGATGCACTCGTCGCAGATATACACCGTGGGGACCGGCGATCAGCTTCTTGACTTCGCGCTGGCTCTTGCCGCAAAAGGAACAGGAGAGGTTCGAGTCTTCTTCCCGCTTCTTCATGTGCTCGCGCCTCCGTCGTTTTTACCGCCGTTGGACCGCCCAGCTGAATCGCGCTCCCGGATGACGCGATCGACGATCCCGTAGGCCTGCGCGTCATCCCCTGACATATAGTAATCCCGTTCGGTATCTCGCGCGATTTCCTCAACCGAGCGCCCCGGTGTGGTCGGCAAGAATATGGTTCATCCGATCGCGAAGCTTGAGGATTTCGCGCGCGTGGATATCGATGTCGCTGGCCTGCCCCTGCACACCACCCATCGGTTGGTGGAGCATGATCCGAGAATTGGGGAGCGCGGTACGCTTGTTTCTTGGCTCCGGCCGCGAGCAACCACGCCGCCATCGAGGCCGCCTGCCCCATACAGAGCGTCGACACATCCGGCCGCACGTACTGCATGGTGTCGTAGATCGCGAGGCCCGCCGTCACCGAGCCACCGGGCGAGTTCAAGTAGATGTGGATCTCCTTCTCGGGATCTTCCGCCTCGAGGAAGAGCAACTGGGCGATGATCACGTTCGCGGTGTCGTCGGTAATCGCCGTTCCGAGAAAGATGATCCGGTCGCGCAGCAATCGCGAGTAGATGTCGAAGTGGCGCTCGCCCCGCTGGCTCTGTTCGATCACATAGGGAATCAGGGTCATCTCGCGCTCCGTATCGTGGCGGATTCGCCCGGGTGGACGGGGCCGCTCCATGCCGAATCGGAGCGTACCGGACCCGGTGCTGCGGTCGCCCGGTGGACGTTTGGCTCCAATCTCGAGATCCCCGTTCTGGCCCGCGTCTGTCGGCTCGCCCGTCGCGCCTGGATGCGCACCGCGAACGGGGGAAAACGGCCGGCGGCATTTTCGGCGATCGATCGCCCTGGGTACCGCAGCGGCGGGGACGAGTCGACCAGCCGTTCTAAGTACCTGTACTTTCTTCGATTTTAGCCGTAGGGGCGAGAAGATCAAGCACCTTTTCATCGCGCAACTGAAGCCGCAGCGCCTCTCGGAGCTGCTCGTCTTTGTGCAGCTCGCGCAGGCGCGCCGCTTGCTGCTCCGGCTCGCCCACCAACTCGTCGATCCGCGCGCTGACCTCGTCGTCCGCGACTTCGATCCCCTGCGCTTTGGCGATCGCCTGCAGGGCGAGCATCTCGCGCACATCGCGCTCCGCGCGCGGGCGCCACTCTTCGCGCCAGCGGTCCAACTGGGCGTGGATGGCGTCGTCCTCCAGCTGTCCCTCGAGTCGCTTGTGGGCGGAAGCGAGCTGGCCCTGCAGCTGACGATCGACCATGCCGGGCGGCACGGCGAAATCCATGCGCTCGAGCAGCGCGTCCATCAGGGTCGTTCGGAAGGTCTCCTTGGACTCGCGCTCCTGTCCGGATTCGAGATCGGCGCGAATTCTCGCGCGCAGCGCGTCGAGTGAATCGAAATCACCAACGTCCTTGGCGAACTCATCGTCGAGCTCCGGGACCTGCCGCTTGCGAACATCGACGACGTGAACGGCGAAGACCGCCTCCTTCCCCGCGATCTCCTCGTTGGCGTAGGATTCCGGGAACGTCACGCGCACCTCCCGGTCATCGCCGGCCTGCGCGCCGGTCAGCTGATCTTCGAATCCGGGGATGAAGCGACCCCCGCCGATCTCGAGCTGTACACCCTGACCGGTCCCGCCCTCGAAGAGTTCCGCGTCGATTCTCCCCACGAAGTCGATCGTGGCGACGTGGCCCTGCTCGATCGCCGTGCCCTCCGTTTCTTCGACGAGCGGCGCATGTGCGGTGCGAAGCTCTTCGAGGCGCTCGTCGACTTGGGCGTCCTCCACCGACACTTCGGGTCGTATCGCAGGAAGGCCGGTGAGGTCCGGCAATTCGATTTCGGGGCTGACTTCGAGACTTGCCGTGTACTTGAAATTCGCGTCCGGCGTGGGCTTGCCGGCCGAGATCGCGGGCTCGCTGACCGGCTGGACCTCCGCGAGTTCAATGGCATCGGCGATTGTTTCCGAAACCAGCGTGTGCTCGAGCTGCTCGGCGACAGATGCGCCGTGGAGCTTTTCGAGCACCGATCGCGGCGCCTTGCCCGGCCGAAATCCCTTGACCCGGACCTGCCGGGCGAGGTCGCGATACGCGCGGTCGAATGCCTTACGGACGCGTGAAGCGTCCACCTCGATCTCGATCGTGTGGAGAATCGGCGTGCGTTCGATCGTCTCGACTCGGATCGAGGCCTCTTTCTTTTGCGCTTTCGTCATGAGAATCCATTCGCGAATGGTGGTACCGGGGACAGGACTCGAACCTGCACGTCCTCTCGGACGGTGGCTCCTAAAGCCACTGCGTCTACCAATTTCGCCACCCCGGCAATCAGCCGTGCACCCTAGGGGTGGAACTCGGGTGCGTCAACGCGGGGTTGATGATGGTGAGCGCGGAAGGACTTGAACCTTCAACCTAGGGATTAAGAGTCCCTTGCTCTGCCAATTGAGCTACGCGCCCACCGTGCGCAGCACAGTAAGGACGCCCCACTCCAATGGCAAGACCCTGGGATGGCGAATCGCTATTTCGTGGGGCCGAATCCGCCGCCGCCCGGGGTCTCGACGAGCAGCCGGTCGCCGGTTTCGATCGCCAGCGTCGCCTTGCCGGCGATTTCCTCGACCCGACCATCGCTGCGCTCCAAGGAGTTGCGCCCACGAGCGCCGGGCTCGCCACCCGCGAGCCCCCAGGGCGCGATCGTTCGGCGCTCGCCGAGCAGCGAAACGGTCACGGGCGCGCAAAATTCGTAGTGCCGCTCGAGGCCGTCCCCTCCCCTCCAGTGGCCCGCGCCACCCGAGCCGCGCCGCAGCGCAAAGCGCAGCAAGCGAACGGGGTGCCTGGCTTCGAGCACCTCCGCGTCGGTGATGCGCGTATTGGTCATGTGGGTGTGGACGCCCGAAGCCCCATCGAAGCCCTCCCCCGCGCCGGCCCCACCGCCGATCGTTTCGTAATAACCGAAGTTCGCATCGCCAAATGCCACGTTGTTCATGGTCCCCTGGCTCGCGGCGACCACGGCGAGCGCACCGAGCAGCACATCGACGATGCGCTGGGAGGTTTCGACATTGCCGCCCGCGACCGCCGCATCCGCCGGTGGGTCGAGCAGCGAGCCCGCGGGAATCGAGATCTCGACGGGATCCAGGCAGCCGCCGTTGAGCGGAATCCGTTCGGCGACCAATGCGCGCAGCACGTAGATCACCGCCGCCTGCACGACGGCCCGCGGCGCGTTGAGGTTGCCGGCCACCGCCGCTCCCGTACCCGCAAAGTCGATGCGCATGCGCTCGCCTTCGATCGCCAACGCCACGCAGACGGGCGTTCCGTCGTCCAACGCGTCTGCAAATCGGTGCACGCCATCGGGCAGCCGACCGATCTCGCGCGCAACCTTCTGGGCGGTCGCGCGCTGGAGCTGCTCCATCGTGATCTCGACCGCGGCGCGTCCGCGCTCGGCGACGAGTTCTTCGAGCAGTGCCACGCCGGAGCGATTGGCGGCCACCATCGCCTCGATCTCGGCGACGTTGTCGTCCGGGTTCCGGGCCGGGTAGCGCGCGCCGGTCAACGCTGCGCGCAGGCGTTCTTCCTCAAAACACCCCTCGCGCACTGCCAGAAACGCGCGCAACAACACGCCTTCTTCTTCGAGTGTGGTGGAATCCGCGGGCATCGAGCCCGGCGTCAGCCCACCGATGTCCGCGTGGTGGCCACGGCTCGCCACGAAGAACGCGGGTGCTGCTGCGCCGCAGAAAACGGGTGTCACCGCGGTCACGTCGGGCAGGTGCGAGCCACCGTGGGCGGGGTCGTTGGTGACCACCACGTCCCCCGGTCGGAGTTCCGGAAACGCCGTGCGTACGGAACACACGGTCTCCGCCATCGCGCCGAGGTGGACGGGAATGTGTGGTGCGTTCGCAACGAGCGCGCCCGAGCCGTCGAAGACCGCGCACGAATAGTCGAGGCGCTCCTTGATGTTCGTCGACACGGATGTTTTTCGGAGCACCGCGCCCATCTGCTCCGCGATGGACATGAATCGGTTGCCGAACACCTCGAGGCGTATTGGATCCGGCTGGGAGAGGTCGAGGGGATCCGGGCGCACTGCGCCCGCCTCGTCTTCGAGCACGAGGATTCCGTCACTCCTGAGACGCGCCGCAAACCCAGGGTCGAGCGCGATCGTGCCGGTGTCCTCGAGCACGATTGCGGGGCCGCGGAGCAGCCCACCCGGTATGAGCGATTCGCGCTCGAAGACCGGGGCTTCGACCCGGCCGACGCCAGGAAACCAGATCCGCTCGCGGCGCAGCGCGGACGGCTCGCTCAAAGGCGGTTGTGGGTCACCCGTGAAATCCAACTCCGGAGATTCGAGCGGCATTTCCGAAGCGGCACTCACCCGTACCCGCGCCGTCGTGATTTCGATTGGTCGACCGGGGCGCGTGTAGCCGAAATGGTCCCGATGTTGAGCGGCAAACGCGGCCTCGTAGTCGCCGTCACCGGGTGCGGGCACCGAGAGCGACGACTCGGTGCCGCGATACCGAAGATCCAGCAAGCGCTCGACCCGCACCAGCCCTTCGCTGAAGCCCTCCGCAGCGAGAGCTCGCTTCCCGCTCCGTTCGAGTTCTTCCAACTGCTCGCGCACCGCGTCTGGCAGTTCGCCTCGAGCGGCCAGCGCGACGCGACCCGCGTCGCGCTGGCCGTCCCAGCTGGTATCCGCAACGCCAATCCCATACGCGGAGAGAATGCCCGCCAACGGGTGGAGGAGCACGGTTCGGATGCCGAGTTCTCGCGCAATCGCGCAGACGTGCTGGCCGGCCGCACCACCGAAACCCACGAGCGCGCAGTCGCGTGGGTCGACGCCGTGCGCGACCGATACTTCGGCGATCGCGCGGGCCATGCTCGCGTTCGCAACCTCGACGAAGCCCGCGGCCACGCCGTCGCGGTCGAGCTCGTGACCCTCTGTTCGCAGACGCTCCACGAGCGCATCGAGCGCCCGGCCGACAGGTTCGGCGACGAGTGGAAAAGGGAAACGATCGGGTTGCACGCGGCCCAGCGCAAAGTTGCAATCCGTCAGCGCCGGTTCGCTCGCGAGCGCCCGACCCGCTGCATCGGCGCGTCCGTAACAGATCGGCCCCGGGATCGAACCCGCGCTCTCGGGCCCGACGAGCAGGCGCATGCCGTCGAAGCGGCAGAGCGAGCCGCCCCCGGCCGCGACGGTATGGACACGCATCATCGGCGCCTTCACGCGGATGCCCGCAACGAGAGTCTCGAAACAGCGGTCGACTTCGCCCGCGCGAAGCAGCGATACGTCGGTCGACGTCCCGCCCATGTCGAACCCGACAGCGCGATCGAAGCCCGCGGCGACCGCGACCCGAGCGGCCCCGACCACGCCCCCGGCCGGCCCCGAGAGCAGCGCGGTCGGCCCCTTGAAGCGTTCGGCGCCGGTCAGGCCGCCCGATGACTGCATGAAGCGAAGTCGAGCGTTTGGAAGGGCTTCACTCAATTCCCTCACGTGATTTCTCAACAGTGGTGTGAGGTAGGCGTCGACGACCGCGGTTTCGGACCGGGCCAGTAATCCGATCTCCCGGGCCACTTCATGGGAGCAGCTCACATAGGCAAAGCCCGCCTCCGTGGCGAGCGCCGCCAGCGCCTTCTCGAATTCCGGATGCGCGTAGGCGTGGATCAGCGCGACCGCGACCGAGTCGATCCCGCTGCGGCGCGCGTCCGCGAACGCGCGCCGCACTTCCGCCTCATCGAAGGCTTCCAGGATCTTGCCGTCGACACTCACACGGCCGCCCACTTCGATCGCTCGCTCGTGCAACGGACGGGGCTTCTCGATTTGCAGCGAGAAGAGTTCCGGCCGCTCCTGCGTGCCGATTTCGAGTACGTCGCCGAGCCCGCGGCTCGCAACCAGCAACGTCGCCGCGCCGCGCCGCTCGAGCAGCGCGTTGGTCGCCACGGTGGTCCCGAGCCGAACGTTGGCGGCCGGCAGCGCCGCACCCGCCTCGACCGCACCCGCTCGCTCGAGTATCGCCCGGATGCCCTGGACGGGCGCGGTATCGGAGGAGAGCAGCTTGAAGACGTGAATCGCGCCGTCGGGCGCGCGCCCGATGCAGTCGGTGAACGTACCCCCCCGGTCGATCCAGAAATCCCAGCTCATCGCGCCGCAGCCCGCGGATTCCAGCTCGACCGCACAGCGATCTGGAGATTCCAGCTCATGGTGTCCCAACCTGGCGATCCCAGCTCATCGCTCGGCAGCCCGCAGACCCCCGCGCAGTCGCGCAGCAGGGCGGAAATTCTGGCCCGTGGTGTGGGAGGGCATCACCCGCCCGAAGGACCCGATCTGCGGCGGAGCGACGCGAGTCGCGCAACGGCCTCTCGAATCGGCGGATCGCCGATCAGCCGGGCTCCGAGCAGTGCGGTGATCGCGAACGCCATTCCGCCGACCACCAGTTGGAGCAGAGAAGTCGCGCCCGTCAGCCACGTCTCGATCGCTAGCGCGGCCGCGAGCGCGGCGGTTGCCGCAATCACGAGCGCGCGAAGCGCAGTATTCGCGAGCGTGACGAGCCGCGGAGTGCCGTGGAGCCAGCGCGCGTAGGCGAGTGTGAGAACCGCGTTGCCCGTCATCGCGATCACACCCGCCGCTGCCAGGCCCTCGGCGCCAAAACGCGGCCCAAGCGCGAGGTAGAGCGGAATCGCGAGCAGCGCGACTGCGGTCGCGAGCAGCATCGGTCGCCAGGTGTCGCCGCGCGCGAAGAACGCGCGCACCGCGATCTGCTGCAGGATCCAGCCCGGCACCGCAAAGCTGAAGATCCGCAGCAGCGCAACGACGATCTCGGTATCGGTCGCCGTGAAGCGGCCGTGCTGGTAGACGAACGCGACGATCGGCTCGGCGAGCGCGAACAGCGCGGCGGCGCCGAGTGCCGCCAGACAAAAGCCCGCGCGAAGCGTGTTGAGCACGGTCGCGTCGAGTTCATCGATGCGCTTTTCGGACCACAACCGCGAGAGCGTCGGGAGAGCGGCCGTCGCGATCGCCTGCCCGGCCACCGCGACTGGCGCCAACATCAGCTGACGCGCGTAACGCAAGTGCGCGATGGTGCCCGTTTCGAGCAGCCCACCGAACCAGCGCTCGTACCACTCGTCGACCGTGAGCAGGCTCAGGCCCAGCATCAGTGGCGCGGCCACGAGCAGGTAGCGCCGGAGGTCTGGATCGAGCGGTGCGAAGCGAAGCCTGAGCTTCAGCCGGGCCCCCCAATGGGCGTCCGCGAGCGGCACGAGCAGCGCACCGACCGCCGCGCCTCCGAGCGCCCCCCACGCGAACCCCTCCACCCCAAGGCTTTCCACAAGCGCGAGCCCAGCCGCGATGATGCCGAGGTTGTAGAGGACGGGGGTCAACGCCTGGGTCGCAAAGCGATCGCGCGCCATCAGCACCGCGCGCACGATCCCGCCGGCGACGAAGAAGACCTGCGCGGGCAACACGATTCGCGTGAGCCGCACGGTCAGCGCGTGGGTGTCCGGAGCAAAGCGCGGAAACTGCAGCGCGATCAGTGCGTCCGCCCACCACCACAGAGCGAACGTCGCACGCAGTGCGATCGCGCCGACCGTTCCGAGCACCAGCGCGAACAGGCGCGCGGCCGCGGCTTCCCCGTCGCGCCCGAGCACCCGCGTGTACATCGGGATGAACGCGATCGAGAGCGCTCCGCCAGCGAGGAAGTAATTGAGTAAGTCCGGCAGCTGGAACGCCGCACTGTAGGCGTCCATCTCAGCCCCGGCGCCGACGCGGTCCGCAAGGACCGCTTCGCGCACGAATCCGAGCACGCGCGAGAGTAGGACGCTCGCCGCGAGCACAACCGCCACCGCTACGAAACGAGGTGTTCGCGGCGGTTCATCGACCAAATCGCTCAACAGCCCCCCCCCGCTCCGAGTATGCTGAATTTCGAGTCCGATCGAGAGCCGGCGCACCGGGGCGGAAAGATACCGCGCCTGGCGGGCCGCTATGCTCCGGCCGCTCGGCGTCGATCGCCGCGCGCTACGGGGGATCGATTTGAGGCCGGGTGGCAGACCGGGGAGCGAGATCGCACTCGCGTGGTTCTGGGTGGTGGCGTGGATCGCCGTCGTACAGATTTTCGCGAGCGACTCGTTTTCGGCGGGCGAGACTTCGCGCGTCGTCGGCCCCCTGCTCCGCTGGCTGTTTCCCGATGCGAGCCCCCAGTGGATTGCGACCGCGCATTTTACGATCCGCAAGATCAGCCATTTCGTCGTATACGCAATCCTCGCGCTACTCGCATTGCGCGCGTTTCGCCAGGCCTTCGATCGACCGCCGGTCTGGCTTGCCGCGGCGAGCCTCGCGTTGGCGCTCGTCGTCGCGTCGGTCGATGAAGGCCGCCAGATCGCTGCGCGCAGTCGCACCGGCGCGCTTTCGGATGTTGCGCTCGACATGAGCGGAGCCGTTACCGCGCTGCTGCTCGTGGGTGTGGTTCGGCGCATCGGGAGCGCGCGAACGTGAACGCCGCGCTGCTCGCAGCCATCGCGTTCGTGGCCTTCGCGCTCAGCTATCGATTTTACGCGCGCTTTCTCGGCCGGGTGATCTTCAAGCTCTCGGCCGACGAGCCCGTGCCCTCGCGCGAGTTCGAGGACGGCGTCGATTTCGTCCCCACCCAGAAGCACGTTCTCTGGGGCCACCACTTCACCTCGATCGCAGGTGCGGCCCCGATCGTCGGCCCCGCCATCGCGGTCATCTGGGGCTGGCTGCCGGCACTGATCTGGGTCGTGGTCGGAACCGTCTTCATGGGTGCCGTCCACGATTTCTCGGCGCTCGTGATCAGCCTGCGACACCGGGGTAGCTCGATGGGCCAGATTGCGGGCGCCGTCATCAGCCCGCGGGCGCGCACCGCGTTTCTCGTGATCATCTCGATCCTGATCTGGATCGTGCTCGCGGTCTTCGCGTTCATCATCGGCACCCTCTTCGTCAGCAACCCCGGCGCGATCTTTCCGATCAACGTTCAGATCGCAGTGGCGGTCGCGTTGGGCTGGCTGGTCCGACGGCGCGGCATTCCGATCCTCTGGCCGTCACTCGTCGGTTACGCACTGCTGATCGTGGCCATCCTCTACGGCAACCGCTTCGCGGCCGCATTCCCCGCGATCGGCGAGGTCTCCGTCACCGCCTGGGTCTGGATCCTGCTGCTCTACTCGCTCGTCGCATCGGTGCTGCCGGTCTGGCTGCTGCTGCAGCCCCGCGATTACCTGAACTCCCACCAGCTCGTCACCGGCCTCGCGCTGCTCACCCTGGGCCTGGTGGTGCTGCAACCAACCGTCCAGGCGCCGGTCGTCAACCCCGCACCAATCGGCGCGCCGCCGATGCTTCCGTTCCTGTTCATCACGATCGCGTGCGGGGCGATCTCGGGATTTCACGGCCTGGTGTCGTCGGGCACCACCTCGAAACAGATCGGCTGCATGACCGACGCCCGGGCGATCGGCTACGGGGGGATGCTCGGTGAGGGTGCGCTGGGGCTACTCGCCGTGCTCGCGGCGACGGCCGGCTTTGCGTCGGCCGGCGATTGGTCGGCCCACTACTCGAGCTGGGGCGAAGCGTCGGGTCTGAGCGCCAAGCTCGGCGCCTTCGTGAGCGGTGGAGGCACCTTCGTCGCTTCACTGGGCATCCCGTTCGAAGAAGCGAAGAACTTCATCGCCGTGATGGTCATCGCGTTTGCGGCGACCTCATTGGATACCGGCGCACGCATCCAACGTCTGATCATCGCGGAACTCGCCGAGAGCTACGGCGTGCGCCCCCTCACCAACCGCTACATCGCGAGCTCTCTCGGAATCGCCGCGGCATTGCGGCTCGCCGTCACCCAGGCGGGTGGCAAGGGCGGCCTGATCCTCTGGCCGCTCTTCGGCACCACCAACCAGCTGGTGGCTTCGGTGACGCTGCTGATCGTCTCTATCTGGTTGCAAAGCTCGGCCGACCAATCCGTTACACGCTCGCCCCGATGCTCTTCGTCGGGGTGGCTACCGCCATCGCAATGTTCGGCGAACTCCGGGGCTATTTCGCGAACTTCGACGAGCAGTGGCTGCTCGCCGGGAGCGGAAGCCTGATCCTCGCGCTCGACTTCTGGGTGGTCGTCGAGGGGCTGCGATTGCTCGCCCGCGGCAACCAGCACCATCCCCCTACCGTGCAGTCGTAGTCGCGCGATCCGCTCCTACCCTCAGGTCGTAGCTTGCATCCCCCTTTTCGCTCTGGGAGATGTACACTGATTGGCGATGGCGACAACCAGAATCGGGCAGCCCTGAGTCATCGTTGCTCCGATTTTTGAGACAGCCTTTAGAGAAAACGTCTATGAGCGACCCCAGCGATTCGCAAAATCAAAAACAGCCTTCGCCGCCTAATCCCTATGTGGAACGTCTCTTTGAGATCACGCCCGACATGCTGTGTGTCGCAGGACTGGATGGTTACTTCAAGATCATCAATCCCGCTTTCGAACGCAATCTCGGCTACCGCCTCGAAGAGTTGAAAGAGAAGCCTTTCCTCGACTTCGTTCACCCCGAAGAGCGCCCGCAACACTCAAGGAAATGGAGAAACTCAGACACGGTGAAGTCACGCTCTTCTTCGAAAACCGCTATCTCTGTAAGAACGGAACCTATAAGTGGCTTGCCTGGACGAGCTACCCTGATCTCAAAGAAGGATTGCTCTACGCAGTTGCTCGTGAGGTCACCGAGAGAAAACAGGAGATTATTTCCTTAAAGGGCGAACGGACAGAACTGGAGGAAAAACGAACGGAACTCCTGGGAAGGGTTGAAGAGACCCGGGAGGAGTTGCAAGAAAAGGAAGAGCAATTTCGCCAAGCTCAAAGAATGGAATCGGTCGGCCGACTTGCTGGAGGCGTTGCCCACGATTTCAATAATATGCTCATGGTCATCATGGGTTTTTCGGACATCGCGCTAAGCAAGATCGATTCACCCGATGAGGTCCGACGGTGCCTGATGGAGATCAAGGGCGCCGGAAAACGCTCGGCCAACCTAACGCGCCAACTGTTGGCCGTTGGCCGTAAGCAAGTATTGGAGCCCAAGCGTATCAATCTGAACCACGTCCTGGCCGAGATGGGCGAAATATTGCGGCGCGTCATCCGGGAAAACATCGAGGTGACCAATCGTTTTGAAGAGGACCTCGGCGCGGTCTTTGTCGACCCTGCTCAAATCGAACAGGTGATGTTGAACCTAGCTGTCAATGCGAGCGACGCGATGCCCGATGGAGGAGAGTTGACGATCGAAACAAGCAACGTCGATCTGGGTTCGGGTTCTATGCCCAAGCACCCAGACGTGGAACCTGGTCCGTACGCTCTTTTGACGGTCAGTGATTCTGGGATTGGCATGGATGAAGTGACCCTTTCACAAATCTTCGAGCCATTTTTCACAACCAAACCGGTCGGTGTGGGAACGGGATTGGGTCTGGCGATGGTCTACGGTGTTGTGAAACAGAGCGGTGGTCTCATCTGGGCTTACAGTGAACCCGGTATGGGTACCCGTTTTGAGATCTATTTCCCGAGGATGCCCGGAGAGAACTCCCAATCGAGAACGGCGCAAGCCGTTTCGACACCATCCGAAGGCGGCTCGGAGACCATTCTCCTGGTGGAGGATGAACAGATGGTTCTCAACCTAACGGCATTAATCCTGAGGGACGCGGGATATAGAGTCGTGACCGCTTCGACACCCAAACGGGCCCTGGAAACGATGGTTCACCAGGCAGACCCGATCCATATCATGATTACGGATGTAGTCATGCCAGACATGAGTGGCCCGACACTGGCGAACAAAATAGTGGCCGAGTATCCCGAGATGAAGCTCATTTTCATGTCTGGTTATACCAACGCCGCGGCTGTCGGAATCCGATCCATTCAACCCGGGAGCGCATTCCTCCAAAAACCCTTTAGCCCAGATGCACTGAAGGCGAAAATTCGAGAGCTTTTGGATGGCGACGACTGAGAGTCGGTTGATCAATCGGACCGAGGCTGTTTCAATTTTCCCGAATGCTCTGTGTGTTAGGCACCTAGGCAACTCGCTGGGCAACACATCGATGACAGATCGTTCACGAGTCCGGTGTCAGAGCTGCCCCTTGATGGGCAAAACCCCGTAAGCGCGGGCTTTGAGCCGCCTGCCCCAACTGGTTTTCGGCTCTTTGGTGTAGATCATCGGCGTGTCTCCGGCCGCCTCGACCCACGCGAGGTTGCCTTGTTCGGTCAGGATCACGCGGTAGGCGAGTTCAGGCAGGCGGGCTTTGACGCGATCCACCGCGGTCCCAGCGATTTTCGGCGACTTGATGATGACTCCCAGTTCCGTGTTGATGTATGCGGAGCGTGGATCCCAGTTGAAGGAACCGACGAACAATTCCTTGCGGTCCACGATGAAGCCCTTGGTGTGCAGTGCACCAATGGCCTCTCGACCTCCGCCTCATCGGTGCCGCTGACAAAAGCATCGGGTTTGACTTCCCAGATCGTCGCACCCATCTTCAGCAGCGGCTTACGTGACGGACCGTAACCCGAATGAACCATTGGGTGATTCGTTGCAGCCAGAGAATTGGTGATCACGGTGAAGCGGATGCCGCGGTCGATCAACTCCTGAATGCCTTTGATGGTGTTCTTCGTGGGTACGAAGTAGGGGGAGACGACAATCACTTCTTCCTGCGCGGCTTGTAGAGATTCGACCAGCGGCACCCGGATCGACGCGGCCTCGGCGGCCAGGTCATCGGTTCTCGCCTTCTCGGGGTCGTCGTAAACCAGCTCCCAGGGCGCCCAGGTGAAATCGTCTCCTTCGATAGCGATCACGTCTTCGATATTTCGCGTCAGGGCTTCTGCATAGGGCGTGGTCTCGACCTCGTCCCTCGCGTGGGCGATGCGTTCGTGAGCCCACTCGAGCTCTGACTTGGGGTCCTCGGGCGGGTCGATGACAACGGTCGCCGGCACGGCCAGCTCATCATTCCAATAGCGATCGAACATCCGTGAGACGTCTCGCACGACAGGGCCGACACCGACGACATCGAGATCGGCGAAGTTCATATCTCCTCGAGCCGCGAAGTATTCGGCACCGATATTCCGGCCGCCGATGATCGTGATCTGGTTATCTACCGTGAAGCTTTTGTTGTGCATTCGGCGGTTCACCCGCGAAAATTCGGTCAGGCCGTCTATGATGCGCCAACTCCGGCGAACGAAGGGATTGAAGAGCCGAATCTCGACGTTCGGATGGGCGTTCAGAGCCGCTATTCCCCGGTCCATCCCCGAGGTGAGGACATCATCCAGAAGCAGACGGACGCGGACCCCTCGATCCGCGGCGGATAGCAGTGCACTGAGAAAGAGGACGCTCGTGACATCATTGCTGATCAGGTAGTACTGGGCGTCGATGCTGCGCTCCGCGCGGTCCGACAACAAGATTCTCGTCGCCAGCGCATCGATGCCGTCATTTTGCAAGAGAAACGCCGATTCCCCGGGATGCTGCGCGGCCATGCGTTCGGCCGCCTTGCCCATCCGCGTATAACCGGTATCCGTCAACGCCTTCGACTCGGTCTTGGCCGCATCGAAATCCAGCGTGGCGCACGCGCTCATCAGCGCGGCCAGCGCGATCAAGAACGAATGCCGTTTCACGCCAAAAACCTCTTGTTGGGGAGCAGGCAGCTGGAACGTGGAGCGCAGTGTAAAACAAACGGGCGTTCGGAACACCCGCCCGACATGGGGTAGTTTCGCAGGGCGCCGAAGCGGCCGGGCGCCGAGCTAGCTGGCGAATCCTTCGGATTCGCTAGCAGCATCGCTCGGCCCCACCAGTGGGACCGCGCTCCTAGCTGCGCGTTGGCCTCCGGCCAAAGCTTCTGCCGCGTCGCACAATCCCATTCTGGGATTGCGCTCCTAGCCCCGAAGCTTGCTGCTGGTTGGGTCGTATGGAGCCTCGGGAAGAATCCGTGCCGTTCGCGCTTCTCCCACGACGAACACCTCGAGGTCGTCTGCAGATTCGATGACGTCCCGATCGACGTACGCGAGCGCCAGGCTCTGCTTCACGTGGTGACCGTACGCGCCAGACGTGACGAACCCGACCCGGCGATCGCCGATCCAGATCCCATCGTCGGCGGACGCGTCCGCAGCTCCAGCATCCACTTCGAGCAAGACGAGGTGCTGAGCCACACCCTCTTCGCGTTCGCGGAGCGCAGCCTCCCGACCAATGAAGTCGCCCTTGTCGAACGCTACGAACCGATCGAGTCCACTCATGCCAGGCGTATAGGCCTGCGTGAACTCCGCGTTCCAGATGCCGTACGCTTTCTCCAACCGGAGGCTGTCGATCGCGCGGTCTCCGATCAGACGAAGTCCACTCTCCTGGCCCGCCTCCCGCAGCTGCTGCAAGAGCGCCCGGTGCTGATTTGTCGGGACCACGATCTCGTAGCCCAGCTCACCTGTCAGTGAAATCCGTCCGACAACTGCGGGCGCGGTGCCAACATCCATCGTCCGTACAGCCAAGAACGGGAATGTTTCGTCCGACACGTCGTCGTGCGCCATCCGCTCGAGGATCGTGCGCGACACCGGCCCGGACACTGAGAAGCCCATCCAATCGTCAGTGATGTTGCGCACCGTCACCCCACGGTCGGGCAATCGCTGGTGGAACCAGCGCTGGTGCCACACCTGGAGATAGTAGGATCCTGTGAGCCAGAACCGCTCCTCTTCGATTCGCGCGACCGAAAGATCACCCATCACGCGACCCGCTTGTCCGAGCATGGGGGCCAAGCGGATACAGCCCAGCTCTGGGATACGGCTCGCCATCAGATGATCGAGCCACGCTTCGGCGCCCGCGCCCGTGACCTCGTACCGCGCGTACTGCGCGATCTCGTACGCGCCCGCAGCGGTGCGCACGGCGTCGACCTCTTCGGCCACGATCGATTCTGCATTGGAGCGGCCGAGCGTGTCGTTCTCCTCGAACTCCGGGGCCGGCGCGAAGTACAGCGGGACTTCGAGCCCCCAGTTCACGCTGAATCGCGCTCCCGCCGCCGCCAGGTCGTCGTAGCACGGCGTCGTCTTGAGCGGCCGGCCCGCCGGCAGTTCCTCGTTCGGATACGCCATGACGAACCGCCGCGCGTAGAACTGCGCGGTGGTGTCTCGCAGGTAGCGATCATCTGACGCGTAAGGACCAAAGCGCGCGACATCCAACCCGAACGCGTTCAGCCCCGGATCGCCATCGACGATCCAGTTCGCGAGCACGAGCCCGATCCCGGCGCACTGTGAGAATCCAGACATACAGCCGCACGCTGCCCAGTAGTTCGGAATGCCATCGACGGGTCCGACCAGCGGATTGCCATCGGGTGTGAATGTGAACGCGCCGTTCACCCATCGCTTGATCCCAACGTCTTGCAGGACGGGAAACCGCTCGAACCCGATGGAAAGCTCCGGCATGATGCGATCGATCTCTTCCGGAAAAAGTGTCATACCGAAGTCCCAGGGCGCGCCCTCGACCTGCCAGTGGCGCGGGTTCTGCTCGTAGAGCCCCAGGAGAACGCCGTTGCCTTCACGCTGCAGATAGGTAAAGCCTTCGAGGTCGGTGACCGCGGCCATCGATCCTTCGATCGCCGCGACTTCGGGGATGGACTCGGTGATGAGGAAGTGATGTGGCATCGGCACGAGCGGGTGATCGATGCCCACCATGTTGCCGACCCGCCGAGCCCACAAGCCCGCAGCGTTCACGACGTGCTCTGCCGTGATCGCACCCTGCTCGGTCTCCACGCTCCATTCAGCGTTCGGAAGCTGGCTGAGCGAGAGCACGCGATTGTGCAAGATCACTTCGGCGCCGCGCCGCTTGGCCGCGCCCGCGTAGGCGTGGGTCGCGCCGTTCGGATCGAGGTTGCCCTCGTGCGGATCGAAGAGCGCACCCGTCAACCCGGCGGGATCGATGATCGGCACCATCTCGGCCGCTTCCTCCGGCGTGAGGAGGTATGCCTCGGTGTCCATGGCGCGCAACCAGGCGAGTTCTGACTTCAACCACTGAGCCCGTTCCGGCGTGCCCGCGAGTTCGAGGCCACCGCTCATAATCAGGCCGATGGGCTGCCCGCTTTCCTCTTCGACCTGGGGGTACAGAGAGATCGTGTACTTCTGGAGCGCGGCCACATCGGCGTCACTGTTGATCGCATGAAACCCACCTGCGGCGTGCCAGGTAGAACCTGCGGTGAGTTCTTCGCGCTCGATCACGGCGACATCCGTCAACCCGCGCAGAGTCAGGTGATACGCGACGCTGCAGCCGACGATGCCACCACCGATAACGACGACCTGATACTGGCTCTTCATGGGGCGACCCACTTTGAACGAGGGATCGAGCGCAGCGAAGTATATCCAGCGAACGGCCCGATTTCATAACGACGGGTCGCATTCCAGAATCCCATGAACAGCAATGAAAACACGGAAAACCCTCGACCGACCATCAAGCGGCGTCAAGGCCCGCGAGCACCCGCTCCTGCACGCCTCTTGGGTCAGGCTCTTAGAGGTTCACGCCGGACGATCGTCGCGGTGCGGTGTCTTCCCCGCTGGCGGAATCGAGAAACCCCGCGAGAGCGAGTCGTCGCCAACAAGCGTTGCCAACGCGCACTCCGGGGTCAGACGCGGCCGAACCGGTCCTTACGCCGCGAGTGAGCCCGCGGGATTCGCCGAGCAGTGCGCGGATCACACCCAGATGCGTGACGACGGCCAGCCGTTGACCAGGGTGCGCGTCGACGAGTTCGGTCACGACCGAGACGGCGCGCTGCTCGATCTCTCGCAGGTTCTCGCCGCCTCCAGGCCGCACGTCGAGATCCCCGTCATCGAAGCGCCGTAAGACATCACCCGCCGTGCGCTCGATCTGGTCGCGCGTAAGGCCCTCCCAGTCGCCGATGTCGAGTTCGCGCAATCGCGGGTTCCACTCCGGCTGAAGGCTCCGCGCTTGCCCGAGGATCGCGGCGGTCTCCGCTGCGCGTCGGAGATCGCTCGAAACGAGTACGTCGATGGCTTCGCGGGCGAGCTCGCGAGCGAGCGCACTCGCCTGCGCTCGGCCGCGATCGGAGAGCGGCGGGTCTCCGTGCCCCTGCCAGCGATCCGCCGCGTTCCAACTCGACTCGGCGTGTCGGATCAGCAGCAGTGCCGCATCGCTCACGACCCGAAAGCGGCTGGCGACCAGCTCCGGATGAGCCCGGCGAGCGGCAGCGCAAACAGGAGTCCCGCAATGACCGGGGTCAAGCAATGCCCGAGCAGCAGGTGATGGCTGCCCGCCACGCTGCAGGTGGCGTGTACCGCCACCCCGCCAAGAGCCGCGGCGCCCGCCGCCGCAATCCCCGAAGCGATCAACCGATGTCGCGGGGCGCCGCGCGAAAGGTAGAAGCTGGCCGCCAACGCGGCGGGAATCGCGAGCACGAGCGCGTGCGCGAGGCAGCTCGCGCTGCCGGCGAACAGACTCGCGGTGGATTCGCTCTCGCCGCCAGCGACCGCCCACAGTCCGCAACCGGTCAACCAGACGACAGCCGTCCCCGCACTGATTCGACCCGCCCGCGCCAGCGGCTCCCGACCCGGAACCGCGCTCGCCAATGCGGCCACGACCGCGCCCGCGGCAGCGACAATCAAACCGAGCAGGACCGCGACAGTGATCGGTTCCGACCAGAACGCAACCTCGCCAAAGCGCGGCCACGCGCCGGTCATCCAACCCGTCGCGACAACTGCGGCGACCGACAGCGCGACGACCCCCGTAGCGGCAACCCGCAAGCGAGCGATCGGCTTCACCGGAGGAAGGCCCTGGACGAGCTGCTGAACGAGATCCTCGGTCGACCGGCCTGTCATCCGCCGCTCTCCTCGAGACGCAGTGCTTCGATGTGTGCGCGCATCGCGCGGTAGCCGCGGTGTGCGCGCACCTTGAGCGCGGCCTTCGTCGCGCCCGCCCGCTCGGCGGCTTCGGCGATCGAATACCCGTGAAGGTGAATCAATTCGACGGCCTCTCGCTGTGAGTCCGGCAACGCACTGAGTGCGCCCTCGAGTTCCGGTGAGAGACGCCGGCTCGGCGGCTCCACTGGGCCGGTGGAAGGCTCCGAGACGCCGTCTGCTTCCAGCGAAACCTCGCGGCGCGACCGTCGCGCCTGCTGTCGGACCTGGTCAATGATCGCATTGCGGGCAATCGCGTGTAGCCACGGCGTGAAGCTGCGCTCCGCCCGGTAGCTACCGCGCGCTCGGTGAATCGAAATCAAGACGTTTTGCACCACGTCCTCCGCGACCGCAGCGTTGAGCAGACGCCGCTGGACGAAGCGCCGGAGGTAGGGGGTCAACTCGGAGAGCAGCTTTTCGTAGGCTGGAGTCTCCCCTGCCTGGGCGGCGACCATCCAGATGCGCCAGCGGGCCTCGCGTTCGTCGCCCATCGACCGCCTCTCTTCTACGAACCGACTCGCGCTGCGGTTACCGGTGCCGTGCTGGCCGCTTGCTTCGCTCGACCGCCGGCTGGGCTCCCACGGCGACCGGCCGGATTTGCCGGCCGACCGCTTTGGCTCGCCAGCCGACCGGCTAAATTCCGCGCCAATCGTCGGGGGCACCCGGCGCGACCCACACTGTGCGTTGGCCCACGGCCAACGCTTTTGCGGCGTCGCACAATCCCATCCAATGGGGTCGCGCTCCTGGCCACAGTGGAAGCGTAACGCAATCACGCTGCCGGAAACCGACTCCAGAGCGGCCCGTGGAGAGCGAGACGCACTTCGACAATTTTCTCGGAAAACAGCGAAACTGAGAGAAATCTCTCAGAAATCCGACCAAACTCTGACACTTGTTGCACGCTGGGGCCACTAGATAGTGGGAACGAGCCACCCGCTCGGGGCGAGGTCTGTGAGCCGAAAGCTATTCAACCACCTCTTCGTCGAACTCTCGGTCTCGATCGGAAAGCGCGTTCCGCGCTACGCGCTCTGGCTCGAACTCCACGACCTGGGTTGGGAATCCCGAGTCGCTTCAGGTGGCCGACGCGCTCGCGTTCTGTGACGGCCCGATGGAGGGGTTCCTCACCGACCGCGGGATGAAGATCAGCCGGCGCGCGCGGAAACGCCTGCGCAGCGAACTCGAAAAATTCGACCCCACCCGTCCGCTTCCGCAGGAGATCTTCGAGAGGTTGTGCGGATCCTGAACGCCGGGGTGCTTGACGTTGAACGCGAGGGCTTGGCGCGGAATGCCCGGACGTGACGCTGAGCGCCCGATATTGACGTCACGGGTATTCGAAAAATCCGATCTGGGGAAATCAATCCGGGGACGCCAATCCGAGCTGGGCGCGGATTGCGCCGCTCAGCGCGCCAAACGCCGACGCGCGATGAGAAATCCGATTCTTCTCCGATTCGGGAGATCTCGGCCATCGCTCGACCGATTCCCTCAACGAGAAATACGGGGTCGTAGCCGAAGCCCGATCGCCCGCGCGGCGCAGCGAGAATCTGCCCCGCGCACTCGCCGCGGGCCGTCACGATATCGCCATCGGGGGTTACCAGAGCGGCGATGCAAACGAAGCGGGCCCGGCGCTGTTCGCCAGTGCAGTTTGCGAGCGCGTCGAGCAGAGCATCGATGCGCTCCGCGTCGCCGAGTCCGGGGCCGCCGAAGCGGGCCGACAACGGGCCCGGGGCACCGCCGAGGCCCGATACTTCTAGACCGGAATCATCCGCGAGTGCGACCCGATCCGAGAACCGCGCGGCGACCTTGGCTTTGGCGATCGCATTCTCCTCGTAGTTCGTCCCCTCTTCGGGCAGGATGACACCCGGAAAATCGGAAAGGGGGCGCAGCGCCAACGGCAGATCGCGAAGAATCTCGCGGATCTCGCCGAGCTTTCCCGGGTTCGAAGTCGCGAGCACAACCTCCAAAGTCCGCGCCGAGGAATCCGACGGAGTCATTGCGTTCGCCTGGCTCCAGCGATCGCGCGCTGCTGAAGCGCGCCCAGATCTGCGATGCCCTGCAGTCCCAACGCCGTCAACTGGTTCAACTCGTCGACCGAGAACGTGGCTTCCTCACCGGTTCCCTGAACCTCGACAAAGCGCCCTGCCCCGGTCGCGACAAGATTCATGTCGACTTCCGCGCGCGCGTCTTCTTCGTAGGCGAGATCCAACATCACCGATCCTCCGATCACCCCGACCGATACGGCTGCGACCGAATCGCGCAGCGGGTTGCGCTCGAGGTCACCGCGCGCAACGAGGCGCTCCACCGCCACCGCAAGGGCCACGTACGCACCCGTGATCGACGCACAGCGCGTGCCACCGTCCGCCTGGAGCACATCGCAGTCGACCCAGAGCGTTCGCTCGCCCAGCGCGCTCAGATCCGCCACAGCGCGCAGGCTCCGGCCGATCAGGCGCTGAATCTCGAGGGTGCGGCCCGAGGGTCGCCCCCGCGAAGCCTCGCGTTCGACGCGCCGACCGGTGGAGCCGGGCAGCAGCGAATACTCTGCGGTGAGCCAACCTCGTCCCGTCCCACGCAAAAATCGCGGCACCGAGGCCTCTTCGCTCACGGTGCAGAGGACCACGGTTCGCCCCACCTCGCAGAGCACCGAGGCCAGGGGGTTCTCGGTGAAGTCGGGGACGAGACGCACGGGGCGCAGATCGTTCAGCAACCGCCCATCGATTCTCAAGGCTTCCTCCATTGGGTGCGCGGGTCGAAGGCACCTTCCGATGATCAGCGACTGCCGACGCCCCGTCGGGCATCGTAGCGCCGACCGAACTCGAGCGCGGCTTGAACCAGTGCCGCAGCGATCCGATCCCGCTCTTCGGTACTCCGCAACAACTGCTCGTCGAGGCGATTGGTCAGAAACCCGATCTCGACCAACGCGGCGGGCATTTGGACGCTCTCCAATACCACGAAGGGAGCCTGTTTCACGCCGCGCGCGACCTTCGGATCACCCGCGAGCTCCAGCTGCGCGAGGCGCGCAAACTCGTTCGACTCTTCCATGTGTTCATTCGCGATCAGGTCTCCGATGATCGCAACCAACGCATCGTCGCTGCGCTTGGCCGGTGTGTCCTCGTTGCGAAACGCCTGGTTTTCACGCCGCGCGACCTGTCCGGCGTGATCATCGCTCGCAGAGAGAGCGAGAAAGAACGTCTCGATGCCCCTGACCTTCGTGTCGCGGGTCGCATTTCCGTGAATCGAAATGAACAGATCCGCACGCGCATCGTTCGCGATCGAAGTTCGCTCCTCGAGCGGAATAAAGCTGTCGTCACGACGCGTCAAAACGACCTGCAACCCGTTCCCAGCGAGGCGCTTCGCAAGGCGGTATGCGATGTCGAGCACGAGTTCCTTTTCGAGCAGTCCCGCCGCGCCGCGAGCGCCCACGTCATCGCCGCCGTGCCCGGCGTCAATGACGACGGTGTCGAATCGATTCGGCCCAATGGATTCGTCTGCGCGAGCCAGCGCAGACACGAGCGCTCCGACCACCAGTACCAGCGCAACCGCAAATTGCTTCCGTTCGAACGGCAACCGTTTCCCCCTCGACCACCTTACCACGGAGTTCGACGCTTCGCGTGCAGCGGGGCTTCACTCGCGAGGGTGAGTGACGACGCAGCGGGCAACGGATCGCATCTCGGGCCGAGAGCCGATCAAAACGCAGCTGCGGGCACCCGGGCCCCGCGCTTTGCAGACCCGCCATCATCGAGATTGTGATCTGGGCGGTGGACTGCTGGAGGCGTTCTGCCGAGAAGGATCCGATGTTGAAAACCGACCCACCGGGTCCGAACCTCATCGCTTGGCGGGCGAATCCTGCGGATTCGCTTGCGGCGTCGCGCGATCCCGATCCGGGATCGCGCTCCTGGAACGACGATTCCGCCTCGCGGGGGGGCGTCGCTGAAAATCGATCAGCTCCCCGAGGTTGCCAATTTCGAACCGGCTCTGGGCAATTTCGAGCAGATCGAGCAGCGCGTGTGCAGTGGCTTCCGCGTCACCCAGGGCTCGATGGCGCGCGCGATTGGAGACGCCGAAGTGGGCACACAGCTGGTCCAGGTTGTAACGGCCGAGTTCGGGGATCAACCGGCGCGCGAGTTTTCGGGTACACAGAACCACTCCGCGATAGGGGGGAAGTCCACACGAATCGAGAGCGCGACTGACGAACCGGTGATCGAAGGACGCATTGTGGGCGACGAAGGGCGCCCTGGGCGTTCGATCGAGCCAGCGAGAAAAGGATCGCAGCGCAGATCTCTCCGTGGGCGCTTCTGCGACCATCGCGTCGTGGATGCCCGTCAGTGCGACGATCGCGCGCGGCAGCTTCCCCGGCGGCCTCAGCAATGTCTCGAAGCGGTCGACGATCCGCAGCTGCGAAAGCCGGACCGCCCCGATTTCGCGAATCGACGCACCGTTGACGTCGAGGCCGGTCGTCTCGAGGTCGACGACGACAAAATCTGCGGACGCGATCTTTTGATCGGCGACTTCGTTTTCGTCACCCGGCCGAAGATCGCCCGGGCTCAACGGATTGGGGAGCGACCGCGGCTCCCGATTCAATGCGAGACCCACGATGCGGCGAGCGAGCGTCGGATCGATCGCAGTCTCGACCGCGAGCAACTGCTGGGCGAGTTCGACGAGATCCACGGGTTTCCCGCTGTCTCGAAACCGATTCAATGAACGCTGCATCCGATTGGGCGTGGAGGGTGTCATGGATTTGGAACCGCAGAGGAATACGCGCCGCGCGACGGGGCCGCAAGGCTACCACAAGAGCGCTGATCCGCTTCGTGACAGCGCGTGTTCGCTTCCGTATCGTGGCCACCCTGTGACGAGGACGCGCCTACTCGCACTCCTGCTGTTCACCGTGTTCGCATCGGGCATGGCCGAGCGGGCGCTCGCCGAACCCGCGGTCGCGCGGCCGACCATTCCAAAGCACGCCGCGTCGCAAAGCAGCGGAACAGTTTTTTTCACCACGGTCGCCGCAACCGGCGCGGTCGCCGCAATCGGCACCGCCCACACCGTGAGAATCCCCGACATCGCCAAGGCCGGCCGGGTCGAGTTTCGCCTCGGCGAGTCGTGGAATCTGATCTCGACCTCGACGCGCCTTCTCGTGCCGCCGGGCATTCCGTTCAATGCGCCTGGGGGAACCGTGGCCGGGGACTTCTTCGTCTACGCGTTGGATTCCGCTCCCGACGGAGTCCGCGTCCTCGAATTCGAGACCAGCGCGAAGCTCGCCGGGCTGACGAAGGGCGACGCCATCCAGATTCTCGGTATCCCCGCGAAGGGTGGGAGCAACCAAGTCGTCTTGCGCGGAAAGATCTTGGAAGCCTCTCCGGCGCAGATCCAGCTGAGCCTCGATGAGCCCTTCGATCTTCGCGGCTGGGGCGGCGCGCCGGTGGTCGCAGCCGCGTCCGGACGCGTGATCGGCATCGTGCAAGCGAGCATTTCGAAAGCTTCGACGCCACAGCTCACGGTGGGACCGATCGGCGCCGTGCAAGATGCGCTCGGTGGACTCCGCGCGGGAGCGACCGGCCGGGCCTTTCGCCAAGCTCGCCGACTCTCCCACGGTGCAAAGCCGGGAAAACGCGCAAACCCAAAGACAGCCTCTCAGCCTCTCAACGCAGGGCCGGACGAACATCCACCTGGAGATCGAATTTCCGGGCGATGGTGCCGTGGTCTCGGACTCGGCATGCGGCACGTTCGTGGCTGGCCGTGCCATGGCGCTGAGCGATCGCTCGAAGCGCTTCGACGTCGCGCTCGTGCTGGACACATCGGGTTCGACAGCAGAACCGACGGGAGCCGACATCAACGGAAACGGCGTAATCGGAGCGCGGCAGCGCGGCCGAATCTCTTCGCTCTTCGGCGGCAGCACCGACGAAGGGGACTCCGTGATGGCCGCTGAGGTCGCCGCCGCACGTCAGATCTTGCGAGATTTCGACCCGAGAACGACCCGGGTTGCGGTCATCACCTTCGCCGGGGGCGACAGCGAAAGAGAGTCCGGCCCGCCCGCGCTGACCCGACAACCGCTCACGAACGAATACGCTCGGGTCGAACACACTCTCGACTTCATCCTGCGCGGGGAGCCGCACGGCCAGACCCACATCTCCGGCGCCGTCGACCACACCACGACGGAGCTGCTCGGACTGTACGGATCACATTCGGAAAAGATCGCCGACTCCGAAAAATTGGTCTTCTTCTTTACAGACGGCCAACCCACGCTGCCCTTCGGCCCACTCGCACACGCCGACAACACGCGAGCCGTGCGTCGATCGGCGCTTCGGGCGAATAAAGCCGGCATCCGCATCCACTCGTTTGCGATCGGCCAGGAGGCGTTGGCGGGCCCCATCGCGAGCATAGAACTCGCCGACATGACCGGAGGTTCGTTCATCCGGTTCGCCACCCTGGCGAACTCTCAGCGGTCGTGGATGCGTTGAACTTCGCCAACCTCGAAAACGTGACCCTTCGAAGTGAGACGACGGGGAAACCAGCCGAACCTTCCGGGTGACGGCCGATGGGAGCTGGGGCGGTTTCGTGAAGATGGTACCCGGCTCCAACACAATCCAGATTTCGGCGCGTTCAACGGAGGGCATCGAAGCGGTCGAAATGCTCCACATCGTCCACGAGCCCGCCGCCCAGCCCCTGTCGATTCCCGAAGACCTCGGAATTCGGCACAACCGATTGCTCGAGGATTGCTTGCGCAACCTCAAACAACTCCGTGTCGCCGCGGAGAAGGAACAGGCCGAGAAGGTGCGCAAGGAACTGCTGCTCGAAATCGGGCGCGAGCGCGCCAAGGCCCGAAGACGCGCCGCCGAGCAGCGCAAACAGCTCGAACTCGAGGTCGAAGAAACCAACTAGTCGCCTGTGGTCTGCTTGGGGAGCCGGGGGATTCGGTCTGGCGGTTACTGCTGGGCGACCCACTGCTGCTCGGCGTTGTAGTTGCTGTCTTCGCTGAAGACCTTGATCGGAGCCCAGCCGGCACCTCGGACATGCGCGGCATTCCGAATGTCATCGCCCCGGTCGGATCGATCACCCAGGGATCGTTCGGGTCCTCGAACCAGAATGTCACCATGTGATGCTGGTCGTCGCTGCGGCGATACACGATCGCCCGGAAGACTTCGTTTTCACTAAATCCCAGCTCGCGCAGCAGGTGATAGACGAGAAGTTCGAGGCCGTCGCAGTCGTCACCGTTGGTTCGAAACGTCTCTTCGAGCGTCGCCCAATGGTCGATCGGCCCGTCCGCGATGTAGTGCTGTTTGGCCTGCTTCTGAATCCAATCCGCCAATTCGCGAGCCAAAGCGCGTTTGCTCTGCTGCCGGAAGTCGGCGTACTTGGAGCGGAGGTCGGTGGAGCGGTCGGACGCGGTATCCGAATCCGCACCGGATGCGACTGCTGGGGTCGCGAGTTCGGTACCCGGTGCGCGCCGCTCGGCCCGCTCTCGGGCCTGCCAGGTTTCGATCTTGGGGCCCCAGGCATCGTCGACGGGCGGTTGGGCGAAATACCGATACGCGAGCGGCCCGGTCAACACGCCCGCGCAGCCCCAGCCGAACCACACGGCGAGCCCGAATACCGCCACGGTGCCCAACCGATGTGTTGATTTCCCCATTGAGGATTACATCGGCAGACCAGTGCGCCTACTTAGCTCTAAGTACTTGTTTTATATAGTTAAAAATGATTCTCGAGAGTTCGGCTGCCGCTTTCGAAAGATGCACACGGAGCTGCGTACTCGAGGAGCGGCAGACGGAGCGCGGCAGGCCGCGCGGGGAGACCAGGAGCGATTGGCGGCGGCGAACGGGGCCGCTGTCTGTGCTCTAGGCCGGGATTCCGCAGGAGCGCGTGAACGCGAAGAGTACGACCATGAAGAGGATGATCGCGGGAACGCCGAACGCGATGTAGAGCTTGGCGGCCAGGTCGTTCTTGCCTCGCGGTTCTTCATCCATGGTCTTCTCCATTTCGTCCGTGCGCCAACTTGAAGGCGAGCCAATCTAGCCGGCTTCGATTGTCCCGTCGAGCATTGCGCGCCAAGCCGCTGGCCGCCTCGCTCAGCCGACCCCGATCGCGCAGCCAGGAACGCGATCCCAGAATGGGAGCGCGTGACGCCGCAAGCGAATCCAAAGGATTCGCCCGCTAGACTGTGGCAGGGGTAGGGGTGAACCTCCGACGCACGCTTCCGATCATCGCGCTCATCTACGTGATCGAGGGCTTCCCGATGGGAGTCCACGAGCTGTGGCCCATCTACCTGCGCCGACACGGCGCTTCTCTCGCAGAAGTCGGAATGCTCTCTGCGCTCGGTTTCGCGTGGACGCTGAAGGTGCTCTGGTCGCCACTCGTCGACCGCTTCGGTGAGCCGCGCCAATGCGTGCCCGGATCGATGCCCGCGCTGGCGGTGGCGACCTTCTGG
>PVMK01128758.1_pt1 | contig 30332 bp, 30 predicted proteins | sample 1853481 | NCBI WGS metagenome assembly PVMK01 (sample SAMN08533507, study PRJNA380276) | Marine sediment metagenome, whole genome shotgun sequencing project.
CCTCTGCCGTGTGAAGGCAGCGCTCTCCCGCTGAGCTAAGCGCCCGGCCGCCGGAGTGTAGCGATGCACCCTCCTAGGCTCGATGGGTGCCCATGGACCGCCGAGCCTTCGCCCACACCGTCGACGACAGCCTCGCCGAGCTTCCCCGCTGGGTCCACGATCGCATCGACAACCTCATTGTTGTCATCGAGGATCAGCCAACCGGGGATCAGGATCCAGAAGGGAAAGGGTTGCTCGGAATCTACGAAGGAGTCTCCCTCGCCGACCGGGGCACCGACTACTTCGGCGAGGTCCCCGATCGCATCGTCATCTTCTACCGACCACACCTCGATCTCGGTCTCGACGATGCAGAACTAGGCAGCGAAATCCGTCGGACCGTGCTCCACGAGGTGGCTCATCACCTGGGAATCGGCGACGAACGCCTCCACGAGTTGGGATGGGACTAGTCACCAATCGCTTATCGTCGAGCCCCTTGCTGCCGATACATGGGTATGGCAACAGCACAAGTCGCACCGGTACACGACCCATACGGTGGGTGTGAGGGGTCATGCACTCACGACCTGGCGCGGGGTGTTCTCGTATCCGAGTTACTGGGTGAAGAGGGTCCCTATCCGGACAGCCACCCACTGCTCACCACCCCCAACCTGCGTACGATGTTCACACACGGACTGGCGGCGGTTGCCTCAGGCACCACCTGACCGAACCTCCACCCGCCGCCTGGCCAATAAGCCATCCCGGCCATGTCTCGCCAAGGGACGCAGCATTCCGAATGCCCAGAATCTGGGGGTCTACACTTCCTGAGCGGGCCGAGAAAGGGACCATTTATGAACGTCGAAGAGCTGGCAAGGGACCTGTCCGAGAAGACCACCCTCACCATCGAACAGGGCATAGAAGCCGCCATCGAAGCGGCGACCTGGCTCAAAGGGATGGTGCCGGACGAGGTCTCCACCGCCTTTGGCGAGTTCTTCGACTCGGCAAGCGACCTGGCCTCCACCGCTGTCGACGCCGGCAAGGACGCGGCCAAGGCCACCGGCGATGCCGCCTCCGACATGATGGATAAAGCCAAGGGCGTGGTCCCAGCCCAGGGCGACAATACCGACCAGTAGCCTGGAGCCATGAAGGCTCCGTGGGATCGCCCGATCGTCGACGCGCCGGCCTGGCCAATCGATGATGGGGGTCCCGTCGTCTTTCTCGTCGACGCACACTCACGGGTGGAGCGCGATCTGCTCGACGGCTGGATGAATCGACACCGACCTGCCGGAGTCCGGACCGACGCGTTATACATCCCGACCAGCAGGCACGGCAAGCAGACCAAGACCGATCCCGACCTCGAGGCCAGGCTCGCCGAGGGCGACGACCCCTTGCTCGTCCCGTTGCGGGTGGCATGGCTGGCCAAAGAGCGCGACGGCCGTCGCCGGGTCACGCTCAAGGACATCCTCGCCCTTGGCGATCCGCGAGACCCCAACTTCGTCCGCCAGCGCTGGGTTCGCAGCTTTGCGCCCGACCGAATCGCGATCGTGCAGGGTGAGCCGGCACCCAGGTCTCAGCTCGAGACACGGTGGCAGGATCCCGGCGGGCGCGAGCCCGCAGAGGGAACATCGTTGGCAGACTTCGTCTCCCTCAAGGCCTGGCTTTCACTGGAACGCGCCGAGCGTGCCCTACGCGGGACGCGGTACAAGGTGCCCAAGTTCCTCGGCGAGGTCCTTTTTCGAAGCCGGGGCTTCCAGCAAGGCGTCGCCACGCTCGCCGACGCCGAAGAGGTGTCGGTGGAGACGATGCGGCAGCGTACCGGGCGCTACCTCAAGGAGATCGCAGCGACGCATTCCCCTTTTGTGATCGACGCCGTCACCGGACTCATGGGATGGATCATCAGTCTCGGCTACCACCACCTGGACTACTCGAGCGAGAAGCTTCAGGAGCTGTACAAGCTGGGCCAGGATCACTCGCTGGTATTCCTGCCCTCGCACAAATCCAATGCCGATCACCTGGTCCTCCAGTACGCGTTGTACGAGAACGACTTCCCGCCGAATCACACAGCCGGTGGCACCAACCTGGACTTTCTGCCGGTAGGCCCGATGATTCGCCGATCCGGGATCTTCTTCATCCGCCGCAAGTTCAAGGACAACGAGCCGTACAAGTTCGTCCTCCGCCAATACCTCGATTATCTGGTGGAGAAGCGGTTCCCCCTCGAGTGGTACCTCGAGGGTGGGCGGTCCCGAACCGGCAAGCTACGCGAGCCGCGATACGGGCTCCTCTCTTATGTTGTCGACACCTACATTCGCGGTCTCGTCGACGACGTCGTGCTCATCCCGGTATCGATCGCCTACGACCAGATCTCCGATATCGCCTCTTACGCGGCCGAACAACAAGGTTTGGGCAAGGAAAAGGAGGGAGCCACGTGGCTGGTCCGGACGATCACCAGCCTACGACGCAAATACGGGGCGATCTACCTGCGGTTTGGCACCCCAATCTCACTGTCTGCCAGCGTGCCGCACGGCGTCGACCTCAACTCCGAAGAGGGCAGGCTGGTCGTCCCAAAGATCGCCTTCGAGGTCAGCAAGCGGATCAACGACGCCACACCGATCACACCGGTGAGCCTGGTCACCCTTGCCTTGCTGAGCCAGTCAGCAGCCGGCCTCACCGTTGACGAGACCATGACCGTGCTCGAGCCCTACCTGGCCTATGTCGAACAACGCGACCTGCCGACAACCGTCCCGCTCTCGCTGACCACCGCCGACGAGGTGCGCAGCGCTCTCGGGGCGCTGGTTGCCAACGACGTGGTGTCGAGGATCAAAGGTCCCGCAGACGACGTATACGTCATCGAGCAGGACCAGCATCTCACCGCTGCCTACTACCGCAACACCATCATCCACTTCTTCGTCAACTCCTCGATCGTCGAGGTCTCCGTCGCCGGCATGGATCGGGACGGGTCGACGGGAGTCGACGAGTTCCTGTCTCGAGCGTTTGCCTGGCGGGCGTTGCTCCGTTTCGATTTCTTCTTCGACAGCAGGGACAAGTTCCGCGACGCCATCCTCGACGAGCTTCATCTGGAGTGCCCCGAGGGTGTCTCCTGTCTGGAGCGCGGCGACCTCAGCGTGGTCCTCGCGGCACTAGCGCCGTATTCCACCCCGGCGGTGCTGCGGCCTTTTATCGAGGGGTACCGACTCGTCGCCGAGGTGCTGGTGCGCGCCGACTCCGGCGAGGAGCTTGCGCGGTCCGAAATCCAGCAGCGGGCGCTCGATCTGGGCCGCCAGTACGAAGCGCAGGGAAAGATATCCACACCGGAATCGCTGTCGTTCGCACTCTTCGACGCCGGGATCGCCCTGGCGGCCAACAGCGGACTGCTGGATCCGACCCAAGGACTAGCAGAGCGGGAAAGTTTCCTTGCCGACATCGAGGACGCCCTGGCAGACATCGACGCCCTCAACTCGCCAGACCTGATGCCGAAATGACTACTCGAGGCGACCCCAAAATAACTAGTTGACCACCTAGTGTGGCTAGTGATATACTCAGCGTGGGCACAGGCGGGTTGAGGAAGTCGTCGGTAAGCGAGTACCGAGGATTCATGAGTACCGGACCAACCGCCGAGCGCTACCCCACCGTACGACAGGGTTACGACCCCACCCTTGTCGAATCGGATCTCGCCGCCATGGAACGGGCACATGAGACGGTCGTCGATGACGCCGTCGCGAAGATCGCTGCCCTGGAGCAGGCCCTCGCCATCGCTGACGACAGAAGCGGGCCCGAGGTCGGTGACCCATCAAATGAGATCATTGCCGTCGCTCGAAAAGAAGCATTCAACCTGATCACCGAGGCCAGGAAAGAGGCAGGAGCGGTCGTCGCCGAGGCACGGAGCGAGGCCGAAAAGACCGAACAGCCTGCAGCCTCCGGCGCTATTGAGTCGCTGCGAGCAGAGGAGCTCCGGCTGGAGGCCCGTATTGTCGAGCTCCAGGCGACACTCACCGGGCTCGAGATAGGAATTCGATCCCTCACCGGGTTGGCCGAAGGGCAGCAGCTCGCACCCACGGCACCTGAATCGGCGCCATCAACGATCGAATACTCGCCGACACCCGCCCAAATCGAGTTGCAGCCGCCCCTCGATAACGCCGAAAACGGCGGTGGTGTGCTCCTCGAACCACTCCTCATTTCTCAGCAGAAACAGTCCCCTCCGCCTCCCCCGCCGCCTCTGGAGCCGGAGCCTGCCGCAGCCGTGCAAGTCGACGACCTCACCGTCGAGGTCAACGACTCGCATGCGCAGGCGCCGGCTCCTGACGGCGGTCGCCCATCGTTCTACTCGCGGCGCTCGGCGCAGCTGCCCCATATCGGTGCGGAGGCCGGACACAGTGCGATCGCAGCTGCAACCGACCTGCGAGCAACGATGAACGGAAAGAGCGACTAAGAGGCTCCGCAAATAGGGCGGCGATATAGGGGGTTTTGTCGGCATGAAACCACTGCGGAGCCGTGGCCCGAGCGGCCCGCCGCGAAGCGGCATGAGCGGGAAAAATGGTTCCTCTTGTGTCGAGACGACCGGTCATCCATCGATGCGATCTGTAGCGAGCCGCGAGCCATGAGCTCTCGGCCCATGCCATACAGAACACCGACCGTCGGCCGTCTACGCCGATCTAGAAGTACGGGTTCTCGCCAAGATCGTGGTTGGTGACGTCGACGACCTCGGTGATCTCGGGGATGGCACCAAGGACCGCGGTCTCGATCCCCTGCCGCAGGGTCACCGCAGCCATGCCGCATCCCTGACATCCCCCACCCAGCTCGAGGTTGGCGGTGCTTCCGACCACCGAAACCACACTGGCGACCCCGCCGTGGGAGGCGATAGCGGGATTGATTTGCTGCTCCAGGAGCTGGCGGACCTTCTCCTCTGTCGTACCCGTCAGCTCGATATCGTCCCCAAAATCGATACCGGGGCTTTCGGGCGCGTTGGGATTCCTGATGACGAGACCGACACCGCCGCCGTTCCCCGAAAGGTCGAGGACCGAGCCGCGCAGGTTGTCCAGAGAGCTGAGCGAGATCGCCACCGGGAGTTCGCCGTGGAACTCGACATGATCGGTCGCTGAAACGTCGCTCCCACGGAGGAACGCGGTCTCGTACACGAAACCGGACGGACCCGCCCCGTTGATCCGGATCGCCAGATGAAGATCTTCGAGGTCCTCCAGCGTGCGCAGCTCGATGATCTTACTGAGGGCGTTGTCGGTGATCGTGATGGTCGGTGCGTCGCTCATGCCCTACCGATGATACCCGCACAAAGGCACCTATTTGCGGGACATCAACGGTCTGCGAGGTGTCGGCAACCAGCTTGGAGCGCATTCGGGCTCCGGGCTTACGGCCGAAACTCAGTGCACCTCGACCAGTGTGTTGGTGGTGAGGTCGAGCACTCGCTCGGTCGCATTCGCGCCGTCGGCGATCCACCGAGCGAGGTCTTCGCCGGGAACGCGAACGATCCACCACGCGACGTCGGTGCTCCCGGATGCCTGAAATGCCTTCCAGCGGGCACGCCCCTCGGCGACTGCGACGGCCTCGGTCTCGAACACGCCAAGGACTCGGGATTCGGTCCCGCCGAAGTGTGCGCCCTCGCCCAGCGCGGGTTCAACAAACTCGACGAGCTCGAACGTATCCATCCCGCCCCTTCCATCGACTGCCCCGGGAATATGGTACCACCGCTTTCGCAGTCTGTGCTTAGAGCGCGCACCGATAGATGACCGGTAGTCTCGACAGCAATGCAGCCATTTTCCCGCTCTTGGCCACGGGCCACATCGTGCCACGGCTCCGCAAATGGTTTTCGCCGATAGAGACTGGATCCTGCCCTAGTTGCGGAGCCTCTTAGGATTCCATCCATGGAGTTGCAGCCTCGGTTCAGTAAAAACGAGATTGCCCGCGCCGTTTCGCGGGTGGCTGCCGAGATTTCAGCCAACCATCCAGCCGAAACGCCGCTGATGGTCGGCATCCTGACCGGCTCGTTCGTGTTCCTCGCCGATCTCGTTCGCGAACTCACCATTCCGGTAGAGATCGACTTCATCAGGGCCCGTTCCTACGGGAGCGGAACCGAATCGACCGGGGCGGTTGAGATCACCAAGGACATCGAGCACGACGTAACCGGACGAATCGTCATCATCGTCGAGGACATCCTCGATACCGGTCTCACCCTCCGTTTTGTCAGCGATCGCATCAGGGCCGGCAATCCGGGCACGATCGAGACCTGCGCCCTGCTGGTTCGCGAAGGGGCAACCCCATCGGACTACATGGGGCTATGGATCCCGCAAGGTTTCGTCGTCGGTTACGGCATCGACTACGCCGAGGAGCACCGCGAGCTGCCCGACATCAGAGCCGTCCCAGATACATAGATCACGAGCCGCGAGCGCTGGCGAACACCTTGGTTCGGCCCGCGACTCGCGACTCGTGACCCGCGACTCTCTTAGTTGCCCCCTTCAAGGAGGACGACGTCGACCCGTTGCCAGTCATTGCCGACCACGTCGATGCCCGCGCTGATCAGGTTGTCGACCGCCTCCTGGGCGATGTCGGTGGTGAAGGCGCCCTCGGTAGGCGGCGCATTGAGGATCGCCTCGGAGGTTGCAATCTCGACCGTCTGATCCCACAACGCCTGATCCATGATCCCAACGCCCAGCGGCGATGGCCAGATCAGCGCGTTGATCTCGTTGAGTTGCCACGTCTGATGGGACGTGCCAAGCGTCGGGCCGGCCGCGAGCACAATGTCGACACACGGTCCGGGGTTGTCCCTGCAGTAGATCCAACCGCGCAATGATGCCTCGACGAACTTGACTGCGGTCTCGCGATAGGCGGGGTCCGACTCGAGCCGGCCTTCATCCGCCCAAATGGCGTCCTGAAGCATGGCGGTACCCACATCGTTCCAGTTGATGACGTCGAGATCCTCCGGCTGATACAGCTCTCCGGTATCAGGGTTGACCGTCTCCAGCACCTGTGCGTACTCGTTGTAGATCATCGCCTGTGCCGCATCGATGTCGCCGCTGATCAGCGCCAGCATGTCGAATTGCTGCTGCACCAGGTCGACGTCCGTTTCCGGGTCGAGCCCGGCAGAGCGAAGCCCTGCCAGCAGCTCGAACTCATTGCCAAACCCCCAGTTGCCGACGATGGTCCCGGCAAGGTCATCGACGCTGGTGATCCCGGCATCCTTGAACGACACCTGGAGCGTGGCCGACCGCTGGAACGGCTGGGCGATGTTGGTGATATCGAGGCCTTCCTCACGCGGGACCAGACCGCGCGGCACCCAGGAAATCGCAAAGTCCGCCGCCCCCGAGTCCAGCACAACGGCGGGAACGATGTCCACCCCTCCCTCGAGAATCTCTACGTTGAGCCCCAGGTCTTCGTAAAAGCCCTGATCAACTGCCGCGTAGTAGCCCGCAAACTGCGATTGGGTAAACCACTGCAGCTGCAGCGCGACGTCGGTCATCGCTTCGGGTGGTGCTGTCGTGGTCGCAGCGGCCGCGGTCGTCGTGGTGGCACCGGGTGCGGCACCGGCCGTGGTCGTTGTCGTGTCATCCGTGCTGCCGCAGGCCGCGGCAACCATCGCCAGCGCGACAAGCACCAGCGCCAAGCGCGAACCTGTTTGTGTCCATCTCTTCATGCCAAATTCCTCCCTATTGCCCTGCCCTTGACGCTCACGCGTCACCCCTCGATCCCTTGGTTTACTGCTACCTGCCACGGCATTGCAAACCGCTCCAAGCCCCTGACTATGGCGTACAGGCCGATCCCGATCAGGCTCCCTGCGAGCACCGCGGCCCAGGCGTCTGTGTAACGGGCAAGACCGGCATTCTGGATGATCAGCGGCCCCAAGGCATCCTGGCGACCGCCGAAGTACTCGGCGACGATCGCTGCGATCACCGCCAGCGAAGCCGAGATCCGCAACGCGCTGAAGAAGAACGGCATCGCATTCGGGACCCGCACCTCCTTGGTGATCTCCCACCGGCTGGCCCCGTACGACCGCATCAGGTCGATCTGATCCGGGGGGATGTCAGTGAGCCCGCGAGTCGTGTTGATGAAGATCGGGAAAAAGACCAGCAGCACCACAACCAGTTGGTTCGATCGCGGCGACAGCAGCCCGAACCAGGCGTTGAATATCGGAGCTAGGGCGATGATCGGGATGGCGCTGATGGCAACGGCAAGTGGGGTGATGGCTTCGTCGGCCAGGCGGTACCAGGACACCACCAGCGACAGCAGCACCCCGATGACGACACCGCTGATCAACCCTGTGATCACGATCCACCCGGTACTGAGCACCGCGGTCCAAATCACCTCGCGATTCTCAACCGCGCTGGAGAGGATATCGCTCGGCGGGGGGAGCACGAAACCGCCCGGCTGCACCACCCGAAGGGTCAACTCCCACAGCAACAGTCCACCAAGCCCGACTACCAGCGGGGGTGGGATCCTGCCGAGCCGTCCCCAGAATCTCATTCGACGCCGTCCGGCCGGCGCAATGCCTCGCGCACCGCGGTTACTCGCTCGAAAAAATCCGGCGACTCGCGGGTGTCGAAGTCGCGTGTTCCCAGCTCGACCGGAAGCTCAGCAAAAAGGCGCCCCGGCCGCGGCGACATCACCACTACCCGCTGCGACAGGAACACGGCCTCCGGGATGGAATGGGTGACGAATACCACCGTAGTGTGGGTCTCGTCCCAGATCCGCAGCAGCTCGGTCTGCATGTGCTCTCTCGTCATCTCGTCGAGGGCGCCGAATGGCTCGTCCATGAACAGAATCGACGGCTCGAACGACAGGGCGCGAGCGATCGCCACCCGCTGCTGCATGCCGCCGGACAGCTCCCTGGGGTAGTGACCACCGAACTCCTCCAGTTTCACCAGCGTCAACATCTCGCCCGCTCGCCGTCTCCGATCCCCCTTTGACCAACCCATGAGCTGGAGCGGTAGCTCGATGTTCTGCTGCACCGATCGCCAGTCGAACAGCCCGGCCGTCTGGAAGGCGATGCCGTATTCGCGATCGGCCCGTGCCTGATGTGCGGTCTTTCCGTTTACCGTGACCTCCCCTGCGGTCGGATCGAGCAGGCCCGCCATCAGGCGCAGCAGAGTGCTCTTGCCACAACCGGAGGGCCCAATCAGGCTGATGAACTGGCGCTGGCCAACGGTAAGACTGATGTCCTCGAGGGCGACCACCTCATTGGGTTTGCCCCGGTTGAACACCTTGGTAACCGACACCGCTTCGACAGCAGGAGCCAGACGTGTGGTAGTCACGTCGAGACCGATTCCTGAACCCTGGCCGCCCTGACAAAGCGCTGCGACAGGGTCACCAGCCCGAAGGCGAGGATACCGAGGGCGGCGGCACCGGCCACCGAGACGTACAGCCTTTCTGGCCCCGTGGTGTATCGGCCGGCAAAGTCGAGGATGAGCCTCCCGAGCCCGCCTCTGACGCCGGCCGAGATCTCACCAACGATGGCGCCGACAACCGCCACCGTCGCCGCCAGCTTGAAAGCGGCAAAAAGATAGGGCGTCGATGCCGGCAGGCGGAGCCTCACTAGGGTCTGGCGAGGTGTCGCCGCGTAGGACTCCATCAACTCCACATCCTCTGGAGCCGGCGAGTGCAGGCCCCTCAGACCGTTGACGGCAACGGGAAAAAACGTCAGGTAGGTGGCGATGAGCGCCACCGACATCCAATCCTCCCAGGTGAATGGCAACCAGTCCAGGCTGGTTCTCCCCCAGATGATGACGATGGGTGCGATCGCCACCAGCGGGATGGTCTGCGAGGTGACGATATAGGGAGAGACTCCGCGCTCGAGCCAGCGCGACCGCAACAGCACGACGGCGATGCTGATACCGAGGACCACACCGAGGAAGAACCCGAGCGCCGCCTCACGGAGGGTGAATAGTGCGGCTTCGAGAACGAACAGGCCCAGCGGCTTCGCACTGTTGCGTTGCGGTGGCACACCCACTTCGGCAACGATATCGAGAAGGGGTGGCATGGTCAGGTCGTCGGAACGAGGGAGAAACGATCCGACGACCGGCCACTCGGTTTGGGCGTCGTCGATGGCGCCACCAAAAGCCTTGTACCCGGTGTACGCGATGGCGAGCACTACCAGAAAGGAGAGGAACACGACCACACGGCGCGCCGCCATCCGAGTGGCGACCCGGCGTTCGTAACGACGCACCTCCTCGGCGACGGCAGCGCTGGCGGCGGGGTCTGAAGAGGCGCCGATCGTCACCGACCGCTACACGTTCTCTGGGAAGCCAAGATCGACCTTGCTCGTCGCCGGATCCGGCCACCGACTCGTGATGACCTTGGCCTTGGTATAGAAGTCGACCCCTTCAGGCCCGTAGGCGTGGGACTGGCCGAACAACGAGTTTCCCCAGCCCCCGAATGAGTAGTACGCCACCGGCACCGGGATCGGGACGTTGATCCCGACCATCCCTGCCTGAGCCTCGACCTGGAACCGCCTGGCGGCGCCGCCATCTCGGGTGAAAATCGCCGTCCCGTTCCCCCACTCGCTTTCTGAGATGAGCTTGATGGCGTCGTCGTAGCTGTCGACTCGGGTAACACCAAGCACCGGGCCGAAGATCTCGTCGTCATAGGCACGCATCCCTGGCTTCACATGGTCGATGAGCGACGGGGCGAGGTAGAAGCCGCCACCGCCGAATTTCTGGTCCCTCCCGTCGACGACGACCGTGGCTCCCTCGTCGCGGGCACCCTCCACATACGAGGCCACCCGGTCTCGGTGCTCGGCGGTGATGAGCGGGCCCATCTCCGACGAGGGCATCGTCCCGTCCCCGACCTTGACCGCGGGGATTCGCTGCTGAATTGCGGCAACCAGCGGATCTGCTGCCGACCCAACCGCAACCACGACCGAGATCGCCATGCACCGCTCCCCCGCCGACCCGTACCCCGCCGACACCGCGGCGTCGGCCGCCAGGTCGATGTCGGCGTCCGGCAGCACCACCATGTGGTTCTTGGCACCACCGAGGCCCTGGGCGCGTTTTCCGTTTTGGGTAGCCGTTTCGTAGACGTATCGGGCCACCGGGGTCGAACCGACAAAGCTGACCGCTCGAACGTCGGGATGCTCGAGGAGGCGGTCCACCGCAACCTTGTCGCCCTGGGCGATGTTGAACACGCCGGCGGGGAGACCGGCCTCGGCGAACAACTCACCGATGAGCAACGTCACCGAGGGGTCCTTCTCCGATGGCTTGAGGATGAAGGTGTTCCCACAGGCAATCGCGTTGGGGTACATCCAGAGTGGCACCATGGCAGGGAAGTTGAACGGCGTGATCCCGGCAACGACCCCGAGGGCCTGGCGCACGCTGTAGACGTCGACCTCCGTCGAAACCTGCTGGCTGAACCTGCCCATCAGATGCCGGGGGATGCCGCAGGCGTACTCGATGTTCTCCAAGCCCCGGCTCACCTCTCCCATCGAGTCGGAGAGCACTTTGCCATGCTCGGCGGTGAGCGCGGCCGCGATGTCGTCGCGATGGCTCTCGACCAGATCACGGAACGCGAACATCACCCTGGTGCGGGTGGCGAGGGAGGACGCGCTCCAAGCAGGGAAGGCGTGCGCGGCGGCTGCGACCGCAACGTCGACCTCTTCGGTCGAGGCCAGGGTGACCTCGCCGGTCTGCTCACCGGTAGCCGGGTTGTACACCGGGCCGGTTCGCCCCGATGCTCCTGCCACCATCTCGCCGTTGATAAAATGGCCGATCTGTTTCATCACTATCTCCTATGTTCGTTAGGGCCGCGGCCCCGCAGGCGCCCGAGGTAGGTAGAGGCCGTCGCCCTTGGTACCGAGGTACTCGTCGCCATCGATGATGACGTCGCCGCGCAGCATGACCGTCTCGACCCTGCCCTGCACCTCCATGCCCTCGTAACAGGAGTAGTCCACGTCCATGTGGTGCTGATCGACCGACTTGGTCCATCGAGCGTCCGGGTCGAAGATCACGATGTCGGCGTCGGACCCCACTGCGATCGTGCCCTTCTTCGGGTAGAGGCCAAACAGCTTGGCCGGTGCGGTGCAGCACACTTCGATCCACCGGTTCACACCGAACCTTCCCTGGGCAACCCCGCCGTGGTACATGAGTTGAAAGCGGTCCTCGACACCGGGAAGCCCGTTGGGGATCTTGGTGAAGTCGCCAACGCCGAGCTGCTTCTGGGTCCCAAGGGTCGGATGGTCCTCCATACAGAACGGGCAGTGGTCGGTAGAAACGACTTGAAGGTCGTTGGTTATCAGGCCGTTCCACAACGCGTCCTGATGCCCTTCCGCACGCGGCCGGATCGGGGTAGAGCAGACGTATTTGGCCCCTTCGAATCCGGGGGCGGCGAGGTGCTCCTCCGCGCTGAGGAATAGGTATTGGGGACAGGTCTCGCCATACACCGCTAGCCCACGGTCGCGGGCCATCGTCACCTCGTGCAGCGCCTCCTTGGCCGACATATGCACGATGTACAAGGGCACACCGACGATCTCAGCGAGGGCGATGGCGCGGTGGGTGGCCTCTCCCTCGGTAATCGAAGGGCGGGTCAGCCCGTGGTACATGGGATCGGTCTCACCGCGCTCGATCGCCTGCTCGCGCAGCACGTCGATGGCGATGCCGTTTTCGGCATGCATCATGATCATCGCGCCGATGTCGGCGGCCTTCTGCATCGCTCGCAGGATCTCGCCGTCGTCGGAATACAGCACCCCGGGGTAGGCCATGAACAGCTTGAAGCTGGTCACGCCTGCCTCCATGAGCTTGTCCATCTCGGCGAGGGTGCCCGCGTTGATGTCGCCGGCGATCATGTGGAACCCGTAGTCGATCGCACAATTCCCGCTGGCCTTGGCCATCCAGTTCTCGAAGCCCTCCATCATCGACTCGCCCTTCACCTGGACGGCGAAGTCGACCATGGTGGTCGTACCTCCCCAGGCGGCGGCGCGACTCCCCGATTCGAAGTTGTCTGAGGCCACGGTTCCACCGAACGGCAGCTCCATGTGGGTGTGCACATCGAGGCTTCCAGGCACCACGTACTTCCCGGTGGCGTCGATGACGGTGTCGGCGGCTGCCTCCCAGTCGTGCGACCCCGGTGCCGCGAGCCCGGTCACGATCGACCCTTCGATGTGCACGTCGACATCGGTGGTGTCGATGGCGGTGATCACCGTACCGCCCTTGATCAGGGTGCTCATCGGCTGCTCTCCCTCTCTCGGCTCAGCTCAGATCCCTTATTGCGTCGGCGATGATGGCAGCTCCCTCCTCGGCTTCCTCGTCGGTGAGGCTCAGCGGTGGAGCCATGCGCAGCACGTTCCCGTACAGGCCACCCTTTCCGACAAGCAAACCACGGGCCTTTGTGCCCTCCATCAAGGCCCCAGCCCGCCCAGGATCGGGTTCGGAGCCTCCCGACTCAACGGTCTCGATAGCCAGCATCAGTCCCTTGCCCCGCATCTCGGCTATCCACTCTGTCTCCTCAGCGATCGGCTCCAGGATCTCGCGGATACGAGCGCCCTGCTTGAGCGCATTGCCCTGGAGGTCGTGGTCGAGCAGGTACTTGAGGTTGGCCAGCGCACCTGCCGTCGCCAACGGGTTGCCGCCGAACGTGGAGATCGAGTTGGCCTCGAAGGCATCCATGATCTCTGCGCTGGCGACCACGCCGCCCAGGGCCAGGCCGTTCCCAACCCCCTTGGCGAAGGTGATGATGTCGGGGGTGATGCCGTGTGCCTGGTACCCCCAAAAGTGCTCCCCGGTGCGTCCCCATCCGGTCTGCACCTCGTCGCTGATGAACAAGATGCCATGCTCGTCGAGGACTTCCTTGAAGGCACCGAAGAACCCGTCAGGCGGCAAAGCGAAGCCACCGACGCCCTGGATCGGCTCGGCGATGAAGCAGGCAACGTCTCCCGAGGTCATCATGTCGATCACCTGGTGGAGGTCGTCGACGCAGGCTGCCGTAAACGCTTCGTCGTCGAGATGGCCGAAGGGGCTGCGCAGCCGGTAACCACTATGCACAAAACTGACGTTGAGCCCGGTATAGCTCGTGGGCGACCAAGATCGATTGGCGGTCACCGCAACGGCAGTGAACGATCGGCCGTGGTAGCTGTTGCGCAGCGCTAGCACCTGGTTGGAACCCCGATGAGCCGTCGCCAACATGATGGCGGCGTCGTTCGCCGCAGTGCCGGAAGGGGTGAAGAACACCTTGGCGTCTGCGATCCCAGAAAGGTCTGCGATCTGCTCTGCCAACTCGACCATCGGTTGACTCAGATAGAGCGTCGAGGTGTGCAACACCTTGCCCGCCTGCTCCTGGATGGCCGCGGTTACCTCGGGGACGTTGTGACCGGTGATGGTGGTGAGGATCCCGCCGAAGAAGTCGAGATACTTGTTTCCCTCGAGGTCCCAGACGTGCCTCCCCTCGCCCCTGTCGATGGCGATCGGCTCGTCGTAGTAGATCGCCAGCCATGCCGGCAGCGTCGCCCTGGTGCGTGCAAGAAGTTCTTCGTGGATGCTCATGGTTACGCCTCCGTCAATGGCGCGTAGGTGTCGGGCCGCCGATCCCGATAAAAGGCCCAGCCGTTCCTGACCTCTTCGATGATGTCGAGGTCGAGATCCCGGATCACCAACTCGGCCTTCTGGTCCGATGCTTGGCCTTCGACGAACTGCCCACGCGGATCGGCGAAGTAGGACGACCCGTAGAAGTCGTTATCACCGAGCGTTTCGACACCGACCCGGTTGATCGCTCCGACGTAGTACATGTTCGCCACCGCCGCCGAGGTCTGCTCCAACTCCCACAGGTACATGGAAAGGCCCCGGGAGGTCGCAGACGGATTGAACACGATCTCGGCACCGTTGAGCCCGAGGGCGCGCCAGCCCTCTGGAAAGTGCCGGTCGTAGCAGATGTAGATGCCGACCTTCCCGACCGCGGTGTCGAACACCGGATAGCCGAGGTTCCCGGGACGGAAGTAGAACTTCTCCCAGAACCCCTTGACGTGCGGGATGTGGTTCTTGCGGTACTTCCCGAGGTAGGTGCCGTCGGCGTCGATCACCGCGGCCGTGTTGTACAGGAGACCGGCCTGCTCCCGCTCGTAGACGGGGAGAACCAGCACCATGTTCAACTCTTTGGCGAGCGCCATGAAGCGCTGGGTCGTCGGACCATCGGGGACGGCCTCGGCGTAGTCGTAGTACTCGGTGTCCTGCACCTGACAGAAGTACGGCCCGTAGAAGAGCTCTTGAAAGCACATCACCTGGGTGCCTTCGGCGGCTGCTTCCCTGGCATATTTCTCGTGGGCGTCGATCATCGACTCTTTGTCGCCGGTCCAGTCCGTCTGGACGATGGCGGCACGCACGATCCTTGACATTGCTCGCTCCCTCCATGGCCGAGGATACGAAGCTGCGCGATAACGCAGGCTCTCGTTTCACTATACGGTGCCACGGCTTCGTCGACAGCGGGTCCGCGGCGAAAGCGGGTCAATCAACGACGTCGTAGGTGGTCTGCACAAGACCGTTGGTAAACGACACGGTGTTGACGTGGCGAAGGTGGACATCGGCATCGACTTCACCGAACAGCGGGATGCCGCTACCGAGAAGCACAGGGAGGGTGGTGATGATCAGCCGCTGCACCAATCCGGCGCTCAAGAAAGACTGGATCGTGGCACCGCCGTCCACGTACACGTGGTCGACACCGCGGAGCGCCAACTCCTCGGCGAGCTCAATCGGCGGCTGTTCACGCGCATCGACCAGGTGGGCGAGCTCCGCCGGAATCTCGATCGGACGGTGGGTGAGCACAATGACCGGCGTATCACCATATGGCCACTCTCCGATCGCCATCACGGTGTCATAGCTGTTGCGGCCCATCACCAGCATGTCAACCGAATCCATGAAAGCGGCGAAGCCGTAGTCCTCATTGCCTTCGTCGCCGCTCGGGCCCAGCCAGTCGACGGCTCCGTCGCTACGAGCGATATACCCGTCGAGGCTTGTCGCCACGAACGCCGAGGTCTTCACCGGGTCACGGCTTCTCTGGAGGATGACCGAGCGCGTACAGCGCCGGGAACGAAAAGATGCCGGTGCTGTGCGCATCCGGGGAAAAGACGAAGTTCACCGCATAGCCGCCAACCAGCTTGGTCGTGGTGATCGTGACTGGCTCAGGACCGGCGAGAACCTCCTCTATCTTTTTCTGCCCGAAGGGTTCCCTGCACTCGGCGCACTGGCACGCCGCCCGCAGCTGTGAGGCGGAATACCTGGAAACGGTACCGTCCTCCCAATTGATGACAACCTCGGCGCCCTCGGACACCTCGACACGCTCGGGGACGAATGACGGATCCACCAGGCGAGCGTACCGGTGGCCGCTATCCGACGATGCGGCGCCCCAACCGACGCCTGCGCTGCTGCATGCCTCGACCACGCGGCTGCGGCCGACTTCCAGCAGTTCGTTTGACGGACGTTCAGTCTTCGGTCTGGTGTCCGACCAGCGCGGCGCGGAACGGATGCAAGCTGGCACGGAAGAGCCCGCTCGAAACGAACGGGTCCTCCTCCATGAACCGCCTAGCATCGTTCTCCGATTCGGCGCGGAATATGACAATGGCGGGCCCGATCCCGTCCTGGCTCCGCCCGGCGAGAATCACACGGCCCGCCTCGGTTGCCTCGCGGAGGCGCTCGTAATGCTCGGTGGAGATACCGTCGTCAGCTTCGGTCCACGCGGATGGATCCGTGGCGAGCTCCGGCCGATCACCGGGGTGGAACTGGTACAAGAACTGGGTCTCCGCTGAATCGGTCATGCGGCCCCAAGCCTACGATCTCGGCACGGTCCCGAGGCCGGTACCGTATCGGAGTCCATGAGGAACGCCACAGAGCACAAGGCGGCGGGCGCCACCTGGGTCGCCGAGTCGACGCACCCCGATTCCGGCGCCGAGCATTGCGACGGATGCGTGGAAAAGCAGGAGGGGCCCCCGCCGTGAGCGCGGTCCGGGCCACCGGTCTGGGCCGGGGCAGCCTCGAATGGTCGGAGATCGATTCGCTCGCCGATGGCGTTGGCGATGGCGGCGACCTGGCGGCGACCGATTCCACCGCCGCCGTTGCGGTGGCATCGATCCTCGAGCACCTCGTCATCGATCCTGCTGCGACCCATTGTTCTGTGGTGAGCCGGGATGGTTCGTACTCGGCTTCGATCCCGCTCGACGAGCTGCGCGATGGCGGATGGCTGGCCTATGCCCTCGACGGCAAGGCGCTCACCGGCGATCTCGGCGGTCCTCTCCGCCTCACCGTCAGGCAGGGCACCACGTTGTGTTGGAACGTGAAGGACGTTGGCGAACTTCGCTTCACCGCTGGTAAGGAGCCGGACAGCGTCCCGGAGAAGCCGACCCATTGATCTTCGTCGTACGCCAACGAGTGACCTTTCTCAGAGCGCACCGACAGGTGACCAGTCGTCTCGACAGAAGTAGCCGCTCGGGCCACGGCTCCGCAAATGCCCTTCGCCGATACAGACCGGATCTTCCTGCGGAGCCTCTAAAGAGTCCAGCCGCTCAGTTCCCTCAGCGTGTCCCTCGTCATGAACCGCACCGCTTCGATGAGGGCACGCCCCTCTTCTGACTCGGCGAGCTGCCTCGTCTCGTAGACGAAGGTGATACACCCACCGGCGAAGGTAAATGCGTACGTCTTACCGTCGCTCCCGACGAATAACTGGGTCCCGACCTGGGGCGAATCGGCAGGGCGGGCCGAGGACACGTCACACGAAGGTGATAGCACAACGTCGGCATCGAGGTCGAACGTGCTGTTGGTGAACACCAACACACTCCCCGGCATCTGACTGTGAATAGTGGCGATCTCCCATCCCCGGGGCAGGTCGCCAATGCAGGGAATCAGGGTGGCATCGGGGACCGACTGGGCTATCAGTAGGAGGCGTCCCCGGCTCGTGGTATCGCACGTGGGAGCAGGGCCAATCCTCCACTCCGCCCGTGTTTGTGTGGTGCATGCGGACACCACCAGGGCAAGCACGAGTAGAAGAAAGATGGCTCTCCTCATAGCAGGTTGCCGACAATGGCAATGTTGACAACGACGAGCCAGGCGGTGACAACGGCGAGAAGACCGGCCACGGTGAGCAGCGCCACGCGCCGCCGGGTCCATCGCTGAATCCGGATCGGCGCTCGCTGCGGGGCCATCTGGCGAAGCTCACCAAGCAGATCCCGCCGGTCATCGCTGATCGCATGCTTGAGTTCGGATGGGATCGTCACCCCCCGCGTCGCGGCGAGCGCTTCTGCGATGTCATCCTCGGTGAAGAGCTCCAGAGCCGCCTGGTACACCTGGTCCGACGAGGTCCGCAGCGACAGCGTCAGCATCATGTTCGCCAGATCCACGGCCTCCCGCCAGGCGCTGGGTCGGGTCTCGCCGAATGCGGCGTCGATCAGGAAGATATCGCTTTCTCTAACCAGCACGTTTCCCGGCTTGATGTCGCGGTGGGCCAAACCCGCATCCCACATGGATCTGACGGCGTCGAGCCCATCGTCGACAACGGCTCCGTCGACCTCGGCTTGTGAGATCTCTTTGCCCTCGATGAACTCGGTGACGAGGAGATACTCCCTGCCCTGGGTGATCTCTACGATGCCGTAAGGGACAGGCCCCGGGACACCGGCAGACTGCATCAGCCGCATGATGTAGTCCTCGTATTCCGCCAGAGCTCTGACAGTCCGGAAGGACGTTTCGTCCTCGAGGGCACCGTAGAGCAGGCTGCGCCCGAGCTTGTACCAGCGGTCGGACCGGACATGGTTTTGCGCATAGAGCTTGGCGAACACTCGTCCCGGGTTCTCGCCCTCGAGTGTGATCAGGAGTGGGCTCGACCCGGCCGAGGACTCCACGGCGAACAGCTTCACGTCGACGGCGCGGAGACCCAGCTGTTCGCGCAGAGCGGTGAAGATCGCCTCCCTCCGCTGCTCGGTCAGCTCGAGGTGGGCTTTTTTTCCCCGGGAGTACCTCACCGGGAACACGGCATCCGGAGTCCACAGCCGGAATACGAGCAGTGCGACCGCCGTCGCCAACACGGCCCCCGTCAGAGCATCGGTCATCCGGTCAACGGCCAAGTAGATCCGGGCAAGCCCCACCGCCATGACCATGAGAGTCGCCAACATCAGGGCGATCTGGCGGGATCGCCCCCCGACGACGAGCGCGTAGGTCATTCCCACCAGGGTGATCGTCAGCGCGGCTACCGGTAAAGAAGGAGAAGCGAAATCGGCCCAGGTTGCCAAGATCTCGATGCCGTCGGCGCGGGGACGTGCCAAGCGGTTCGACAAAGCGACCAGTACCGGCTGGATCACGAGGATTAAGCCTACGAAAGCAAACAGATGCCGCCACCGCCTGAAGAACAAGAGCCCGATGACGGCTCCCCAGCGCAGGATCCGTAAGAACCAAGCGTTGGTCAGCGAATTGACCGCCCGCGACAGGCTGGTGAGCGTATCCGAACGAATCTCCTTCACCCATTCCACGATGTTCTGGTCTACGCCATCCCAGAACGCGCCCCGGCCAAGCAGAAAGGTGGTCGACGACATGAGCAGTGCAAAGATGATCAAGGTGACCAGAGCGAGGGTCAGCCAGATCTTCCCGCTCCCGGCCAGCGGCTCTCGGGGTAGCGGGGCCGGCTCGCCAGACGGACGACGTCGGACGCCGGTCCGGCGCACACCTCTTATCCCTTCGGAGCCCATAGCCGCTAAGCCGTTCTCCCCCCAGCCTGTGGTTGCGGTGATCGTAATCGACCACGACTGATCTCGCTGTGTTGGATCGTTGAAGGGAATCCGGAACGCTTTGTTGCGATACCAGCGAAGAAGAAACCGATATGGCCCGCCGGGGAAGAGCCCGACAGCGTCCCGGAGAACCCGGCCCACTGAAGTCAGATCTCGGATGTGACACTGAGCATTCGGCTCCCCCGCCCCGGAGGTGGAACAGATCAAAGCGGTGGTTCGCCAGGCGCGGGCTGTTCAGAGCCTCGGTGCGACCGGCGTTGGCGCCATCCACACCCTCATCGCGTTGAGCCGGTGACTTCGGGGCATGGCTCGAACCGGTGACTCGGATACCCATCGTCGGACGCTGAAACAGTCAGTGGGGTCCCTGCGCGAACGCTGAGAACTCCCGACGTGTATGGGTTACCGGCACGAGACTCTGCTCAGCGAGGGAGAAGACCGTTGATCAGTTGGGGGACGACCCTGTCGGCCGTCTCTTGTGCATCGAGAGTGCCGTTCATGATCAGCGCCTTCATCGAGACCATGTGGAGGGCACCCATGATCGCGTCGGCCGCCACATCGACGTTGGTGAACGTCAATTCGCCGGTGGCCCGGCCTTCGATCAAAACCTCGCGGAACGGCGCCATCACGGTTCGATCCATGTTCGCCATCAGTTCGGCATGGTCTTGGCCGGCCTTGATCGCACCCGGCAGCTCGAGGCACATCTTCGGGTACTCGGCGAAGGCTCTTATTACGGCGGTCATGACGTTCGCCAGGCGATCGGCCGACGTTCCTTCAGATGCGGCGGCTTTCTGGATGGCCGCACGTGTCCTATCCATCAGGTCATTCAGATAGAACTCGACCAGGTCGTCCTTGCCGGATAAGTAGTAATAGAGCGTCGCTCTCGGTATTTCGGCGATCCTGGCAACATCGTCGACGCTGATGTCGAACCCGGATCCTTCCGGTATCTGATCCGAGGCATCCAGCAATTTGGTGGCCAGATCCTCCGGCAGCTTCTTCATTTCACACTCTTTGTTTTTGACAACTCAGAAGATACAACAGATGTTATCTCAAACTTTATTCCAGACATAGGAATAGACAACTGTCTAAGCGGTTTGTACGCTTGTCCAGATTGGTATCTGGATACGAATTAGTCGCAGGTCGTTCAGGAGGAGAGAGAAACATGTCAACCACATTGGACCAAAAACCGGGGAGGACGATCTCGGAGTCGCGTCGCTGGTTGGTGCTGGCGGTGATGTCGGTCGGAACCCTGATCGTTTTCATCGACAACACTGTCGTCAACACAGCCCTGCCCGCGATATCGGTCGACCTCGGCGCATCGACCTCCACCCTGCAATGGGTGGTCGATTCGTACATCCTGATATTGGCCGGGGTCTTGCTGTTGGGTGGGAGTCTCGGAGACAGGTTCGGAAGAAAGAAATGGATGACAGTAGGTCTGGTCGTGTTCGCGGCCGGAGCCGCGGGCGCTGCTCTGGCAACAACGAGCGGAGAGCTCATTGTGTTCAGAGGCGTCCAGGGATTGGGCGCTGCTCTGGTACTGCCGGCAACTCTCTCGATAATCACCAACGTCTTTCCCCGAGGGGAGCGAGCCAAGGCGATCGGGATCTGGACCGCCGTTGGCGCCCTTGGCGTCGGTATTGGCCCGGTCCTCGGCGGATGGCTTGTCGACAACATCGGATGGAGTTCGGTCTTCTGGCTTCACATTCCGATCCTGGGTCTTGCGCTGATCGGGATGCTGTTTGTACCCGAGTCGAAAGACGAGCGGAACCTTGGCCTTGATGTGCCAGGAGCCATACTCGTCACGACGGGGCTTATCGCACTTGTTTACGGCATCATCCAGGGACCAGCAGCTGGGTGGTCATCGCCTGAGATCGTTGTTGCGTTCGGGCTTGCCGTAGTCCTGCTGACTGCCTTCGTCATCGTCGAGGTGAAGAGCGACGCGCCGATGCTGCCGCTGCGGTTCTTCCGCCAAAAGGACTTCACGGGGGCAGTTTTGACGCTGGGCCTGATCTTCTTCGGCATGCTGGTGACCTTCTTCTTCCTGACGCAGTATTTCCAGATCGTTCAAGGGCGCTCGGCCTTTGGAGCCGGGCTTCTGATCATCCCGGTGTCGGTCGGAATGATGCTGGGCGCGCCGTTGTCGGGTGTCCTGGTGAAGAGGATCGGTCCTCGGTACCTGGTGCTTGCCATGGCCGGGGCAATGATCACCGGTGTCCTGTTGCTGACAGGAGTTGAGGTCGACTCCTCGACCCTCTCGGTGATCATCCCACTCACCATCTTCGGATTTGGTGCCGGACTTGGATTGCCCGCTCTCACCGACACCGTGATGGCCGCGGTGCCCGAAACCGATGCCGGGATGGGATCGGCGGTAAATGACTTCAGCCGCGAACTGGGAGCAGCCCTGGGTATCGCCACCATCGGATCCTTCGTATCGAGCCTCTACCACAACAACATCAATGATGCCCTCGCCGGCACGCTGCCCGACGAGATCGTGGATTTGGCCGGTGAAAGCATCGGAGTGGCAACCGCTACCGCGGCCAGCCTCCCCGAAGACGTAGGAGCCACCGTCGTGTCGGCTGCCAACCAGGCGTTCATCGAAGCGATGAGCACCGGCTTTTGGCTGTCGGCCGTCGTTCTCGCAACAGCGGTTGTCATCGCATTCACTCTCATCCCTCGGCACATGAGAAAAGAGCAGGCAACACAAGAACCAGAGGTCGGCGACCCCGGGGACGAGATTTCCGAGCCGGCTATGGCTTGACCGAGAAGGAGAGGATCACGACAAGAAATACCGATCGGCCGGTCGCAATTGTTACCGCCGCATCGCGAGGCCTGGCCAAGGCGATTGCACTCGGGCTGGGGAAGGTTGGCTGCTGCCCGCTCCGGCCACGGCTCCTCAAACTGGCTTGGTCGACACAGACCTGATCTCACCCTACTTGCGGAGCGCGAAGGCCGGTGAGCCGAGGGCCGCTATCGATGGTCGGTCTCGGTCTCGGGCTCGGCGTTGCTCGGCCCTGCGCCCTGTGCTTCGAACCAGGCGTGGAGTCGTCGGAAGCCCTCGGCGAGGCTCACCACAGGCTCCCATTCCAGCGCTCGTCGGGTCTCGCGCTGGTCGAACCAATGTGCCGTGCCGAGCTGCTCTGCGAGGAAGCTGGTCATCGGCGGATCATCTTGCCTCCCCCGGTGCTCCCAGATCCGCTCCACGGCAAGCCCGCCGGTGCGCGCCACCGTGTACGGCACCTTTATCCGGGGCGGCTGGAGGCCGGCGGCGATCACGATCCTGTTCACCAGCTCACGCACTGGTCGCGGTTGCCCGTTGCTGACCACCAGAGCTCTCCCCCCAAGCACGGGAGCTCGGTCGAGGGCAGCGATCAGCGCGTCTGCTGCGTTGTCGATATAGGTGGTGTCGATCAGGGCAGCCCCCGATCCCACGATGGCAAGCCGGCCCGCTCTGGCCCGGCGCACGATCCGCCCCACGAGTTGGGTATCGCCTGGCCCCCAGATGAGATGAGGCCGGATGGCGACGACCGCAAAGCTGGGTGAGTCTGCAGCGAGCGCTACCAGCTCTGCCTGCGCCTTGCTTCTGGCGTAGTGACCACGGGCCCGATCCGGGTCGGCCGCACCGGCCGGTGCCCCGACCAGAGACCGCCCGCCGTGGGCGACCGATGGGGACGAAACGTGCACGAACCGGCTGACTCCAGCTTCTCGGGCCGCATCGATGACGTTCTGTGTTCCCTGGACGTTGGTTTCTTCGAACTGTGACCATGAGCCGGTCATCGCGACCCGCCCCGCAAGGTGGACGACCGCTTCCGCCCCGGCCCCGGCAACGTCGATTGCGCCGCGATCTGCAACGTCACCAAGATGCTCGGCTGTGCCGAGTCCGCTTGGCCGCCGCTGGAACGCGGTCACGATGTCCCCTTGATCATGCAACCGGGCGACAACCGCCCGGCCGATCAGACTCGTTGCTCCCGTCACCACGACTCTCATATACGGCCCACCCGACCGCCGGCCAGGACCCTCTCTGCCCAGCGGGCGATCCGGGTACGATCGATCTTCGAGTTGTGCCGTTTGTCGACGGGAAGCGACGGGGCCGTCATGACGGCGGCCACGTCTGCAACGTCCACCTTGGCCCGGACCAGGTCGGCCAGATCTTCAGCGGCCAGATCCGGAAGCCGGATGCGATCGACGGGAACCACGACGACAACAAGCTGCTGGGTACCGACAGGACCGACTCCAACCACGGCAGCGTGGGTGACCTCGGGGAGGGCCGAGACTGCGTGCTCGATCCCGACGGGAGTCACCGGGCCAGCCGCCGTCGTCACGATGTGCCCCATCCTGCCCTCGATCCACAGCCGCCCTGCGTCATCGAGGTGACCGACGTCTCCGCTGCGGTGCCAGCCAGCAGGTTGGGAGGCTGCATGCTGTGTCATCCACAGCTTGTCGTAGCCATCCCTCATATGGGCGGCGCGAATACACACCTCGCCGACGACTCCATCCTCATTGGTGAGCAGCCCCGTTGCTTTGCCTGCGTGATCGAGGGCGCTGATTGCCACCTCGACTCCGCGTACCGGGATCCCCACGCAAACCCCATTGCCCGGCGGCACTGCCTCGATCTGAGCGAGGCTGATGTCCGCAACGGGCAACACCTCGGTCATGCCGTATGGGGTATGTGGCTCGGCGTTTGGCATGAGCTTGCCGACCGCTCGCAAGACCGCGACGGGGACGGGTGCCCCGGCCGACATCAGCAGCCGTATCCCGTCGAGCGCTGCTGCCTGGTCGGACGACATCCCTCCTGCGGTCTCCGCAACATTGCTCAGGGCTGCGGGCGAGGCGAACACGAGCGTCGCCTGCACCGCCTGAACCGCTTCGGCGAGAGCCGGTGCGGTGAGGCTGCCCGGGGAGGTCACCTCCATATCGGGAACCACCGAGGGAATACCCATTGCGGGACCGAACAGGGCAAAGGGCCCAAAGGCGGCAACCAGACTGTCGCTGGGCCCGATGGCGTACAGGTCGACGAGGACGTCACGTTGCGCCTCGAGCTGGTGGTGGCGATAGGAGACACCCTTGGCCGGTCCCGTTGCTCCTGAGGTAAACCCGATGACGGCCTCATCGAGGGATGTCGGCGTTGGAGGCGCCGGCTGCCCCTCGCCGCGGCGGCGCAGATCATCGAGGCTGGTCCGAACCTCGAGCAGGCGCGCCCGAGCCGGATCCAAGGTCGTTGTCGAGATGCGGCCGCCTGGCCAGCGCAAGGCCCGTGCCGCGGCCAGGGCCCGGGGAATCCCGATCAGGTACGCCGGGTCGGCGCTGGTCAGCGCCCGGCTCATGCCGCGCACGCCAAGGCTTGCATCGGCGACGACAACCACGGCTCCCATCCGCCAGCAGGCGTAGATACACACCGCCAGATCGATCCCCGGTGGCACCAGCATGGCGACCCGATCCCCTTTGGCAACGCCGAGGTCGACAAGCCCGGCGGCCACTCGCCTGACATCCGCATCGAGCTCGGCAAACGTGATCGAACGCTTCACGCCGCCGGACCCCATCTCGACGACGGCAACGTCATCGTCGACCGTACGCCGGTCGAGTGCAGCCCACGCCCGCTCTCGATCCGGTGCTGGCAGCGACGGAGCTACCGAGTGTTCCAGCTGACCGCTCCAGGCGTGCACCGCGGAGGCGACGTCGGCCTCTTCGGGTACGAGGTGGCCGGAGCCGCTGAACCGATGGATCTCAGATCGAGGCAGCCGCGCCGCCAAGTCACTCAGATACCGATCGGAGAAGATCGGGTCCGACGGTCCCCACAGCAGCAGCGAAGGCACATTGGCGAGTTGGTCCAGGCCGGTGGCAACCCGATCCATTGCTGAGAAACTCGGGTGATCCTCAGCCAGCGGGATATCTGCAACGAAGGTGGCTATTGCTGCTCTCCGATCGGCACTGCGATAGGGAGCCTCGTAGGCTTCGCGGATCGCCCTGGCGAGCCGCGGCCTGGCCAGAGCCATCGTCCCGCGGATGAAAGCGGGCGTGCCGACACATGCTGTCTCCAGAATCCCGCGGGTTCGGACGATCCGTATCAACCCGGGCGCCGGCAAGCCCGCAGGTATGGATACACCCGTGTTCATCAGCACGATCCCTGCCAGCTGATCGCGGTGCCGTTCGGCCCAGCCGAGAGAGATCGGACCACCCCAATCATGGGCAACAGTCACCACCGGTCCCGTCAAGCCCAGCTCGTCGGTGAGGGCACCCAGATCCTCGATCCGTTGCCCGAAACGGCGGGTCGTCGCGGTGCGCTCCGAATAACCCATGTCGAGCTGGTCGATCGCAATCACCCTCACCGTGGATGGGGCACCAGCAATCAGGTCACGCCATAGATACGACCAGGTCGGGTTGCCGTGGACGCACAGCAGAGTGAGCGTTGGGTCCACAACCTGGTTGTCGAGCACGTGCCAGGTTCGGCCGACTTCGTCGAGATCCGAGGTCGTGACGAGTCGCGACCATTGCGGTTGGAGACCGACGAGGCCGGGCGGGGGCAGTGTGGCGGGCGAAGTCGAACCGGCGCTCACCACATCAGTTCGATCCCCGATGCGTTGATACCCGATCCGATCCCCATCAGCAACACTCTGTCCCCGGCGTCGAGGGACTCCACCTCGCGGGACAGCGTGATCGGAATCGAGGCAGGGCCGACGTTACCGAGGAAGGGAAAGGTGAGGGGCACCTTGGCGATATCGATTCCGAGCGTCTCACACATCAAGTGCGTGGCCCTCTGCGAGATTTGGTGGACGATATAGCGGTCCATGTCCGTCCAGCCCATTTCCGCCGCCGCATCACCCCAAGCCATCTTGGTGACGAGGAGACCGGCATCTAAGAGGGCCTTGGAGTCGGTGTGCATCTGGTCGAGGCTCCCGACGCACAGATTGTGGTGGCTGGTATCGGCCCTAGCCACCCCACCGACCACCCTATGGCTGCCCGAGTTCTCCGAATGGCGCCCGACGACCGCGGCCGCACCTCCCGACCCGAGTGTCAGCGTTGCGAACTCGGCGAAGATATCAGCGATCGTGGCATCGGGGCCGGAGAGCCGGGCCAGAGTTCTTTCTTGGATGAGGCGGCTCCCCTCGCCGTCGACGATCAACGCGTAGTCGATCTGACCGTTGTCGACCATGTTTCCCGCTACTTGGAGAGCGTTGACGAACCCAAGGCAGGCATTGGACAGATCGAAGTTGAGACACCAACTGGGAAGATCGAGGGCATTGTGGACCGTGACCGCAGAGGACGGTTCCAGCCGGTCGCGGCATACCGACGTGTCGATCAGCAGGCCGATCTCGTCGGCGCGCACCCCGCTAGCTTCGAGCGCCTTCGCCCCTGCCGCTGCGGCCGCATCGGTGTAGAGATGCCCAACCGGCCACCACCTGCGCTCCCGGATACCGGCGAGGCTTTCCAGCATTCCCGGCTTGGCGCGAACGCGGTCGTACGTGTCGGCCAGCATCTCGTCGAAGTGTGCGGAGGTAACCACCTCCGGGGCGTCCACATGAGCAACGGAGACGACGGCGGTGTCGGCCAGGCTGAATGTGGCGTTGCCGGACATCGGGTCTCTTTCGTAGGGAACGGGGACGATACCAATCCTATTGGGAAATCACTCGCACGCGGGTCAGTTGTCACACGGCGGAGCGCTGCCACACCTGCCAGAGCCAAATCGGGGTTTTCCCTGAAGCCGTCAGCTCAAAGCCGGCGTGCTCCACACGATCCTTGATCTCCTTGGGCGAGTGGACGTAAGCCTGGAATCCGACCCTCCTCAAACGGAGAAGGAGATTGAGGAAACGAACGCCGAGCCGGGTCATCCATCGGTCGCGCGGGTAGCTGGCAGCCAGGCGCTCCTGTGCCCTCGACGTCATCGCGTCCACCATCGCCGGCATGTCCGGATAGCAGCAGATAACCCGGTTTCCGAATACGACGTCTGCGGGTCCGACCTCGGCACCCATTTCGACGAGGTCACCAACAACAAAGGACGCCTGATCGGCGACACCGGCGTCTTCGAGCAAGATCTGGATAACAGGCCGATAAGCGTCCGAGATGTCGACCGCTACCGCTGAGCCCGCGCCGCGTCTTAGCAACTCGACCGTGGCACCCCCGGATCCAGCGCCGACGTCTAACAAGGACTTCCCGTCGAGCGAGTTGCTCAGAGCGTCGACCATCGGGCCCTCGGTGCTGTCGAGGCCTTTCTGCTGAAAGCTCCGAGCGTGGCGCTTCGCTTCCTTGGTGTTGAAGAACCTCCGGTACCCCGAGGGGTCGCAGCAGTCGGACATGAGTCGGTCTCCAGTCTCCAGTCTCGGGCCGCATGTCGTCGCCGGTCGGCGCCGGCGGAATCCCTCCCCCAAACACCTAGAGGAACTCGAGGTGGGCCGCGGCTGTCACCTTGTGAGGATACGTCTCGCGACGCTCGACAGCGGCGGGGTAGGGTGCGCCTTGTGACCGACATCGCTGTGGAGCAGGCTGGTGGCAGCACCTATCGCGTCACTGTGACCGACGGTGGATCAACGACCACCCACCAGGTAACGGTCGGTCCCGCAGAGGTCGAAGCACTTGGCGGCGTCACGCCGGAGTCGCTGATCGACGCATCCTTCCGCTTCCTGCTCGACCGCGAGCCAAAGGAGTCCATCCTGAGCCAGTTCGAACTGAGCGCGATCGGTCGCTACTTCTCGGATTATCCCGACAAGATCGGAGACTATCTGTGACCAGCGAGCCGGCAGTGGTGGCCGCCACCGTCTTTGCCGCCGAGGGCCTGACGCCCCATAGGTGGTCGAACGAGGCCGGGTACCGCTACGGGGAGCACTCCCACGATTTCCATAAGGTTTTGATCTGCGTCCAGGGGTCGATCGCGTTTCATACGCCAAACGGCGACGTCGTGCTCCAACCCGGCGACCGGCTCGAACTTCCGCCGGGCACGAAACACAGCGCCACCGTTGGCGAGGCCGGGGTCACCTGCATGGAGGCACCGCGCGCGTAAGAGCTTGTTCTCGACGATGGCAGCGAGTCGGGCTCGAAGAATTAGTTCTCGATAGAGCAGCGCGGCGACTCCTGGTCGCTGAAAGTTCGAAGCGACCGCTGGTTCGAAATAGAGGGTCAACGAGTCTGGTTCTGATGTGAAGCATTCACCTAGGATCAGAGCCACCGAATATGAAGCGTGCTCATACAAGGAGATGAAGTGACGAGCGGCGAGGCATGGAACAGCTTTCAGAGTTCGATAGCGATCGCACGGCCTCCTGAAGATGTCTGGGAGTTCCTATCTGTCGTTTCCAACGACACGCGGTGGCGCACCGGAGTAACCAGTGCGCGCATGATCTCAGATCCGCCGTACGGTGTGGGATCGACTGGCTTGCACGTGGTGGAACGCATAGGGGACTATCCGTTTACCGTAACGGAGTGGGATGAACCGCGCATCATTGGTTGGGACGTCACCGGCGGCAGGTTGAGGGGTAGCCATGGATCCTATGGCATCAACGCCGAGGGTTCCGGCAGCCGCGTGACGATCGATACGCGCTTGAAGCCGAGTGTTCTGATGAGGGTCCTCATGCTCATCATGAAGCGAACCGTCCGCCGCCAGGCTGCCTCCGACCTGGAGAAGTTGAAGGAAATCTTGGACGCGTAGGTACCAACTGCTGGCTCTTCGAACCTCCCCGGCTTTCACGGATTTCAAACTCTTACGACATGAGAGATTCTCGCTGTGGGCGCTACTGGGATCGAACCAGTGACCTCTGCCGTGTCGAGGCAACAGTAAACCCAGCCCCGCAAGGGTTTTCGCTCAATGTGTCCACATAGTGTCCACATTCACTCGTCGCATCGACCCCTTTACAGCGTCAAAGCGTTCGGTCGTGGAAGCTCCTCGGGCGTCACATGCGTGTACGTGTTCAGTGTCATTCGCGCGTCGGCGTGGCCCAGGAACGCCTGGACATGCGCAGGCGTCCACCCCTCCTCACGGAATAGCCTGGTGGCACAGCTGTGACGGAGGTCATGGGGAGTCACTTCGAAATCGAGCCGAGCGACGATACGCGTCCACGTTCGCGAGCGCCAGTTGTCGTAGCGCACCGCGCCGCCTCTCGCCGCGGTGAACAGGAACCCTTCGAGGTTCGCCACGGGTTGTTCGTCGCGGTGGCGTCGCAAGCGGTCGGCAAGCGCTGTCGGAATCGGGATGGTCCGCTCTCCCGCTTTTGTCTTAGGTCCTCGTAGACCTTCGCGTCGCGACATCGACCCGGCGACCCGCAAGGTGCCTGCCGCCAAATCCACATCGCCGCGCTTCAACGCGAAGACTTCACCGACACGGAGACCGGCCATCGCCAAGACCCACACCAGCGCCGCACTACGTGAGTCCGCGTCCTCAGCCGCCGCCAGCACTTCGCGGAGTTGGTCATCAGACAGCGCCCTACCGACCTTCACTGGCGGGGTAGTCACCTTCACGCCGTCGGCCGGATTCCTCGCGAACGCACCGTCCGTCCTCGCCAGCTCTAGCACCGATCGCAGAATCCACAACGCCTTGGCCCTCGTTCTTGGCGCTGTCTCCTGGCTCGCTTCCCACCCCCGCACCTCGGCCGGCGTTATCCGGCCCACCGGACTGCTCCCGAACGTTGGCAGCAACTGGACGCGTAGATAGGACCTGTCGCGGTCCTGCGTCGATAGCGCCGGCTCGCGGCGCCCCGCCATC
>PVMK01189439.1_pt2 | contig 30316 bp, 29 predicted proteins | sample 1853481 | NCBI WGS metagenome assembly PVMK01 (sample SAMN08533507, study PRJNA380276) | Marine sediment metagenome, whole genome shotgun sequencing project.
CTGCTAATCCGTGCATTTAGACAACCTCCCTTCTTAATCCCACATAGTGGAGTGCTGGTTTATTTCCCATGCCTGGTTTGAGGACGGAAATCACATGCGGCTGATGTAGAATTTTATAGACCTCTGATTCCCTGTCATTCAGATCCCCGAACTTACGGGCCTGGACAGGACACACGTTAACGCAGGCCGGCAGCAGACCCTTCCGGACCCGGTGGTAACACCAGGTGCACTTGTCCGCTGTTTTGGTAACGGGATTGATAAAACGGACTGAATACGGGCAGGCCTGTACACAGTAGGAACAGCCGACACAGCGGTCCTGGTCGATCAGGACAAAGCCGTCCTCGGTCTGGTACGTGGCCCCCACCGGGCAGACCTGGACACAGGACGGTTTTTCGCACATATTGCAGAGTTTGGGGACAAAGAAGGTGTCGCGCACATTTTCTTCAGGCACATCCTGGCGCGGCATTACGTAGCCATTGAGCCCACCGTCCGGTGAATCCACATACACGTTATCGTCATCGTCAATAACATAACGCTCGACCCAGGTGCGGTAATGACCGTCCGGCACCTGGTATTCATTCTTGTCCGCAACACAGCATGAACCGCACCCTATGCAGCGGGTGATATCGACAATAAAGGTAAACTTTTTCTTGGTGATAAACACCCCTGTTTCATCGCGCATACCAAGGATCTGTTCAGGAATATCCATGGCGCCGGCGGGAATGACCAGGAGCAGGGAGCCGGCAATGGTACCGCCCAGAACCTTTTTTATAAAAGCTCGCCGGTCCTTTTTGATTTCGGCTTGTATATCTATCATTGCTTGTTCTCCTCCTCAACTATCCCCATAATCGCCTTTGCCTGGTTGACCCACATGAGCGGGGCGTGAACGTTGTGACACTGGTCGCAGTTATGTTCCAGGTTGACATGTTTTTTCTGGAGATGATCCGGCATGGAAACCATCTTGATTGATTCCTTGGGCCGGGCCCTGATGATCTGATTATGACACCGCAGGCAGAGTGCTCGTATTTCACCACCCTGCTTTTTGGGGAGTTTGGCAATGACTTTGTCGTATTGAATATGATCGGCAACAGGCCCATGACAGAACTCACAGGAAACGGTTTTATGCACCCCGGTGAAGTGCATCTCCTTGATATAGGGGTGACAGGCCAGGCAGGAGGCATTGGTCCCGTTGCGGATCTCCCTGTTCATTTCATCCTGGATTGCATCGGCCCGGTAGTGGCCATATCTGCCAAACGATTCCGGTACCATCAGCGCCCGTAAACCGATACCGAGAACTCCGGCAACGAGCAAAACAACCACAATCCTGATGACATGCGTGTTGTACTTTGACTTATAATTTTGCTGCACGTGCCCCTCCATATTCTAAACATGATGCATTAATTAACAGCCATTTCCTCTTTATAAGCAAAATGCATACCAGGGCATGGTAACCAATGATTACAATTAGTTAAAAATTGATTGCCGAGAAAACGTTACCAAAAAGTAACATAATGGCAAGAACAGACGTTACCAAATGGTAACAAAAGAAACTAATGAACTAAATTGGATGATAACGACAGGAATTCGAATATATGAAAATGGAAGTGGTTGGCTTGGGAAATGTAAAAAAGGGTGAAACAATAACATAAAGGTGAATATTTCAACTAACCTCTGGATTATTTTCAACTGGCAGTTCGAGCAGAAAACAGGTTCCTTCACCTTTCTTACTCGTCACGGTAATTTTACCTTTCATACTCTGCACAAGAGAATAGGTGACGGAGAGACCTAGACCGGTGCCCTCTCCAACCTCTTTTGTTGTATAAAACGGATCAAAAATTTTCTGGATATGTTCTTCATCCATACCAATCCCTGTATCGGTAAATTTTATAAAAAGATGGGTAGAGAACTCCAGGGTCTCTACCGTTAATTTACCACCATCAGGCATTGCCTGAATCGCATTCAAGCCAATGTTCACTATTACCTGTTTCAGAGCTTCAACATCAACGTTAAAAACGCGCTTGAGTTTAAGATCCATAATGAGGTCAATATGCTTCAACCCATATTCCAACAATGTAAAACATTCTCTGATCAGGTCATCGACAACCACAGGCCTCAGCTGCAGGGGTTCACGGCGTCCAAAATTAAGAAGCTGGCGAACAGTTTCACCGATACGTTTGAGCCCCTTGGATAAAAGCTCCAGGTAGCGCCGGTTCAGTTCCCGGTCCTCGGGTGACTCCTGCATACTCTTAATGCAATTCTGCATACCGCCGAGAGGGTTATTAATCTCATGGGCAATGCCGGCGGTTAACCTTCCCAATGAAGCCAGCTTTTCACCCTGGAATACCTGTTCCCTGGTACGGTCAAGTTCCTGTTGCGATGTTAAAAGTCGCCTGCACAGTTCCTTAAGTTTCAAAGACAGCTTGCCAACCTCATCATCATTAACGGGCAGTTCCTCAATCTGTTTGCCATCCTCTGGAAAACGATCCATGGCTTTTGCCAACTTGCCCAGGCGGCGAACAACCAGAATATCAACCAGCAGGAAGATAGTGAATCCAACTACCAGGATGGTAATGAACCAGATGCCCAGCAGCATCCGGTTGTTTTTTGCAATATCATCAAAGGCCCAGTTAATGGGGATTGAAATGCTCAATCCGCCCCTTGTGTCACCTGGGATATATTCCTTTTCGTGGTGGCAGTCCTTGCACGATTCTTCTACAAGAAGAGGCGCCATGTATCGCAGGACCTTACCGGCTTCGTCGGCGTAGATTTTAATTACTTCCTCGGCACCCTGTTCAAACAATTCCAGACTTTCTCTTTCAAAATCATCAGGAGCATTGGAGGGATTGATAGGCTGAAGTGTTGTGACCCTGTAACTGAAAAGTCCTTCCCGATTGGCATACTCAGAGAGTTCCCGGGTAACCATTGCCGGGTTGCGTTTTACAAGATGTCGACCATGCTCATCAAGAATTTCCATATCTTTCAGAAATGGATTAGCCTTGACTTTTTCTGTTTTGAAAAAAAACAGCCCGTTGTGGTCTGAAACCCATCTTCTGGTCAACAGTATCTGCTTATGGATGATTCGGGCCTGGCGGGCAGCCTGCTCAAGCACCAGGTCCTGCTGGAAGGCCGAAGTGCGGTAGAAAGTGATGCCGAATGAGACAATGACAACCGCACTGATCAAAAGCATTATTTTTGTTCGCAAACGCATACTTTACAATAAGCTAAAAAATATGGCTTTTGCAACCCTTGTAATTATTTTTCAACAATCCAAGCAACTCTACAACAGCCCACGCCTTCTCAATTTAGATCGATATTTTCGCTATTCAGCCGGTAATCTCCCATACAATTTGCCATGTAAAATTTATTGGAGAGAAATAACGTTGCATTATGCTTGTAAATTTCCCCTTGTAAAGCTAGATTGTTCATAGTTAACCACCTATAGTTTATATATTTATTGAATGTACCTGTCTCTTGGCAGGGATCAGATACGAACCAGTAATGTCAGATACAAACCCCGATCAATCACAGTTCCAGCCGGACTTAAAACTCATTGAGTGGATGCGGGACATCCGCCGTACTCTCCACCAGTATCCGGAACTGGCTAACGAAGAAAACCGTACCCAGAGGTTTATTTGTGAAAAACTGCAGGAGCTTGGCATCCCATTCCGTACTGAAGGTCTCCACACCGGCATTGTTGCAACAATAGGTCCCTCCGCTTCCAATGATTCAGATGAAACACCATGTGTAGCTTTACGTGCTGACATGGACGCCTTGCCGGTGAATGAAAAAACCGGACTTTCCTTTGCCTCCAAATTCCCCGGTATTATGCATGCCTGCGGTCATGACGGTCATATGGCCATGCTTTTGGGGGCGGCTTCGATGCTGCGTCATACTGAGCTTCCAGGCAAGGTAATTCTTCTTTTTCAGCCGGCCGAAGAATCCGGAGAAGGCGCCCTGGCCATGATTGAGGACGGAGCTTTTGCAGGGGTGCAGGCAATATTTGCCGGACATATTGACCGCCATTTTAATGTGGGGCAAATTGCAGCAGAGCCCGGTCTGATCTGCGCCTATACGGATAAATTCGAAATAAAGATATCCGGCCGTGGAGGTCATGCCGCCCGTCCCCATGAAACCGTTGATGCCATTGTGGTTGCCAGTCTTCTTGTCATGAGTATTCAGACCCTTGTTTCCCGTGAAACAAACCCCTCCTACCCTACGGTGGTCAGCGTCGGACATTTCAGAGGAGGATCTGCCTATAATGTCATTGCAGAAGAGGCAATACTCGAAGGAACCATACGTGCCACCCATCCAGAGGTCAGGGCCAAAATTATTGACGGGCTTGATAGAATGGTTGGAGCCATGGACGAATTGTACAATGCTACCACTGACCTGCATTTCAGTGACGGACTTCCTCCGGTCATCAATCACCCTGTTGCTGCCAGGCTGGCGCGAAAGGCGGCAAAAAAAATTGTCGGTCAGGAGAGCGTTGTCAAACAGCGGCATCCAAGTCTGGGGGGTGAAGATTTTTCTTATTTTCTCCAAAAAGTACCAGGCTGTCTTGTCCGTTTCGGGGCCGGATATCCGGACATGCCAAATACCCCGGCCCACAGCCCCTATTTTGATTTTGATGAAGATGTTCTGCCAATTGGTGCCGCCTTCCTTGCCGAGGCCGCTCTGAGGGCTCTACAGCAAAAGGAACTTTTCACTTCTCAACAAGACAGTAATCCCGATGCAATGACTAATCCTGCACCGCAGAACGAAGAGATCTGAAAATGAAACAAGGAGATACGATACAATTTCAAACCAGCGAACCCTTTTCTCTTGGAGTTGAAATAGAACTCCAGGTTGTGGACAAGAATGATTTAAACCTTGTTCCCAAGGGACCTGAGATTCTGGCTATGGTGCCGGCCGAATTAAAGGAGCGGATCAAACCGGAATTCATTCGTTCAATGATTGAGGTAAGTACGGAAGTATGCTCAAATATGGACCAGGTAAAAGAAAACCTGACCCATCTTATCCAGCAGGCAGAAAAAATTGCAGATAAAAACAACTGCCTTCTTTTTGCCACCAGCCTGCATCCCTTTGCCAGATACAGTGATCAGGTGGTTTCCTCGCATCCCCGTTACAACCGCATCATGGATGACCTGCAGTTGGTGGGCAGAAGATTCATTACCCAGGGACTTCATGTACATGTTGGTATGGACGATCACGAAGCAACCATCAGGGTCTGTGACAGTATCCGTCTCTTCCTGCCGATACTGCTGTCTTTGACCTGTTCCTCCCCGTATTTCGAAGGGATCGATACCGGGCTTCACTCTTACAGGGCCAAACTGTTTGAGGCCCTCCCCCTGGCCGGCATGCCGGATGAACTGGAAAGCTGGGATAAATACCTTGAACTGGTAACCCTGCTTACTAATACCGGAATAATCACCGAGGTGCGCGACCTCTGGTGGGATGTGCGGCCCCATCCGGATTTCGGCACTATTGAAATTCGTATCTGCGATCTTCCGTCCAGTTTTAAAGAAATCCTTGCCATTGTGGCGCTTATCCAGGGATTGGTGGCAAATTTGACCGAATCGGACAAACTTCTGAATCCGAACATGCAGGTGCTGAAAAGTAATAAATGGCAGGCTGCAAGATACGGCCTGGAGGGCAGGTTCGTCTATCCTCTGGTCCAGAAAAAAATATCCATGCAGGAGGCTGCCGGAGAGATTTTTGCCAAGGCTGCCCCTGCCATGGAACAACTTGGGACAGACCACTACCTGCCTGTGCTGCAACGAATAGTTGAGACAGGCACAAGTTCGGCTCAGCAAAGAAAAATTTTCAACAGGCAGAAAGATTTTTCAGCAATAATCAAAGAACTTCATCCAAAATTCTGGCAATGAAAAAGTTGAGCAAAGCAATAGTCGCTACCGGACATCCACTGGTGAGCGGTGCGGCCGTAGAGATATTACAAAAAGGAGGCAATGCCTTTGATGCCGCTGTTGGTGCTGGATTTGCCGGTGCGGTCGCAGAGCAGACCCTTACCAGCCTCGGCGGCGGCGGGTTTTTACTGGCACGGACCAGGCAAGGCGAGGAAGTACTGTTTGACTTCTTCACTGATACTCCAGGAAGAAACCTTGAAAATAATGCGCTTGAGCCCCACTTCTTTCCGGTTACCATCCACTTCCCCGGTTCGGACCAGGATTTTAACATCGGTCTTGGTTCAGTTGCCGTGCCAGGCAATCTGAAAGGTTTTCTCCATGTACATAAGCGTCTCGGGCGATTACCCCTTGCAGAGATTCTGCAGCCGGCAATCCTCCTGGCCAGTGAGGGCTTGGAACTCAATGACTGGCAGGGGTATTTTTTAAACCTTCTGGAACCCATCGTGACCCGTTCCCCTGTGGGCAGGAAACTCTATACAATTGACGGTGCCTGCGCCAAACAGGGTGACCATATAACAAACCCTGAAATCGCAGATTTTCTCTCTCAGCTGCCGAAGGATCAAGGCGAGAATTTTTATACTGGTGATCTGGCAAAAACGATTGGAAAGGATATGCAGGTTGGCCAGGGTTTGCTCACTGCTGCAGACCTTGCCGCATACAAGGTCATTGAACGGGCTCCCCTTGCCATTGGATACCGGGATTATACCCTCTTAACAAACCCTCATCCTTCCATGGGAGGCTCCCTCATAGGCCTGGCTTTATCTCTTTTGGAAACCCAGGACATGTCAATTCTTAAGTACCACTCCCCTGCCCATGTCCTGCAGACTGCAAAATTAATGACCGAGGTGGAGCGGCTGCGCGAACAAGGCATAAATACCCAAGCCATGGAAGAATCAGGGGAGATATTACGGCAGTTCAGCCGGGGCACAACCCATATCAGTATTGCCGATGCTGAAGGAAACGTTGCGAGCATGACCTGTTCAAACGGTGAGGGGTCCGGATACTTTGTGCCAGGCACGGGCATTATGCTCAATAACATGATGGGTGAAGATGACCTGCATCCGGAAGGATTTCACTCCAGCCCTCCGGGTCAGCGGGTCTCTTCCATGATGTCACCTTCTCTGCTGCTGAAAAGTGATGAGGTTGCAATGGTCATTGGCAGTGGAGGCAGTAAGCGGATACGGACGGCAATCACCCAGGTAGTCAGCTCCATTGTTGATTTTGGTATCCCTGTACAGCAGGCTGTCGAAGCCGCGCGCATCCATTGGGATGGAAACATTATGCAGGTTGAACCGGGCTTGCCTCAGAAATCACTTGATGTATTACAACAGCATTGGCCGGTAAATATCTGGTCCGCCATTGATGTATACTTCGGCGGCGTACATACCGTGCTGCCTGATATCGCTGGCGGAGGTGATCCAAGACGGGGCGGGTCTGTGAGAGTACTTTAAAAGCAATTATAAATTCAAAATTCAAAATTCAAAATTTCGTGTTTTTTGTTTTGAATCAATTCATAATTTTTAATTCTATAATTTTTAATTTTAAAACTATGGCTGCCTATATTGCAAGACGAATACTGCTGATGATCCCCACCCTTTTCGGGGTTATGCTGGTGACCTTTGTGGTGACCCAGTTTGTTCCTGGGGGGCCGGTTGAACGTTTACTGGCTGAAATTGAGGGGCATTCAACCGCAGGGCTTTCCACCGGTAAAGGTGAAGTCAGGACAATGCCTAAGAGCAGCCTGTATCAAGGTGCACAGGGCCTTGATAATGAAAAGCTGGAAAAACTGCGGGCTTTATATGGATTTGATAAACCGCCTGTGGAACGCTTCCTGACCATGATGAAAAACTTCCTGGTCTTTGATTTCGGCACCAGCTACTACCATCATAAAAGTGTGGCCAACCTTGTCATTTCAAAACTGCCGGTTTCCATGTCGCTTGGCTTGTGGACTTTTTTAATTGTCTATCTCACCTGTATCCCGCTTGGCATTTATAAAGCTGTGCACGACGGCTCCCGTATTGATGTTATATCGAGCACTGTTATCCTTGTTGGCTATGCGATTCCCGGGTTTGTCCTCGCCATTCTGCTTATTGTTCTCTTCGGCGGCGGCAGCTTCTGGAATATCTTCCCTTTGCGCGGCCTTGTTTCAGACAACTGGTCTGAACTCAGCCTGATGAGTAAAATTCTCGATTATCTCTGGCATATGGTGCTGCCGATCACCTCAAGCGCAGTCGGCAGTCTGGCAGTCATGACACTACTTACCAAAAACAGTTTTATTGAAGAGATCCGCAAGCAGTACGTCACAACTGCGAGGGCAAAGGGTCTTAATGAAACCCAGGTGCTTTACAAGCATGTTTTCAGAAACGCCATAATACCTATCATCACCGGTTTCCCCGGTTCATTCATCACCGCATTCTTTACGGGCAGCCTCCTCATCGAAACGATTTTTTCCTTAGACGGCATGGGGCTTCTGGCCTATGAATCGGTCATGAATCGGGACTACCCGGTCGTCCTGGCCACTCTGTATTTTTTTACCATCATAGGGCTCATCTCCAGGCTGCTTTCAGACCTGAGCTATGTTCTGGTTGATCCACGTATAACCTTCGAGAGCGTCGAATAATGAAGCAAAAAAGATCACGCCAAGGACTCGGGGTCAGACGCTGGAGAAGGTTTAAGTCTCATAAGCGCGGCTTTTACAGCCTGATCATTTTCAGCATACTCTTTATTCTCTGTCTGGGTGCAGAACTGATCAGCAACGACAAACCCTTTCTCGTCTATTACGAAGGAGAACTGTACTGTCCTATTTTCAAAGTCTATCCGGAAACAACTTTTGGCGGGGATTTTGAAACGGAGACAGACTACAGAGACCCATATATCCTTGATAAGATTGTGGCAGGCGATAATTTTGCAATCTTTCCAATTAATCACTTCAGTTATGACACCATCAACCTTAATCTCGACAAACCAGTGCCTTCTCGGCCGACAAGGGACAATCTTCTCGGTACTGATGACCGGGGCCGCGATGTTCTTGCACGCTTGATTTATGGATTCAGGTTGTCCGTACTTTTTGGCTTTGCCTTAACCTTTGTCGGTACCACTATCGGTATCCTGGCCGGTTCGGTGCAGGGATATTTCGGCGGCAAGACAGATCTTTTCATGCAGCGCTTTATTGAAATCTGGGGAGCCATGCCCGAGTTGTACCTCCTCATTATTTTTGCCTCCATATTCAAACCAGGTGTCCTGCTGCTGTTGATCCTGCTTTCCATGTTCGGCTGGATGGGTTTGTCAGACTATGTACGGGCCGAATTCCTCAGAGGCAGGAATATGGATTATGTGACTGCTGCCAGGGCGCTTGGGGTTTCCAACGTGGTTATCATGTTCCGGCACCTGCTGCCCAATGGCATGACACCGGTCATCACCTTTCTGCCCTTCAGACTTTCCGGAGCTATTCTGGCTTTGACAAGCCTCGATTTTCTAGGCCTCGGCGTACCGCCCTCTACGCCAAGCCTTGGCGAGTTACTGGCACAGGGCAAGAGCAATATTGACGCCTGGTGGCTGTCTTTATCCACCTTTGCAGTCCTGGTGGGCACACTCATCCTGTTGATCTTTATCGGTGAGGCACTGCGGGAAACACTTGATCCGAGACAGTTGGTGAAGCAAAAGAAAAAGTAAAAGAAAGGGTTCAAGGAGTCGAGGGGACAAGGAGTCGAGGGGACAAGGTTTCAAGGTTTCTAGGTTTCAAGGGGTCGAGGGAAAAACAATTTTGAATTCTAAATTCTGAATTCTGAATTAACTAAAAACTTAAAAACAAGAGTGAAGGAAAAAGGATATAGAAAAAAATAGTTATCACTCGGAGGGAGGCTGGAGGAAAAAAAATGGAGTGATGGAGTATTGGAGTATTGGAGGAAAGAATCCGAACCATGAGGACCGGGTTTTCAAGGACGAATTAAAAAACATTACTCCAGTACTCCAACACTCCATTGCAAAAATATAAACTTTAGGCATTTATGCCCCCTCGCGGGGTACTTCAAACTTTAAGCACTAATAAAATGTTACTTGACATCCAAAATCTATCATTAACATTCCACACTGAGGATGGTGCCAGCAAGGTGCTCCATGATATATCCTTTGGTGTGGACAGCGGTGAAACTGTGGCACTTGTCGGTGAATCAGGTTCCGGCAAATCAGTCACTGCCCTGACCATCCTGCGCCTTCTTGAAAGAACAGCAGCCGTCACCAGTACCGGTGAGATTAACTTCTCAGGCCGGAACATCCTCAAACTGCCGGAAGCCCAGATGCGCCATATACGCGGCAACCAGATTGCCATGATTTTCCAGGAACCGATGACTTCCTTAAACCCGGTCTATTCCGTTGGCAATCAGTTGATAGAGCCTTTGATGCTGCATCAACAACTCACAAACCATAAAGCCCAGGCCAAAGCCATTGATCTCCTTGACAGATGCGGCATTCCCGACCCAAAGCAGCGTCTGGCCAGTTTTCCGCACCAGTTGTCCGGCGGACAGAGACAGCGAGTTATCATTCCCATCACTCTAGCCTGCAAGCCGACACTATAGATAGCTGATGAACCGACAACCGCCCTTGATGTTACCATCCAGGCCCAGATACTTGAACTGCTGAAAGACATCCAAAAAGAACTCGACATGGCAGTTCTGCTGATCACACACGATCTGAACATGGTAAAAAAGATTTCAGATCATGTACATATCATGCACGATGGCAGAATAGTTGAAAACGGCCCCACCGAGGCAATATTTTCCAGTCCGCAGGATCCTTACACCATCCACCTGCTCAACAGCGTTCCCAAAGGAGAACCCGAACCGAAAGGAGATCGGAAAGAGCTTCTCACAATCTCTGACCTGCAGTGCCATTTTCCCATCAAGGCAGGGTTTTTTAAACGCACTATCGGCAAGATAAAAGCTGTTGACGGAGTAAGCCTGACCATCCGGGAAGGCACAACCTATGGGATTGTTGGAGAATCCGGTTCAGGCAAGAGTACGCTGGGCATGTGCATCCTGCGTTTGACTGACTGCCAGGGAAAAATCATTTACCAGGGAAAAGACAACACCCCGAAGGACCTTGTACTCCAGTCCCAGGGGTCATTGCGGCCCCTGCGCAAGGAACTGCAGGTTGTTTTCCAGGACCCCTTTTCCTCCCTTTCCCCAAGACTGACGACTGAGCAGATCATAAGCGAAGGACTGAAGGTGCATAATATAGGTACTGACAAAAAAGACCGGCAGAGAATGGTTTTTGAAACCTTGCGGGAGGTAGGTCTTGAAGAGGATATGGCGAACCGCTATCCCCATGAGTTTTCCGGAGGCCAGAGACAGAGAATAGCTATTGCACGAGCCATTGCCCTGAAACCAAAATTCCTTGTATTGGATGAGCCGACCAGCGCACTGGACATGACGATCCAGGCCCAGATTATTCAGCTGTTGCAGAATCTGCAGCAGCGCTATGGCATAACCTATCTGTTTATATCCCATGATCTGCGGGTTATCAGGGCGATGGCCGATGAAGTGGCGGTAATGCAAAACGGAAAAATTGTGGAGGCCGGTCCTGCTGCCGACTTATTCAATAATCCGCAGCATCCTTATACCAAGAGCCTTTTTACCGCTGCATTTAATCTCTCAACCCAGACATAAGAATTGAAAATTGAAGATTGTCGGCATCGTAGATAGGGAACGAAGTGAGACTTCGAAAAGCTCGATGCGGACAGGTATTACTCTTTTAACATATTGATTTTATTAGGCCCTGTTGCCGACTGAGGGACTTTTTACGAATTTATCAAGATTGAAGATTGAGAAAAGCAGAAAAAACGGGGAACTGAAATTTTATTAACGTCCTGCTTGCAACCCCTGCATCTGCTGCCTTGAACATCAAATCCCAATATCCCAGATCATCACCATTTATAATTAACTTACCGGCTTTAACGACAGGCATGATTCATTCGTTGTTTTTCCGAATACTAATGTCACGTCAACTCTTAACTGACGCATCCCGGAGTCGAAGTTTATGCCCTGAAAGGGTGCTTACCTGCTTGCCCTTTATTGCGCCTGCTGCGTTGCAACTTCATTCACATAGCGCCACTATGCTTATAAAGTTACGCCTTGCAGGCACAATAAATTGCGGCGCAATATTCCGCCATTTGATCCTTGACGCAACACTAGTTTCTTCCTATCAAGTTACCTCTATTTTTTTAACGTTGAACCTCGCTCCTCCCTGTTGATACAATCATGAACAGTCAAGAAGTTTAAGAGGTCTGCCCGGAATTATAAAATATTTCCGGGCAAATCACTTCGCACACACCTTAACAAATGGGGAGCTTATATATGGCTGAAGTCATCCAAACACAAACAGTTATCTCTGCAGAAGAAGCTTTGAGAACAGAGATCATTTTGAACCAGGCGCTTATTGATATCCTGCTTACCAAACAAATAATTTCCGAGGATGAATTGATTACCGGCATAAAGAAGATAAAGAGAGAGAGGGAAGTTATGGCCAATGAGTGGGATAGTCTTCTATAGAATTATCCTGCCAAATACATACCCTAACAAATTATTTACTTCAGGCTGCATTCCAATATCATTTACGATTACACCGAAGTGAGATAGGGCCACTAGCACGCATATTTCATGAGTGATTCCGAAGTCGGAGTTTATACCCTGTCTTTAAGGGTGCATACTAAAGTATAGCTGAAGCCCCTTCCACTTTGTCTATCCGGCGTATCGGCTGGTGAAATATCCGGGCTAGCAATACCCTTTTATTTTGCTTATTGTACAAAAGGAAGATTAAGTCATGCCAGTTAACAACAACTGTATACAGTGTTACGGAAAATTCATTATTCCCATGTCAACTGCTTGAAAATTATGCATTTTAATACTTGTAGTTGCTTCCATTTTTGGTATAAAGTCTTCTATCAAGGAGAAAATTTTTCATGAAAATCAAGGTAAGCAATTATATGTCGCCCCGGGTGCTCTCCATTCCTCCCACAATGGGGATCCGTGACGCATTCTTTAAGATGAAAGAAAATTCTATCAGGCATCTGCCGATAGTTGATGAGAATAATACCCTGATCGGAATTATCAGTGACCGGGAGTTGCGCAGGCCGAACTGGGTTGACGAGGCCCAGGATATTTCCCATGTCTACTATCTGGACAATTCAATGCTGGTCAGCGACGTGATGATCACCAATGTTCATATTGTCCATACCTATGACACTCTCAACAAGGCGGTGTCGCTTCTGCTGGATAACCATATAGGGGCAGCACCCGTGCTGGACAAAACAGGAACCCTGGTCGGCATGCTGTCGTCAATAGACCTGCTCCGGGCCTTAAAAGACTCCATAGACCAGCAACGAAAGGCAAAGTAAGTATATAATTTCCACATGAGATACTGAAAAAGCAGGACATATTCTGCTCAGCATAATCATCTTATATTTTTTATTGCATTTGAACTGAATTCATACGAGGAGAAACTATGCTTTTACATCATCGGTTTATCGAGGTTGCTAAGCAGCAGGGCGAAAAAATGGCATACTTGGACCGCTCTGCCGGCAGGGAGATCACATACTCCAGAGCGCTTATCGCTGCACTTCTTCTGCGCAATGAATTCAAAAAATTCGACAAGGGTTTCCTTGGGGTGATGATTCCTACATCCGCCGGCTGCGCACTGACCGTTCTCGGCTCCCTGATGAGCGGCCGCACTCCGGTAATGATCAATTATTCGACCGGGGCAGCGGACAACTGCAGATATGCCCAGGAAAAATGTGGCTTTAAGAGCATCATCACCTCAAAAGCGCTCCTGGAAAAAATAGAATGCCCCCATGTGGAAGGGATGGTTTATATAGAAGACATCATGGCCAGCCTGAGCATCCTGAAAAAAGTCAAGGCGGCCGCCATTTCAAAACTTCCTGCAACTGTAATTCAGAAAATGGTGGCCGGTGGCAGCGAAGAACAGGACGTGGTCATCCTTTTCACCAGCGGCAGCGAAAAAGATCCCAAAGCAGTGGAGCTTACCCACAGGAATATAATTTCAAATATCGAAAGCCTGAGCGAACGGTATAATCTCAATGAAAACGATTCATTCCTGGCTAATCTGCCATTTTTTCATGTGTTCGGCCTGACAGCCAATCTTTGGGCTCCCCTGTTTCACGGCATGACGACCATCGCCTATGCCAACCCCTTGGATTACAAAAAGGTCTGTGAAATTGTCCGTGACGACAAACCCAACCTGATGGTCGGGACACCGAGCTTTTACTGGGGCTACCTGCGAAAATCGGAACCGGGCGACTTTTCCAGCCTGCGCCTCGCCCTGTGCGGGGCGGACAAATGCCCGGATGCCCTGCGCGAAGGATTTTTAGAGAAACATAATATGGTCCTCTATGAGGCTTATGGTACTACAGAAACCTCACCCGGAATTTCAGGCAATGTCGAAGGACACCACAAACCCTGGAAGTGTCGGCCTGCCTTTCGAAGGAGTCGAGATACGGATTGAACATTATAAGACCGGCGAGGAATGCCCCACGGGTGAAAATGGCAAGATACTGGTCAAGGGCGATCTGGTCATGAAGGGATACTTTAATGACTTTGAAGAGACCTCTCTGCATATACGTCGTGGCTGGTACGATACCGGCGACATGGGCAACCTGGATGAAGACGGCTACCTCTGGCATGTCGGCCGCCTGAAACGCTTTGTCAAGATTGGCGGTGAAATGGTCTCGCTCATAAGGGTTGAAAACAGCCTGGAAAAATATCTGCCGGAAAATGTGCTTTGCTGCGTGGTTGACGTGCCTGATGCCATCAAGGGTGCCAGGATTGTTGCGGCAGTGACCGAAAGCATTGAAGAAAGAAAGACGCGGAAGAAAATGGCAGCAGACCTGCCAAAGATCGCCCTGCCAAAGATTTTTGTCGTCATAGAAGACCTTCCAAAGATGGGCAGCGGCAAAATCGATTTCAGGACTGTCACAGAAATTGTGAAGCAAAAGCTGAATAGTGAAGATGAAGATACCCAAAGGGGAAAAATCAGAACTTACATTAAACAAAACATAAAAAAATCAGAGTCGTAACACTTAACAATTTGTAATTATTACTTTTTAAATTTCATCCACTATCCAAGATATGATGATCTCCCTTACTTAATACCACAAAATGCGGCATGAACAGACACACCCAAAGTCACCAAAAATCAAACATATAAAACTGAAAGTTAAAAAGTACTTGACTTTTTTGCGCACAACAATCACCATTGGAGCGGAAAGAGGGGATTTTTTTATAACTCAACTGAGTAAACAAGACGCCATAGTCATGCGAAAGTCAGCAACCTTCCTGATACTGTTTTTTACTCTTGCCCTGGTCTTTCCATTCACAGTCCAGTCGGTCAATAATAGTGCGGCTGACTCAGGATCAACAATTCTTACCACTGAGCACAAATTCACACCGACAAAAAACTCCCTTTCGTCCGTGCGCCGGCAGATCATTTCATCCTATAAACCTGTTGTCAATTATACCCCTGTAATCCTTAACAGGTCGCCCCTAACTAAAAAAAGACCGGTCTTTGTGGCCAAGTTTTCGGATAATTCATTTCGCAAGAAACTTTCCGCCCGCAGCGCCATTATTATTGATGCCAAAACAGGCACAGAGATATATTCACACAATCCAGACGTACCACGCCAACCTGCCAGCACCATTAAAATCCTCACCGGTCTGATTGCCATTGATTACCTGAAAAACAATTCCCTGATACCGGTCTCCAGTTGGGCTGCCAGCATGCCGCGCTCCAAGATATATCTTAAAAAAGGCAAATCATACTATGCCAATGACCTGATAAATGCCGTGCTCCTGTCTTCGGCCAATGACGCCAGTGTTGCATTGGCTGAAAATATAGCAAGTTCTGAGTCAGGCTTTGCAAAAATGATGACCAGGAAGGCTAACGAACTTGGAGCCAGTAAAACTATATGCAAAACTGCCTCTGGCCTTACTGCAAAAGGACAGCAGACAACTGCCAGAGACCTGGCCACGATCTTCAGAAAAGCCATGCAGCATAAGGAATTTGCCGACAGGATAAAAGTTCTTAAGACAAAAACCTCGTATGGCAAGACCCTCCGGAGCCATAATAAGGCCATGTGGCAGATCTCAGGATCCATGGGAGGCAAAACCGGCTATACCTGGGCCGCAAAACAGACCTATGTAGGCAAGTTCTCCCGCAATGGCGAAGAGATCCTGGTTGCAATCCTCGGCAGCCGTAATATGTGGAACGATATTGCCAGGCTTGTTGATTATGGTTTCAGCAAAAAACAACAACTCCAGATGGCAAGTCGTGAAAAAAACAACACCGCCACACTGAAAAAAACCTCCTTCATCGAGTCTGATCTCATTGTCCTCAATGACAGCAAAAAGTCAGCAAAGCTCTGAAATTAACAACCTTTCCAAATAAATTCCTTTCCTGTTTCTCTCTGTTTTAATATCATCCTCTATTATTAAACAGGTGCCTTTACGCACCTTGAAACAGAAACATTCTGCCAAGCATAACTGAGATGACTGTATGAAACAAAAAAAGTCCGTTCGCTCAGAATGGCACAAAAAACTTGCAGACAAACACTCAGCACCTCATTGGGGAAAAGCTGCGGAAAAACTGAGAAGACTGCAGCAATACCGTACTGCTGCAACTGTATTTGCCACACCGCACGAATCATTGCTCCAGGCCCGCATCAATTGCCTTACTGACGGGAAAAACCTTCTCATGCCTGGGCCGAGCATCCGTAAGGGTTTCTTCTTGTTGGCAGCCCGCTCCATCCCCTTCAAAGACATTACTGTGGCAGTAACCTACAAGGGACTGGAAAAATACGGGCAACTTCTTAAAGGCATCAATCTATCCCAACTTTCAGTGGATCTGCTGCTTACCGATTCAATTGCAGTTGATGGCACGGGCGGTAGAATAGGTGATGGCTATGGTTATTTTGACCTGTGCTGCGCCCTACTCCAGGAAAGGGAGGCCATTGAACATGATGATGCTTTTTTGACATTCGTCCAAGAAGAGCAGATTTCCCAGGAAATACTTCCACAGGACAAGTGGGATGTAAAAATGACCGGAGCAATTACTCCCGGCCAGATACTTCAATTCGAACCTTCAGAGCAAAAACCGCAAATATTCTGGGATGCCCTACCCCACGATCGAATCAAAAGGATCGATCCACTTTGGAAACTTTTTCAAAAGCGTGAGGAGAAGGGTTAAAGGGTTCAAGGATTCGAGGGGTCGAGGGGAAAAGATTTCTTTCAGGCAAATCTCTTTTTTAGGGCCATTTCACCTAGCCGAGCAGTTCTGTTTTTTTCTTTTTAATACCAGGCAAAGAGATTTTCGTATCTGCAGCGCAAGCGGAAATCATCTTACTTTATATCCCTACACACTCGCCCGAATCCGCCGGGGTTAAACCCCGACGCCCAGAAAACGCGAGCCTGGGCAAAATCCACAAACCAATGCCCGCCCGGATCCCTTTTATCAGTTGTAAAAACAAACGGCTGGGCGACTGAAAAACAGGGGTGCAGATACAACTCCTTGTTGTTTTTCGTCTTTACTGCAAGAGACAGGGCTTCTTCAAAGGTCGGCAAACGCCAGTCATCATAGCCTGCGAAACCGGACCTGTTCAACTCTCCAACCCACTTCTGTATTGACTTAATCGAGTTAATTTCACTCCCGGAACGCTGCCACATGAGGCTCGTTGTCAGATCACTTACAGTCAGACCATCACCGTTATCAACAAGATAGTTGTTGTCGTTGCCTTCCGGGTTGTACCGCCTTTCAAACAGGCCGGCATTGCGGACGAGTTCCTCAATCTTTTCTTCTTTAAAAGCAATAGGGGAACTACGCAAAGTTCTGGGGTGCAATTCCGGCACAGGATCACCTGAGCCCGGCAATCCGGTGTCCCTCATGTCCTCTTCCTCTTCCATCTGTATGGGGATGACCAACGAGTGGTCATCACTGTCAACGACATTTTTCTGCAGCCACAACTTCATATCATCGTCTATGGCGTAGCTTGCATCAAGGGTTGTCGACTTGCCCTGGCCGGCAACACACTTGTCAATCAACTCCTGCGGAGCCTCAATCCTGGCCAGGATTCTTGCGTATTTAATACCCCGTTCCATCAGGTGCAACCGGGCGGGCGGCTGCCAATTATCAATATAAAAATAATAAAACCGCTCGTTCTTATTCTTCACCCTCTCCTTACCACCCCAACTCTCAAACATCCCGAAAGTATCTGCCGGTTTCAAATCCCAGTCAAGTGAGGCTTTCGTTGGATCTATTCCCAGTTTCCTTAAAAAACTCATATTTTCTTCCTTTAATCGGAGTTGATTAGTTTTAAAAAATCACCACTTGATTTAAGAATGATTCCCAATAAGCATAGCTTGTATAAATTCTCTGGCAAGTTCTTTTTTCAATATTCGGTTCAATTGCTGCAATATCCCAGAGGAAAATTCACCTCCTGAAATAAATATTTTTTCTTATATCTCATAAAGAATAACATTTTCCTGCTGTCCAAACTGTAAAGTTTTCTTGCAATCAACAAAACTTATCAATAAGTTGATTTACTTTAAAAAAAATATTCCGGAAACAGCGCCACCTAATAAAACGAATAGTTATAAACGCTATACGTGTCCGCATCGGCTTTTAAGATGCCGACAATAGATTAAAACACTCTAAAAAATCGTTAAAGAAACAGCACCAACTATTAAAATCAAATTGCAACAAACGCCATACGTGTCCGCATCGACTTTTAAGATGCCGACACATACATTGGCTTTTCAAGCATGGCCTGACAGGTGATGGCATCTCAACCCTTGGAACCGATATGAAAAAAGTTACACTCTCACCCAAATGGTCCTTTGAGATCGCACCCGGATCCCCACTGCCCCTTGGTGCCACCATCACCCCGGCAGGCATTAATTTTGCTGTTTTTTCGCGTCACGCAGAAAATCTCTGGCTGGTGCTTTTCACTCCTGCCGGTGCCCGCATCGGTGAGATTGAGCTGGATTCCGCCCAGTATAAAACAGGTGATATCTGGCATTTGCTGCTCAGGACCAGGAAACATAACCTGCAGTACTGCTTCAGGGCAAGCGGCCCATACGACCCCAAAGGAAAAGGACATTTCTTTAACAACAGTGCGCTCTTGCTCGACCCCTATGCGCGAGCCCTTGCCGGTGGTGAAAAATGGAATGGGACCAGTAAAAAACGCGCGGGATTTAAACGAACCTGCCTGGTTGTGGAGGACGATTTCGACTGGGAGGATGACCGTCCGTTAAAGATCCCCATGCAGGACTCGATCATCTATGAAATGCATGTCCGTGGTTTTACCCGGCATCCCAGTTCCAGGGTCAAGCACCCGGGGACCTTTGCCGGTGTTATCGAAAAAATCCCATACCTGCAGGAATTGGGAGTCACTGCCATCGAACTGATGCCGGTAACTGAATTCAATGAAAATGAAAACACCCGGATCAATCCGACAACCGGGCAGGAGCTTGTAAATTACTGGGGGTACAGCCCCATTTCCTTCTGCGCCCCAAAGGCGTCCTACGCAGCTGAAAATAAAAACGGCAACCAGGTTCACGAGTTTAAAGAAATGGTCAAGGCTCTGCACAAGGCTGACATAGAAGTGATCCTGGACGTGGTCTTCAACCACACGGCAGAAGGCGGCAGCGACGGACCTCTGCTCAGCTTCAGGGGACTTGACAATTCGATCTACTACCTCCTTGATCTGGAAACCAGAGAATATCTTAATTTTTCAGGCTGCGGCAACACCCTAAACTGCAACCATCCGATCGTCAGGCAGCATATTATAAAATGTCTGCATTTCTGGGTAATCGAGATGCATGTGGACGGCTTTCGTTTTGATCTTGCCTCTATATTGGGAAGAGACCAGAACGGAGAGGTCTTAAGCAATCCTCCGATGGTGGAGATGATCGCCGAGGATCCCATACTGGCCCATACGAAAATAATTGCCGAGGCCTGGGATGCTGCCGGTTTATACCAGGTGGGGAGCTTTTCAACCAGCGGCCGCTGGGCTGAATGGAACGGCAAATTCCGTGATGACGTCAGGGCTTTTATGTGCGGCCATCAAGGCACAGTTCCCTCTCTTGCCACGCGCATAGCAGGCAGTTCCGACCTGTTTCAGACAAGTTTCCGCAGACCCTATAACAGCATAAATTTTGTTACCAGTCACGACGGTTTCACCCTCTGGGACTTGGTTAGCTACAATACCAAACATAACCTGGAAAACGGCGAAAACGACCTGGACGGTTCTGACCATAATATCAGTTGGAACAGCGGTCACGAAGGTGAAACCGACGATGCTGCAATTAACTTGCTGCGGTCCAGAAGAATACGAAGCCTGATGGTTATTCTCATGCTGTCCCAGGGTGTTCCCATGGTGCTGGCTGGAGATGAGTTTGGCCGTACTCAGAAAGGAAATAACAACGCTTATTGCCACGACAGCTCCATGAACTGGATCGACTGGAGTATGAAAGAAAAAAACAGTGATCTGTTCCGCTTTTTCAGTCTTCTCATCGCATTGCGCAAGAATCATCCGATTTTCAGAAGATCGGATTTCTTCCCGGACCAGTCTCACGAACTCCATCATCCCATCAAATGGCAGTTCACCCGGTCTGATACCCAGGACTGGTCTGACTCCTCAAAAAGCCTTGCTTTTCACTTGGACGGACATGGAGCCGAAGGAAGCCCGGATAATGATTTTTTTGTCATGCTGAACGGTCATCCCTCAGAAACACAAACATACAACGCCCCCAACCCGAGAAAAAATCGCAGGTGGCGTAAAATTGTCGATACTGCGGCTCCCCCACCATTGGATATACAGGCAGATACCAAAGGCATCCTCCTACCCTCTAATCAAGGCATCAAAATTGAGCCGATGGGTGCTTTAGTTCTCATCTCGGCAACAAAATGATATGGCTGATCAATTCCTTTTCATAGGCGATTCTTTAATCGAGTTTTTCAACTGGCAGGAGAGATTTCCCGATAAGGAGGTTTTTAATTACGGTATTGCCGGAGAAACTGCCGAAGGGCTTCTCGCCAGGCTGCCAAACATCATTGCCCGGGTCCAATCCCCCTGACCTGGTGCTGATTATGACCGGCATAAACAACGTTGCCATGGAGGATTACGGCTTTCTCTTTACCTATGAAAAAATTATCGCCAGTTTACGTGAAACATATGGACAGACAGCTATTGTCATAACCAGCCTCCTGCCTTTAGACCTGTTTTTTCTAGCTGATGCTGTTCCCCGGGTCAACGGACAACTGAAAGATATTGCTCAAAAAAACAATATCCTCTACCTTGATCTGTACCCGTTATTCATTGATGAGAATTCACGGACAATTACTTCCTATTTTGAGGCCGATGGGGTTCATTTAAGTACTGATGGTTACGAAGTCTGGGCCAGGGCTCTTGAAAATACCGTTTTCCCCAGTCTGGATTGAACTGTTTTTCAGCATCCTTTCCAGTGACAATTGATTTGCCAACTTGGTCTTGCTGTAAACGAAATAATTATTTATAGTTCCACTCTTGTTATTCAGGGCTCAAACACTTATTGTGTTTATGATTTGGTGTCAGAATCATCAGGTTCGATCCCAACAGGTGTTGCTTCAGGTAGAGATTAATATTATCAGGCCTCTACGGCTGAGAGATTTTTTACGAAACCAACAACAGAATAGGCGTTAAAATTTTAGGAGGATACTAGATGTATAAGTTCATTTCATTATGTTGCAGCTTAGTTTTTATTATCGGCTTAACCGCCTGCAGCAAGGACAAGCCAGAGGAACAGGCCGGCACATCACCCGCCCAGCAGCAAACTGCTCCTGAGGCAGGCACAGCAGCAGTACCCCCTGCACCTGTGACAGGAAAGGTACTGGAAACCGTGGATGCTGCCGGCTATACCTATATTAATGTTGCAACAGATTCAGGCGAAAGATGGATAGCAGTCAACCAGTCTGTTATTGAAGTAGGCGAAGAAATTACCTTTATGGACGGCATGGTTATGCAGAATTTCTTCAGCAAAAGCCTGGACCGCACCTTCCCGCAAATCACCTTCTCACCAGGCCTTGCAGGTAAGGGAGCAATACCCCCAGGAATGCCTCCAACAGGTACTGGAGCAGAATCCTTTTCCCAGGCGCTCACCACGGAAGGCGGCCTTGGAGCACCTGCAAGCGGCGACATGACAACCGGCAGCAAGAAGGCCGTTGTAGAGTTTGCTGAGATCAAAGTAGATAAAGCTGCAGGAGAAAACAGCTACACGGTTGCCGAAATTTTCAGCAAGGCTACAGAACTTAACGGCCAAACCATTGTTGTCAGGGGCAAAGTAGTGAAAGTCTCCCCGCGTATCATGGGCCGCAACTGGATCCATATCCAGGACGGCACAGGCAGCCCTGAGGAAAGCACCCATGACCTGGTTATCACCACTTCGGTGGAAGCTGGTGCTGACTGGGATATAATAACCATGGAAGGCGTTCTTGCCGCCAACAAAGATTTTGGCTCCGGCTATTCCTATTCAGTAATTATTGAGGATGCAACGGTTAAGGAATAATTTTATTTTTCAGGATCACGGGTTCTATTTTAATGGAGCCCGTGATCTTTTTTCTCCTGCCTTCTGCTCCACTCTACTCTGCCTTTTCTACCATGAAAATTGCTATCATCGGGCCAGGTGCCCTAGGCACCCTGCTGGCTGCCTCCCTTACTATTAGATCAAACCCGAAAACCCCTCTTGATCTCTGGCTTCTCGACTATAAACCTGAACGGGCCAAATTTCTTAACGAGCAGGGCCTGATCCTGGAAAAAGGCGGCCAGCGATTAAGTTGTAAGATAAATGCAACGGCTGACCCGAATAAGATCGGCCCAACGGATATCATCATTCTCTGCGTCAAGTACCCTGATGTTGCCGATGGACTTCAACAGGCTGCAAAGCTAGCGCATCCTGACAGTCTGCTTGTCACACTGCAGAACGGCATCGGTCACCTTGAGTTGCTCAAAGCCGGACAAGGATCACCTGCAATTGTTCTCGGTGTAACGGCCATGGGTGCAAATCTGCTTTCTCCCGGCCATGTACGTCATGCCGGCAGCGGCTTGACCAGAATCGGTTTTCTCAAATCAGCGAGTTTTGCCAGATCACTTCTCCTTGCCCAGGTCTGCAACCTGCTGAATGACTGTGGCATGGAAACTGCCATCGTTGACGATATTCTTGACTATGTCTGGACCAAACTCCTTATCAATGTCGGCATTAATGCTCTAACTGCTATACACCGGTGCCCCAACGGCGAACTACTTGAATCAGACGACATACTGAATACGCTTACCGCTGTTGTCAAAGAAGGAGAAGCTGTAGCGCGGGCCAAGGGGATCCAAGTGGTGGACGACCCACTCGCCATGACCCTTGACGTCTGCAGAAAAACTGCCCGGAATCTCTCGTCCATGCTCCAGGATATCAACAACAAAAAACCTACCGAGATTGACTCCATCAATGGGGAAATAGTAGCAGCCGGCAGAAAACTAGGCATCCCGGTCCCGGCAAACGAAGCGTTGGTTCAGAAGGTAAAAGATATTGAAAAAGCCTATTAATCTCTGGACTCAATTAAATACCAGGCTCATTAATGAACAAAATTAACCCGGCACATATCGGCTTTGATATAGATGGTGTGGTCGCTGACACGGGCGGCGCCTTTATTCGGATCGCCAATGAGGAATACGGCCTACATTCAATCTCTCTGGAAGATATCACCTATTACGATGTGGTGGACTGCCTGGATGTGGAACGGAAGATCATAGATGACATTTTCACCCGACTGCATGACGAGCCATTATCCTCAGGGATCCAACCCATGGAAGATGCTATACATGTACTGCATAAATATGCAGAACATGCACCTCTGAATTTTGTCACCGCCCGCCCTCGGAAAAAACCGATTGACATATGGCTCAAATACTTTCTCAAGCCAACAGTATATGAGGAAATGAGACTGGTAGCAATGGGTGTGCATGACAATAAGGCCCCCTATATAAAAGATCTTGGCCTGAAGTATTTTGTGGATGACCGCTTGCAGACCTGCCAGAAACTGGCCGGCAAGGGGATTACCCCCCTGGTTTATAACCAGCCATGGAATATAAATGGCCATGACCTACAGACAGTAGAAGACTGGAAGGCTATTTATGCCCTTTGTTTTGACTGATCCTCCTTACACTTTGTCTATCCGGCGTCTCGGCTTGTGAGAAATGCAGACTAACTGTTTACACACTACCAACTATATGTTAATAATTTCAGCCTGTTCTGGTTTTTTCGGGCGCAATAATTACAGGCTGAGGTATCTTTAAAATGGAATGCCCCAAATGCGGTCATCATTTAAAGAACTATAAACAAATCCACTGCCAACGGTGGATATTATAATAGAGACAAAGGGCTGTATCGTTTTGATAGAAAGAAAGAACAGACCCTTTGGTTGGGCCCTGCCTGGAGGATTCGTGGATTACGGCGAGTCCCTTGAGCAGGCAGCCATGCGTGAGGCATTGGAGGAGACAGGCCTCCAGATTACTCTGAAGCAGCAACTGAAGACCTATTCAAACCCGGACAGGGATCCGCGGCATCATACGATTTCAACTGTTTTTATAGCAACTGCTGATGGTTCACCGCGCGCAGGAGACGATGCCGCAAAAGCAGACATCTTTATGCAGCAGAATCTACCGCCCCTGGCTTTTGATCACGCACAAATTTTAGCGGATTATTTTACATACAAATCAGAGACAGCCTGCCCATGACTGAACCCCGTATAAAAATCCTGCTTGTTGACGATGATCAGTCAATTCTTGAAATTCTGACTGACCTTATGGCTATTTTCGGGCATGATTATGTTACAGCCCAAAACGGTGCGGAGGCAATTGAAAAGCTGAAACACAATTTCTTTGATATTGTACTCACAGATATGATTATGCCCGATATCGACGGCATGGAACTTCTGAAACACATCAAGAAAAACTATCCAAATATCAAGGTCATGGTCGTAACCGGTTATGAACGCGCCTTTACCTATACGGATGTCATCAGAGCCGGAGCCAGCGATTTCATTTCCAAACCATTCAACACAGATGAACTTGAAGCCAAGATCAACAGGCTTGTCCGTGAAATAGAACTCATGAGCCAGCTTGAACTTCTTTCAATTTCCGACGGCCTGACAGGACTCTATAACAGGCGTCATTTTGATGCCAAAATCTTCGAAGAGGCCCGGCGGGCACACCGCCAGAGTCATGACCTTTTCCTGGCTGTCATAGATGTCGACAATCTCAAGAAAATGAATGACAAATACGGACATCTCGCTGGGGACAAACTTCTGAAATCCGTCGGCGATATCATCAAGCATTGCATCAGGGAAAACGTTGACTGGCCATTCCGTTACGGCGGAGACGAATTCTGCGTCATCCTGACCCAGGTCAGCAAAGATCAGGCTATAAGTACCTCTGAACGCCTTATCGAGAGTTTCAACGAGAAGAAACTGCCGCTCACCGGCCTGAGTATAGGCCTGGCTCAATTCGTACGCTCTCAGAATGCAAAATGGACAGAAGACATTGACTATCTGGTCAAAAGGGCTGATATAGCATTATATAAGGCCAAACAAACCGGCAGAAACCGCGTTGTGGTTGACAACAAAAATGGCAGGCTCCAACCAGGTGAATAATAATCTGCATAAGCCGGTAGAAATGAGCCGGCTCCTTTCAGCTGTTTTTGAAAACAGAAAATGGCGCAGCAAACTTGAACTGCACAGAGTTTTCGAATTCTGGAACAGAACCGTGGGCAAAGAAATTGCTGCTGTTGCCCAACCCTCTCTGATCCGAGGTCATGCCGTCCTCTGGGTCAAAGTCAGGGACTCAATCTGGATGCAGCAACTGCATTTACAGAAAATGCTGTTGCTTGAAAAAATCAACCGGCAGCTTGACGGCGAAAAACTCTCCGATATCCACTTTCAACTCGACAGCTCTTTATCAGTTCAGCCGGAACCTGAAACTGAAAAACCCAAACCGATTTTCCTGGATAAAAAACAGGAGCAGGAGTTTGATAAACTCATCAGTTCCCTGGAAAATGATGCTTTAAGGGCGTCCCTTAAAAGCCTCTGGATTAAGATGAAGACGAAAGGCAGATGAAGGGTTCGAGGGGTCAAGGATTCAAGGGTAAAAAAGAAAAGCACGAGGCTAAAGATTAAAGGCCTTATTTAATTTAAAATTCAAAATTGCAGTTTGTTCTTCATTCTGAATTTATAATTCTGAATTCTAAATTCGAATCTGCTAGCAGATTCGTGGCAGCGGTTCCCCATGGAGCATATCCACCATACGGGCTGAACCGATAATGGTCTCAAGCACCACCTGCCCCGGATGCTCAGCAACAACCTCACCGATAATACAACTATTTTCCCCGTATTCCATTTTCTTCATGACAGCCAGTACCCCTTCCACCGCATCAGGTGCGACAAAGGCCAGCAGTTTCCCCTCATTGGCCAGGTAGAGAGGATCAAGCCCCAACAGTTCACAGGCGCCCTTGACATCATCCCGCACCGGCAGTGCAGCCTCACTGATACGGATACCCACACCTGACGAACCTGCCAGTTCGTTTAATGTGGTGCCCACTCCCCCTCGAGTCGGATCACGCAGGACATGGATGGATCTACCCGCTTCGTTGATCATGGCCGCAACCATATGATTCAATGGGGCGGAATCACTCTTAAAATCTCCCTGAATCTGCAAACCTTCACGCTGGCAGAGAATTGTGGCCCCATGATCCGCCATGGTACCGCTCAGGATAATTTTATCCCCCGGATGTCCATTTTCAGCAGAGATGTCAAGCTCCTGTTCAAGCAAACCGATGCCGGTAGTATTGATAAAAATCTTGTCCGCCTTGCCGGACTGGACCACCTTGGTATCACCTGTAACTATTTCAACTCCGGCCTGATCAGCTCCATGCTTCAATGAACGTACAATGGTTTCAAGGTCCTTTAATGCAAACCCTTCTTCGATAATCATACCGACAGAGATATAGAGCGGTCTTGCCCCCCGCATGGCCAAATCATTTACCGTACCGTGGATGGCCAGGGAGCCGATGTCACCGCCTGGGAAAAAAATAGGATCGACCACAAACGAATCAGTACTAAAGGCTATTGTCGCATCTCCGGCTTTAAGGACAACACTGTCTTCCATGGCAACAAGGAGTTTACTGCCAAAGCCTGCCACAAAGAGTTTTTCGATCAGTTCATGGGAAGCCTTACCGCCACTGCCATGAGCTAAAGTAATTTTTTCTGTCATAAGCTTTTTTTCCTTTTTCCTGAATTCGTGACGGCTCACGTATTCAGGCTAAATTAGCCTTGAATCATCTCCGATAACACATTATCTTGCCACCCTGCTCATTTCGCAGTATTTGTTATATGTTTGTGTGCAGAATATTCCGGTTCCTGCCGAAAAGATCTCTGCTGACAGGGCTTCTGATCTTTTCGGGAACCAATACCATTATCATAGCGGTATTAAAAGCAATCTCTTGGTTTTGCTTAATTTTTTTTACAAGGTTTTATAATCATGGCCTATCGTAACATACTTGAAAAAATAGGGAATACACCCCTGGTTTTGATCACCCGGCTCAACCCGTCAAAAAAAATAAAAATCTACGCCAAGCTTGAGTCATTTAATCCAGGCGGGTCGGTGAAAGACCGTATCGCCCTTTCAATGATCGAGACAGCGGAGAAAAGCGGGGATCTGACTCCGGACAAAATCGTCTTGGAAGCAACCAGCGGCAATACCGGCATAGGACTGGCCATGGTCTGTGCGGTCAAGGGCTACAAATGCCAGCTTGTCATGCCGGAATCGGCCAGTATCGAACGCCGCATGATCATGGAGGCCTACGGTGTAGAAATCCTTCTAACCCCTGCCAAGAGAAGTACGGACGGAGCTATCGAGCAGGCCTATATCATGGCCAGGGAACATCCGAACCGTTACTTTCTTACCGACCAGTTCAACAGTGATGCCAACTGGCAGGCACATTACCGTACAACCGGTCCGGAGATCTGGGAGCAGACCAAGGGCAAGGTAACCGACATAATCTCAACCCTTGGCACAACAGGCACGGCCATGGGTCTCTGTAAATATTTTGCTGAACATCACCCTGAAGTAAGGGTGACTGCGGTAGAACCCTTCCTGGGCCACAAACTTCAGGGACTTAAGAATATGAAAGAGTCCTACAAACCTGGAATATTTGACAAAAATCTGCCGTTCCAGATCATCAACATCCCGGACGACGAATCGTTTAAGATGTCCCGGGAGTTGGCGCACAGGGAAGGAATCTTTGTAGGCATGAGCTCCGGTGCAGCTATGTGTGCAGCCCTGACCCGGGCCGAACAGATCAAGGATGGCAACATCGTTGTCATCCTGCCTGACGGCGGTGAAAAATATCTCAGCACTACGCTCTTCAGCACCAAAGAGAAAGCCGAGCCGGAAAGCAGTGAAGAACAACTGCGTTTTCACAACAGCCTTACCAAGAAAAAAGAAGTATTCCGTCCGATTTCCGAGAAAAAGGTTACCTTTTATGCCTGCGGCCCCACTGCCCACGAACATGCTAACCTTTCCCACTGCAGGCGCTTTATTGTCTCCGACCTGATAAATCGAGTCCTGGAGAGCAAAGGCTTCAATGTAAATTTCTACATGAATTTCACAGACCTGGACGACAATACTATCCTGGGTGCTGAAAAATCAAAGCAGCCCCTGGCAGAATTTACCGAGTCCTATATCAGAGAATTCAAGGCTGACATGGATGCTCTGGGTGTGAAACAGGCCACCGGCTATCCCCGCGCCTCCCAGCATGTGGAAACCATGATTGACATTACCCGCCAACTTATTGACAAGGGCTATGCTTACGAAAAACACGGCTCCATCTATTTTGATATCTCAAAATTCAAGCGCTACGGCAAGCTCTCAGGCGCTGACCTCAGCAAGATACAGATAGGCAAGACCGTTGACCTGGACGACTATGAAAAAGAAAACCCGGTGGACTTCACCCTGTTGAAACGCTCGACCCTTTCAGAATTGAAAGAGGGCATCTTTTATAAAACCGAATGGGGCAACATCCGGCCCGGCTGGCATATTGAATGTGCTGCCATGTCAACCCACTACCTCGGTGATACCATAGACATTCACACCAGCGGCCGAGAGCTGATCTTTCCGCATCATGAAAATGAAATAGCCATAGCCGAGGCTGTCACAGGAAAACCTCTTGCAAATTATTGGCTGCACAGCGAACAGCTACTGGTCGAGGGCAAAAAAATGTCCGCCGAGGCCAATACAATCCTTACTCTGAAAGATTTGCTCAATAAAGGCTACAGTGGCAGAGAGGTCAGGTTTCTGCTTCTGGCTACCCACTATAGAAAACCCCTGCATTTTTCCTTTAAAAAACTGGATGAAGCCAGGAAAAACCTTAGAAAACTGGATGGTTTCACCCAGAAGCTGCTCTGCCTTCCTCCCGGCCTGCCCCATCCCAAGGTGGCAGCCTATCTCACTGAAATGGAAGAGACGTTTTGCGGAGCACTGGCCAATGACCTTAACATGTCACGGGCCATGGGTGCCATCTTCGACTTTATCAAAAAGATCAACCCGATCCTTTCAGAAGGCCAGTTGGACCTGGAACAGAAAAAATACATCCTGGAAACCTTTGAAAAGGTTAACTCCATCTTGAACATGTTGAAGCTGAAGGAATGCCCACTGACACCGGAAATCGACCGGCTCATCAAGGACCGTGAGGAAGCCCGCAGGAATAAGGACTGGAAACGCGCCGATACGGTACGGGACGAGTTGGCCCAAAAGGGCTTTGAAATAGTTGATACGCCCAAAGGGCCTGTCTGGAAAGAAATAGAAAAGGTCGAACAGTAGTTGCTAAACTGACTTGAGGCTGCCTTATAATAAGTCTTTCTCCAGAGGCGATGTGCCTCTATTTCCATGCTAAAATGAGTTGCGAATTGATAACCCGCTGACTATAGTAGTCCCCTTTCCCGACTTGGCTTCTCAGCCCGGGAATGGTAATATTATTTATATGTTTAATGTACGCGCCTGTAGCTCAGCTGGATAGAGCAACGGACTTCTAATTAGTTTTTCCACTCTGTAACATCCTGTTTTTATTCCCCATTCAAAACACAAATATACTTTTGGTGACCATTCTGGTGACTATGCTTTTTTATAGTCGTTTTCCTTGTAACAATTATTGTTATTATTTATATGTTGACAGATTTATGAAACAACCGTATATATACAATTCATAGTCTAACAAACAAGATTATAAACTATAAAATACGCGCTATGAAACTCA